>Ga0116231_10014151_pt1 | contig 10854 bp, 6 predicted proteins | sample S1TSphgellanicum_2_FD_89695 | JGI IMG/M metagenome (GOLD analysis project Ga0116231, IMG submission 89695) | Host-associated microbial communities from peat moss isolated from Minnesota, USA - S1T2_Fd - Sphagnum magellanicum MG | ecosystem: Host-associated > Plants > Peat moss > Unclassified... | reverse complement strand
GGGGGGGCGGGGGTCTTTCAATTTTGTGATGTAGTCACACTGGCGATCATCCACAAAAGCAATATAGCCACAATATAGCCAAATTTGGGTTTAGGTCAGAGAGGAAATTAGGACATTTAAACATTCTTGCTTTCCATTAGCAAATTGCTTGACCTTGTTTTCTAGATGTGGCGATTTCAGAAAAAAATTTCCCTCAAAATTTTGCAACTTTGGTGCTCTTTTTGTTCGCAAAAATCCTTTGTATGAGTTGCATTAGGTCTCTTTTGTCACCCAAGTGGCAAAAATTCAAGCAATTGGTTTTTTTTCTCAACAATGTTTTTTCAAATTTCTATGGGGTGGCTTTTATTAAGATAATTTTTGGTGGGGTCTTATAAAGACAATTTTGGTGCAACTATGGCAATATTGCAAATGTTGAAGTGTAAACTCTTTGAGTAAAAGCTTTACACAACATAAATAAATAAATAAATAAATAATTGATTATGCACAAAAAACAATTTTGGCTACTTTGAAAAAGTCAAGGAACAAATGTCATAAGATGTAGGAAACCTTTAAAGTGCATAGAAAAACTAAGTTGAAGGATTAACATGATTTATGGGTGCTCCATTGTAACAACAACATTGAATTTCATAGTGATCTTAAATGTCGTATACTACATACTAAAAATATTCACTTGTGGATGGACAAATTATGGTTTCCTTCCAAGGGTATACTAGCCTTTGAGCTTCCTTAATGGGTTTCCAAGTGTCATTTGCAACAACAGTTTGATTTCATCAACATGAGATGAAGACTGAATGTTTTTTAGTCTCATCTTGAAGCCAATTTTGTGGATAGTAGATCCCATAGAACCCATGAGATGAAATGTTCGAAATCTTGAGTGAAAGGTTTAATGATAAGGTAATTGTAAATTATGGTGTGCCAAAATGTATGTTGCAAGGTTAGTTTTGCAATAGTACAACGGATTAAAATGGTCCCCAAAATTATTTAATTCGTAATATTGCTAAAATTACTCATTTTTATGACATAAAATATTATTCCAATATACCTTCATTGAATCACAATCAAATTGTATGTGTACACCAAATGAAGTATTTTAATTCTTTTGTAAATTGAACATCACAATTCATATAAATTTTGTAAGTGGATTCATAATTTTCATTTTTTACAATATTTTGTTTAGATTTCTTCCTCAAAATTCAAGTAGATGATTACCTAGTTAAATTTACATTTTAAACTATTGTCGGTAAGAAACCAAAAATGTGATGAACTTTTAAAAGCCCCAATAGTTGTTTGATTTTAAAAAGTCCATTTGGAGAATAAACCTTAACAATTCTTTTAACCATGTCATTTCACTAAGTTATATATAATGAACATATAAGAATTTTAAATATATATTTTTTTTTGAAAAAAAAAAGGAACTTTTCAAATGTGATGGTAAGCAGGTGATGTTAGTAGGATATATTTTATAGAGTTGAAATTTGGTCAAAACAAATTCTTCATATGTCCAAAAATGAGCCACTATAGTTTGCCCACAAGATACATAGATTTGATTAAGATAGTTACACAAATTCATACAAACACACATGTGAATAACTTTCAAGTTTGATCTATTTTTTCTATTAGAAAGCTTTGCACCAATAAATCTACAAGGCACTCATCAAGTGTGTTTTAAGTTGTCACAATTAAATTATGGGTGTGGAAAACTCTTGAGCCATTATTTCCAAGGGCATCAAAATCTTTTTAAACATTGGAAATTATTGTTCACCACACTCTCTTATGCCCTACGAAAGATAATTTCAATATGGAAATTTTCCATTAACATTTTAATTGTTTAACATGCTTCTTCATAAATTCAAAGTACTATGATTTGTAGAATTGAAATATGACATTCATTAGCAAAAAGCCTATGGTTAATGAAAGTGTTTTATACAATACATGCATTTAATGAACATATTCAAATGAACAATAACAATCACCAATGAATGAATTGGGGGCAAAAGAAATGTTTTGTTCAATTTTCACATAGAGGTGAATATTACATAGTAGAAAACATGTGTACAATTCTCCCAAGAGCAAGGGCAACAAGTGACGCATGTATATGATGGTTTTCTCTTTTATGCATTCATCTTAAAACTATATGTGTTGTGTTGCTTGAATAAACATCAAACTTTAGGGTAACACTATCTATTGTTGTAGTTATATATGTTGCCAAATGTTTTCATGCATCATGTTGGTGGAAAAAACACTTTTGTATCTTACTTTTATTGATGATACATTTTTAGCCAAGGCATCATCATTTCTTATGTAGTCTTTTGGCCATAAGCCTTTTTGTGCAACTTTCTTTTCATATTGGTAGAATAATGAAATCTATGTATCTTATGAGGTTGAAAAGGTGACATCCAATTAGATGACAAAATGTGAAAATAAGGCACGTTCACATCTGTGCTTCAAATGGCAACATTAACACTACATTGGATAGATAGTTGACAAGCCTACATGGGGGGGATGTTTAGTGTAAAGTTTAGGATGTATGTGCATCAAACAACCATTTTTAGGGGGGGTAATTAGGTAATTGTCCAACCTATTTTTTATCACCTTATTATTATCTAATTTTTTAATATACACATATTAAATCCACCTTAAATATTAATTATAATCCATTATTTCATGTTATTACATACCTTATAAGGTGAAAGCTTGAAATAAGGAACCAATTGTGCTAAGGTTAAAGTCCTTTCCAAAGATTGCATTTTTCATGTGGCAGTTTTATATTGGTTTATATTACATTTTTCACATAATTTTTCAAACAAAATATCAAATTTGAGGCCAAATATGACATATAACATAATAAAAGTTCAATTTTTTTACATCAAGCCTTAGATTATAGTCAAATTTATAACTTTACTTTGAACCATGAGTACAAATTCAAAATTATAATATTGCTTAAGGATGTTTGAATATCAAAATCTAAAAAAATATATGTATTTTTATTTTTTGAATGTTTTGAACATATGGATCCTTTCTTGTGGAATATATTAAAGTTTAGCAAAAAAATTGAAATGATTTGATGAACATTTGATTTTTTTAAAAAAAATTTGAAACAAAAAAACCATTTTTCCACACCTTTTTTTTTAGTACTTTAAACATATAAAAGGGCTTTTGGAACATGGTGAATTTTCATGAAAATTTTGTAGTTGCAACTTTGAAAGTATAAGAATTTATTTCAAAAATTGAATGAATTTTTTGATATACAATGTTCCCATGGTGATTTTTCGAAATTTTGAAAAATAAATTTTAAAGATTGTCCAAACACTCTATGGCTCCTTATTTCATGTTTTCATCCTACATTATAATTAAATTGATCATTCGAGTAAAATTTACCCTTTTTTTAAACTAATTAATTTATAATTTTAAAATTTTTACCAAACAACCAATATATTGCACCCTATATTTTAACTCACATATGTTCTACTTCTTTTTAATAGTGTTCCCCCCAAACAAGCCTAAATGGTTTGCTAACTAAAGAAAAATTGAGTTCAAAGTTCAAACTTGAACCTTGTCAAACTTTTTAAACGTTTTAATGAATCTAAAACCCAAACATGCTCAAGACATCCCACCCCCAAAACAAAAACTTTTTTCAACCTTATTGTCCCCCAATCCCAAGTCAAGAAATTTTTATTAGATTTTAGCCTTCTTTTTTATGAAAGAGTTAGGGGTAATTTGTAAATTGTTTGGTAAAGGTGTATTTGTTATTTTGAAACATAAATAGTTCAATTCTAGAAACACATGTTATGTGCATCATGCATGTCATAAACATAAACATAAATTAAACAAATAAAAAACCCTAGAAGATTTGGATAAAAGCATATACATGAATTTTAAGAATATAAAATTAAAAAAAAACATGAACTAAAGTTGTGGAGAAGTTATTTCTAGATCTCATTTGAAAATGAAAAGTTCAATGAAATTACCTTCATTTCAAATGCATAATGTTGTGACCACAAGTAATCAGGTATTGGATTTCTTTGAAAACATCTAAGACATACATTCAAGTATTAAAATATAGTTGCCCTTAGCAAATGTTGATGGTTACAATGTAAAATCACAAACAAACACATTATCTTTTGTGCAAATTTGACCAAACCATAGACTATTTCCAACATAAGCAACAATAAGAAAGCATAATAATAAGTTTTACATCACAAATAATCTCAAAATTCACTCAATGACAACCATAATAAATGAATTGTTTTCAGTCATTTTTGCCACTAGTGGCATGTACATGGACATAAACCATTTTGTTGGACTAAGAGTCTAAGAGCGTTAATCTAACATGTTTTGACATTTTGCAAAATCTTGTTCCTTTTTGCATTCATCAAATGTGCCCATTTAAAAAAATCAATGTCATGTATTTTTTCTTTGTGAGAGAAAAATGAGTAAAAGTATTGAAATAAAATCTTCTATACATTTCACAATAGGGCCAAATTTGAGAGAAAGTTTGCACAACGAAATTTGTGCAATGTGCAATGTAATGAATGCATTCCAAATGAAAAGCAAATGATTTTTTAATTTTTTGAACATAATACAATTGTGCACCCCTAGTAAATATTGACACCACATCAATCCCAAAATATATCAAAATTTTCCATGTTTTTTTAAAGCACCCATAACAAATCGAAACAAATTATTTTAGCCCCCTCTCTTAGTAACCTATTGAGTACAAGCAATTAATGACACCAATCGTTAACAACATATCAAGGGATAGATCAATGGTCAATCATGGTGACCTCATCGTGTAAGATATTGCAAAGTATTTAGAACCTACAATGACTTCTTTCAATCTCTTATTAACTCGCTTGTGCATACAAATTTAATTAACCATTGCCCAATCAATGGAATCATTCTATTCATTTTTAAACACCATGGGGACATTGAGAAAAGAAAATAATGACTTCAAAGCCTTAAACTCAAGCAGAGATTGGCCTTGTTGCAATTTAGGACTCATGTGACAAATAATTATAGCAAACTTGATAAACCATTTCCTTTTTCTTCCCCACTCCTCTTCAACCCTACCTTTTAAATGTTTATTCAACAATTATGATGTGGATCTTTTGAGATAGGCAATCTCATTCTTTACATGATTACATTTCTTATTGATGTACCATTCCCCTTCTTTCTTTCCCAAATCGACATATCGTGACGAACCTTTGTCTCTCCCACATGTTTTTCAAAAGTGTCAACCTTTAGTTTGAAAATCATATCCTTGTTCCTCACAAAAGATTAGACAATGCATTTGATCACATGAACTTTTGCCAAATCACTTCAACATGTCTAGCCATACCTCATAGGAGTTGAGTAACCTAAACACCTTGCATTTGCATGAGTGTCATAATTTTTCTTTGCATTCTTAAGAACCTAGATGCATCTCCCTCTTCTTATGGAACAACATGAATCTTTGACACACTTGGCATATGGGCAAAGAAAATGGGCAATCCATTAGGGTGTAAACAAGGCAAATATAAGATTTAACATTGCCATTTCAGGTGATTGCTAAGTTGATGTGGTGGCATATTGCAATTGGTTACAAAAGGTGATGGATTCGAGATTCATGATTTTTGTAATTGCCAAAATAACAAGATGTAGTTACACTTTATATGACTATTATTAGTGTGATTATACCCACCAAGCCAAACCAACTAAATGGTAGGATAGTTGCCTTTTGAATTAGAATTGAAATCCATGTTGCTTCAATTCTAATTCACGTCACATGGTGGTAATGGTCATATTTTAGCAAGGATGACCAAAGGGTAAATATCATTAGCATTTGTACTCAACCTAGATAATTGATGTAGGTTTTTAAATTTATATTTAAGACAATTTTCAATTAAAAGATGGCATTGGACCTTACAACTTGTGTAAGATCACAACTAGCCTAGCAATATTGGTATTTGCAAAATTTGTAAGGTATTGATTGTGAATTTATTTAGGGTGTTTTTTTAAATTTTTTTGTATTTCTAAATTCTTGCCTTTTTTATTTTATGGAGATTCAACAATTTGACAAGTGCTAGAAAATGAAAATGAAAATGGTAAGGGTTTTGGGTGACATCATTTTACAAGAAGGGAAAACTAAAATATGTCAAAAAGTATAATGATTCTTTATGTAGAAAAATGGTCTATCTTTCAATTGTTTTAGGATTTTCAAAGCTTACCATTTAACTTGCTAACCTTGTGATTCCGTCATCAAATCTTGGAAGGGTTTAAATATAGACATTTTTAAAAATTTTAAAACAATTGTGATGACACAATATCTTTCTTACACTTTAGAATTGACACCATGGCACTTGCATTATGTACCCCTTTTAAGACTTCAAAACAATGTGGAGCTTTTCAAACACACACATAGGGACAAGTGATAACATAATATTGTTCTTTTCTAGTATCTTGGATAAAAGAGGCAACATTTTTGAAAGAAAAACTTAGTCATTTTGTGATTATTCGTGCTAAGCATGATGGGATGACTCCTTCCATCTAGGAATGCCTTGGGCCTAATAGTATGCAAGACACTATATGCTAGGTGGTTCTAAGATGGCTTCACATGGGCTTGTTTTTGATAAAAACCCATTGCTAAGGGCTTTAACAAGCTTGAAGATTTGCTTCAATTTTTTTCATTTTCTCCATGATGCTCAAAATAAAATAAAGTGGGGGTGTTTCAAAAAATAGAATGCCCATTCTAGATATTTTTGAAAAATGGAACACTTGCTAGAATAGGCATTCCATGTTTTGAAATGTAACCCTTACCCATAACAAAAAAAATAAAATTATGATAGGTAACATGCCATCCAATTACACTAAAAAAATCAAAGCATGTATTTACTAATGAAAGTAATTTTGAAAAAACTATCAAAATGTTTGTTGAAGAATTATTTACTAGTGAATGTAGTGACTATATAATTGAATTGAGTCATTGTTCTCTCGGGGCAATGAGACATCAATAATCTTCTTCACTTTCAATTTTTCGGCGAACAATCTATTAGTGTGTATTCAATGCTTATGAATTTGGGTTTTATGTTTTTCTTTTTAATACATTTTTTTTGCCTTTTAGTTAGCTTGTTGCAAGGAAAGTTCACCATCACCACCACATGTGCTAGAGGCTGGTGGCATTGTGGTGGTGGTGAAAGTGGTGATGTGCTTTTGCCCAATTCTTCCAAGCTTCCATGGAATCCTAGCTTTGTGTGACTATGTAGCCAAATTCATTACCAAACCAAAGATGAACCAAACATTTTCTATTCAAGAGTGAACATGAATGCATGATTAGATGACATTTGTAGTTGACATGAAATTTTTTGCATGTTATGATTTGCAATTCATCATTTTTTTTGAGTTTATTGAAAATTATTAATTAAAAATACATAAATAAATAACTATAAAAAAAACTTGTTCTCAATTATGTTGATTTTCCTTTGAAAATTCCCCACATTTTCATGTGATGTTGGATTTGTAAACCATATGCATAATTGTGGCATGCCCATTTCGCATCATTCATCACACCTACCTCTATCCAGATGCATTAATTTTGTTTGTTAGCTCCAACATTGACATTTTCTTTATCAATGGATTTTTTTTGGTCACATAGGTTTGGGCAACCAAATTTTTCCAATCACTTGAATTTTTGGTCATCACTTAGAAATTTTTAGTTTAATTAACAATGGCTCAATCTCCACCATTGATCTAATGACCAAAAAAATTCAATCATTGTTTAAAAAGTTTCAAAAAATTTAGTTGTTGTAGGACTCTAAATTGTCCAAATGTTGTTTTGATTGCCACAAGGTTTAAGGCGGTTAAATGATGCAAATATCGATCACCCTAAACTTGCCCCCAAGCAACCCAACTTACCCTATGGCTACAATGTAGTAGTCCCTACCATTCCTCTTATCAGACCCCACCTTTATTTTCACCTGATGTCAGTCAGTGTCCTTCCTTATGTCTTCCAATGTTCCCCTTACCAACCACCTCCCTTTTAGATAGTGTCATTTTTAATAACAATGATGCCACCCCCTCCTTCTACCCATGTAAAATCTTGCATAGTTTCCCTAATCTTGCATAAGCCAATGATTGTACCAAACATTACTAACTTTTAAGCCAAATCATAACCCCATTTTGATCATCCTTTGCCTTCACAAATGGGGTTATGATGATTTTGGCACCCTCCTTTTTCAACAATAGTTTTGGACCTATTGGCCCACATGGCATATGGAGGTTTCCAATATTTTGAACAACTCATTCAAAAACAAATAGATCAACTTCAAGATTTCATTTTAAAATGTTTTCACCAACACAACTTTCTAGCATTCTTTTTGATAGAATGCTTGACGTCTGTTGAATTTACATCATTTCATGTTCAGGCCTAGTCTTAGGAGCTTGGCTCATAGCTTGCCTATCGTACCAATTTAGTGTGTTGTTAATAACATTTTCCATGGCCTTTATGGATCTAATTTGGATTGTCCCATCCTTTAGTCATAGGCCTCCCCTTCAATGCATTTGCACTCATCCCATTGACCTTTTGGATATACATCTTTTTACATTGTGCCCAAGGCAATGAGTGCACAAATACACATGATGCCATTGTGATGTATTTGTATCCATTGTAAAGGAGGCTAGTTTTCATGTGACTTTGGAACAATTACATGTTTAGGGTTGGGTATACCTTGACTCCCTCCACTTATAAAAATTTCACGCATTATCACCTCAAATAATTTGTTCATCGAAGGTAGTTAACGAAAGAAGGATGCCTTCTAGTTTGGCTCCAGATCGCGGACATTTCTCATTCTCTTGGCTCGGATCGTGGTTGCCAAAAATAAGAAAATAAAATAAAAATAAAAATCACCAGATTCATGTCCTTGGTTTTCATTGTGTATAGCCAAAACATATAGAATGATCATTAAAATTTGTACTTTATTTCTAGTTTATAACCAAATTTGGCTAAATCTTCCTAGTAGGGAAGATTGACACTTTTCCTACATCTTCCTACGGATGATTGCCACTTTGGCTACAGAAAAAAAAAAATCCTAAAAAAAACCCTTGATTAAGGTCGTTTATCAGGTGTGACCCCCCTAATTGTGTCCATTGATTCACTTGCTAATACACCCAACGCGACTCAGCCGATGATTAGTTTATTAGCGGATGACCCCCCCAAGCGTTTCCATTTATTCACTTGTTCATGCACCCAACCCAACTTGGCCGCGGATGGGTTTCCTTTGTGTGTGACTTGTATTGCGGCCATGATTCACTTGTTTATATTACACCCAACCGAACTCATCCTCTCATTGGTTTATTGACCCATAAAGACCCGCTCTGACATTTTTTTTTAGTGTAATTGGAGGGCATAGTACCCAACATAATTTTTCCGGGAAAAACCGGAACAACTCTTCAACAAGGGTTTCATTTTGTGTGAAGCAAGCAAGCATTCCATTTTCCCAAAATACCCCCTCAATTTCTTCATAAACTCAGAGATCTTTATATTCAATAAAGCCCTTGACCATGGCCTTTACCAAATGGGGCTTATACACAGCTTCACCTTGTGGGGGCCCTTATTGCCATACCCGGCAGCCGTGGGCTTTTACCCTACAGGTAATGTGTTCATCGGCCTTGATTCACTTGCCATTACACCCAAGTTCCAACACAACATGGACAACGGTGAGGAATTAATTATTTGTTAGGTAATTTATCACTCCTAAATTGTTTCGTTTCATTCACTTGATATGCACCTGGCTTGACTCGGCCTTGATTCACTTGCTATTACACCCAACCCCAACTCGGACGACGGCGAGGAATTATTTGTTAGGTAAATTATCACTCCTAATTGTTTCGGCTCATTCACTTGATATGCACCTGGCTTGACTCGGGCTGGTCCCATGGTCCACTATTGTGGGGGGAAAGGGGGGGGGGGTTAGAATTTGTTTCCTCCCTATTTTCCCCTCTTCTCCCCCATCCCCTGCAAACAAACAAACAAACAAAAAACCTCAAGGGAAAAAAAAAAACAAAAAAAAACACACACAGACACTCACACACTCTGACTATGATTTCATGTCATTTCAGGTGCTCTGCAGGAACAACAGATGATCGTACTTACACCATCACGGCGGCGCCACCACCCACCCACGGCACACCCACTATTCCATTCCTTCTTAAGTCTCTCTGATGGATTGTGCGCTTCCCGAAACTCCTCAGCTTCAGGCACTCATCACTCAAAACGAGTGAGTAAGTGAGTGTTGTTGGTTTGTTGCCCACACTGGGTGAGACGGACGGACGGACCACCGCTCCTCCGTCCTCTCAATCAACGATCAGAGTGGTTCATTTAAGACGCCGATTTCCCACCCCCTTCCCCCCTCCCCCAAGCCGCCAGGCCCCCAACCCCCAACCCTATTTGAACCAGCGTTGGGCAGGTACCCCAGTTGGAGGCCGATTAGAACCTCCGGTTCCTGTTAGTTATAACCGCTTCGCACCTGGTCTGCTTTTTGGAATGGGTCTCTTGGAAACCAGAACTGGATTCTTTGCTTATTTATGAACTGGAACCCAGTTTTTAAAGAACCGGGAATGGATCTGGGTTTTTTTTTTTAAACTTTTTTTTTAAAACGAAGGACTAGAACCGGTGGTTCTTTTTGGGCGAATTTTCGCGATTGCTGACAAAAAAAAATTGGAAAATTTCATTATATAGAGTAAATTCGATCAAAAAATGCCAATTTGTTTTTGAAAAAATCACCAAACTGAAAAAAAACAACACTGAGTCTAGAACTGGGGGGGGGGGGGGGGCAAAAGCGGGGGTTAATCAAAATATTACGTGTGGTTTGGTCCGGGTGG
>Ga0116231_10014149_pt1 | contig 10855 bp, 10 predicted proteins | sample S1TSphgellanicum_2_FD_89695 | JGI IMG/M metagenome (GOLD analysis project Ga0116231, IMG submission 89695) | Host-associated microbial communities from peat moss isolated from Minnesota, USA - S1T2_Fd - Sphagnum magellanicum MG | ecosystem: Host-associated > Plants > Peat moss > Unclassified... | reverse complement strand
GCCTGCGATTGTACGGCCCAAGCACACCCAAGCCCCAAGGCGGCCGCCACTGCGAGAGCTTTCGTTCGATTCATGATCCACCTCGTCACTGCGTTTGGAGCGATGAGTGTCGGCGGATCCTGCGATGCACAGCGAGTCGCAGCCCGCTGCGAGACGTTGTAGGGACCGTCCGACGCTCGCGGCGGCGTCCGCGACTATTGAGGGGCTGGACCACGGACGACCTGCACGAACGCGTCGGGTCGCAGCAACTTCGCGAACGCGGCCCGCACCTGATCGGCATCGAGATCGTAGTACCGCCGGGCCGCGATGATCGGCTCGTCGAGCGGCAGGCCGATTTGCGCGCGTCCGAGCAGGCCCATGGCCACGGCCTCTTCGCTCGCTTCGCTCAGGGGAATTTGCCGCAGTAGCAAAGCCTTGGCCCGATGTAACTCGTCGGGCGAGACGTTGGCGGTGCGCATCTGCTCGAGGTCGCGCTGAATCAGGGCCCGGGCCTTGCTGACGTTCTCAGGATCGCAGCCATAGTTGACGGAGTAATTCGCACGGGTCTTGGAGGCATCGAGACTGATGCCGACCGTGTAGACGTAACCCGCGACCTGACGCAGATCGTGATAGAGCCGCGTCGCATAGAAACCGCCGCCCAGCACGTGGTTGCCCAACTGCAGCGGGTAATAATCCGGATCGAAGCGGTTGAGGGGCAATTGTTCGGCGAGTACGACCGAGTCCTGCACGGCCTCGGGATCGGCTACGGCAACCGCGGTCGCGCCATTCATTGCGACCGCCGGCAGGGTCGTGTCCGGCTTCGGGCCCTCGGCAGTCCAAGCCCCGAAACATCGCTCGATGACGCTGCGCGCCTCCCCGGGCGTGACGTCACCGGAGACGACGATCGTGGTCATGTCCGGGCGGATCGTCGCAGCATAGAACTGTTTGACGTCGGCGAGCGAGACGTCCTTGACGGATCCGGGCGTGACCTCGCGCAGCGTGGGGTCGCCCGCGGGCATGAGCGCGACTTCGAGCGCACGCGAGGTGCGATACTGCGGGCTCTCGAGGTTGCCCGCGACGAATTGCGCGGTCCGCTTTTGCAGCACGTCGAAAGCTTGCTGCGGGAGCGCGGGATGCAATTCGTTGTCGGCGAGCAATTCGACGGCGCGGGAAAAATGCTCCTTCAGCACGGCCGTCGAAAACCGGTAGCCTGCGGTCTCGTTCGCGGCGATGTCGTCCAGCGCCTTTTGAAAAGCCAGTCGGTCGAGCGTTTGCGAGCCATAGGAGAACAAGCCGTTGAGCAGGTCGGAAACCCCCTCCTTGCCCGGTGGTGTCTGCAGATCGAAGTTGTGCTCGACGGCGCCGACGACCGAAATGGTCGGGCTGATCGCGTCCGAATTGACGATCAAGCGAATGCCGTTCGCCAGCCGCTCGTCGCTGACCTTGATGTAGTCGGCGGGCAGCTTCAGTTCGGCCAGAGACTGTGCCGCCCAAGGCGGCAGCGCGACCGGCTTGGTCGGCGCCGAGGTGACCTCTTCGGCTCCGCCGAAGCCTTTGGTCGCCACCGGCGCCGCCGTCGGCACCGGCTTCAGGGTCGCGGTGATCGAGTTGGCATCGGCGAGATAGGCGCGCGCGACGCGGTTTACGTCGGCGAGGCTGACCCGATCGATGGCCGCGATGTCCTCGTCCGGCGAGCCGCGGCCCTCGGCGGCCAGCGCACTGGACCAGACGCTCGCGAGGCCCGGGATGGAATTACGCTCGAACTCGGCGGATGCCAGCTCGCCACGCTTCGCGGCGGCGACCAGGTCCTCCGGCACGCCATCGCGGGCGTAGCGGGCGAGGATGCTGCGCATTTCGGCGATCGCGGCCGCCGCATCCTCGCTTGCGGGCAGCGCGACGAGACCGAAGGCCACGCTCGCCTTCGGGTAGGTTTCCGCGAGCCCGAACTGCGCGGCAAGCGCCTTGCCGGCCGGCACCATTCCGTACAAGTCGCCGCGCTGGCTCGCGAGGACATCGGCGAGCACTTGACTCGCCGCATAGTCCGGCGAGTCGGTGCCCGGGAAGCGATAGGCGATGAAGCCGAGCACGTACGGCAGATTGCTCTCCAGCGTGAACGTCTCGGACTTGACCGGCGATAACTTCACCACCGGGCGCGCCGGGACGGCCCGTCGCGGGATGCCGCCGAACAGCGTCCGTACCTTTGCCAGTGCGGTCTCGGGATCGACGTCCCCGACGATGACCAGGATGGCATCGCTCGGGGAATACCACTTGTCGTAGAACGACTTGAGCATGGCGGCGGTCGTTGCGTCGAATGACGGGCGCGTTCCCAGCGGATCGTGCGCATACGGCGTGCCGGCGAACATATCGAGGTTCAGCCGATCGATGAATTTGTAGGTAGGGTTCGACAGATCCCGCGCAACCTCTTGTTCGATCGCGCCGCGTTCCTGCGTCCACTCTTGCGCAGAATCGTCGATGCCGCGCAGACACGCGGCCTGCGCCTGCAGCGCGACGTCGAGATCGGCGGCCGGCACGGTCGCGAAATATTGTGTGATGTTTTGCTGCGTGTCGGCATTGTTGTGGCCGCCGAGTTGCGCGTAGATCGCCGCGGTCTGATCGGCGCTCATGCCGCTGCAGCCGCGAAACGCCATGTGCTCCTGCGCATGCGCCAGCCCCGGAAAGCCGCGTGGTGTCTCGTCGCCGCCGACCAGAAAGTTCGTCTCCACCGTGACCACCGGGGCCAGCGAATTGCGCAGAATCACGACGCGCATGCCGTTCGGCAAGGTGTCGCGGACGATCGCGGTGCGCGGCGGCTCGGCGGCGCCGGCGGCTGTCGCGGACAACAGCAGCATCACGGCAAGAATCCTTAAATGCACGGGGGCGTCTCCTGGTTGTGGGGCCGTTAGGCAGGGTGGGCTACCCCGAGTTCCCCGCACTCCATGGCGCTGCGGGGGCCACTTCGGTCCAAGCGCCATTATAAGAGATTCCCTGGACCCGCGTGGCCGGCAAGGACTTGCGCGGCGGCGAGCGAACCTGCAACCTCGCAAACCTGCATGAATCCCACCCGACAGACCGCCACGCAGACGCATCCCGGTTCGCCGCAAGCCCGCCGCGTCTTCGTACTCGGAGGAACCGGCACGATTGGCCGCGCGACGGTGCGGTCCCTCCTGCGCCGCGGGCACGAGGTCGTGTGCCTCGTCAGGCCTCGGGCCGGCGCGGGTGGCAAGCTCACGCCGCAGGACAGTGAGCGGCTGCTCGCTGGCGCCACGGTGCGTTACGGCGACGTCGCCGATCCGGTCTCGCTCGCACGCGATGCCTTCTGCGGCGAGCGCTTCGATGCGCTCGTGTCCTGCCTGGCGTCACGCACCGGCGCGCCCAAGGACGCCTGGCGCATCGATTATCAGGCGCACGTGCATGCCCTCGAGGCGGCCCGCAGCGCCGGCGTCACGCATTTCGTCCTCTTGTCGGCCATCTGCGTGCAAAAGCCGCTGCTCGCGTTTCAACACGCCAAGCTCGCCTTCGAGCGGGAGTTGATGAAATCCGGTCTACGTTATTCCATCGTGCGGCCGACGGCGTTTTTCAAGAGCCTATCCGGCCAGATCGAACGGGTTCGCAGCGGCAAGCCATTTCTGATCTTCGGCGACGGCAATTTGACCGCCTGCAAGCCGATCAGCGATCGCGACCTCGGCGACTATTTGTCGGACTGCCTCGAGGATATGAGCCGTTTCGACCGTGTGCTGCCGATCGGCGGTCCCGGTGCCGCGATCACCCCGCGACAACAAGGCGAACATCTGTTCTCACTCTTGGGGCAACCGCCGCGTTTTCGGCAGGTACCGGTCGGCATGCTCGACGCGATCGTCGGCGTTCTCGGCACCCTTGGCCGCGTCGTTCCAGCGGCCGCGGCGAAGGCCGAGCTCGCACGCATCGGCCGCTACTACGCGACCGAGTCGATGTTGGTGCTCGATCCCTCGACAGGCCGCTACGATGCGGCCGCGACCCCGTCCACCGGAACCGAAACCTTGTTCGATTTCTACGCGAGCCTGGTGCATGGCGTCGCGGCGCCGGAACGCGGTGACCACGCGGTGTTTTGACGCCGTGCGTCCCGCACCCGCTTGAGCTTGCGCAGCGCATACAATCGCTCCATGGTCCAAAACATCACCGTCTTCTGTGGCGCCCATACCGGTATCTCGCCGCTGCATGCCGGCAAGGCACGGGAAGTTGGCTGCTCGCTTGCCGAACGAGGCATCGGACTGATTTACGGTGGGGGCCGGGTGGGCTTGATGGGCGTGCTCGCGGATGCCTGTCTGCAGGCGGGTGGCCGCGTCGTCGGTGTGATCCCGAGGGTGCTCGCGGACCAAGAAGTCGCCCACACCGGCCTGACCGAACTGCACATCGTCGGCTCGATGCACGAGCGCAAAGCGCTCATGGCGTCGATGTGCGGCGCGTTCCTTGCCCTGCCCGGCGGCTACGGTACCTGGGATGAATTGTTCGAGGCGCTGACCTGGACCCAACTCGGCATCCACGACAAGGCCTGCGGGCTGCTCAATGTCGGCGGCTATTACGACGCCCTGATCGCGATGGTGGATCGGGCGGTCGCGGAGGGTTTCATTCGCGGCAAGCATCGCGGATTGTTGCTCGCGGACAGCGACATCGACAGCCTGCTCGAGCGCTTGTGCGATGGGGCCGCGAGCGCGATCGACCGCGCGACGCCTCGTCTCGAGCCTTGAGAGGAACAGCGCTAATCGTCGAGTCCGAGTCCCTTCAATATTCTCGGCACATGTTTAGCCACGCGCGCCGTGCGGGTGGCTGACTGTTTGGCGGCGGCGAAATGCAGCAAATAAGCCTTCTGCCTTCCGGGAGTCAGGGCATGGAAGGCTTCTGCCAATGCCGGGTCATCGTCGAGCCGAAGCTGAAACTCCTGCGGCACATCGAAATGTGCCACGCTCTTCCTCTCGATTGTGGCGCCGGATTTCTCCACCGCGATGGCCGCGAGAATAAGGGCTTTGACCGCCGCTTTCCGCTGGTCGATATCAGTCAGAGACGTAAACCGGATTTGTCTCGCGGCCAGAACGTTCTTCGTTTGCTGCACGAGGATGCCGCGGGGATCCTCGAGCAAGACACCTTTCATGAACAGCAAGGCGCAATAGTCTTTGAACCCATGGATCAAGACCACGTTGCCGCCGTCGAGATCGTAACAAGCTTGGCCCCATTTCAGTTCTTCATGGAGTCCGGACGCGAGACAGAGTTGGCGCAGCGCGGCAAATTCGGCGCTCCAGCGCTTTTCCTTGCCGTGGACCTTGCTCACGAGTGGATTCATTGGGCCACCACCGGTCCGCGCCGAGAGACCCACCGGTGCAGTCACTTTGGCTCGCGACACGATCAATTGCCTCCGCTGAATTGCCGCGCGTAGTCCGCGTTCAGCCGCTGCCAGCCCTCGAAATTCATCGCCGCGGGACCCACGATGCGGCCGCTTCGCAGGCCACTGAGCGCATGGTCCAGGACGTCCAGGCAGATGTGCCAGCCGGCCGCGCCCATCGAGATATAGTTACGGGCAAAGCCGAGGAACATGATGACTGCGATTGCGAGCGCAGCCCCGGGGTAGATGTCCCTGCTTTGATGCTTGTCTGCGGCTGCCATGCGCCGCGGCTCAGAGCGCCGGTCCGGCATAATTCCAGAGTTGATCAAATCCCCGCCGGAACTGCCAAACATTAGCCGCAAGCAAGATCAAATTCAGCGAGCCCCACAGATAGCTTTTCGTGATCACCATGTGGAAGCAAAATATGATGATCACCAGCGGCGCCAGTATGGCGATTCCCAATGGTGTTGTTCTTCGAAACAGCATTGCGCCGCCTCCAACGAGGCAGGCCAGGCAAAGCAAGGGGTTCATGAACAGGCTTTCTGCCATTGCCCTCTCGAGGCTCGTCGAGGCCTTCGCTGCGTCTTTCACCGCGTCATTGGTAATGAACCCGACGACGCCAACACCGAAGTACCACAATGCAAAAATCAGCCGAACGGCAATGGACACGTATTTTTGGAGCACAAAGTTTCGCCTGTTGAACGCCGCCACGATCGAAATGCAGAGCGAGTGACAGCTTACCGCAAGACTCCCACTGTTCGCAGGCAGATCAAGATATGGCCCTATTTCACCCAACACCGCGCCAGGCCGCTCAGCGGGCCTAATAGGAATGCTGGCCTAGGAATGCTGTCTGCTCCGCGCCTTGGGACCACGGTACGATACCCGGCGCCGCGGACGCACGCGCCGCGAATCGGCTAACCGGAGGACCCGTGGCACGAGTGGCTTGCATCGGTTTGGGAATCATGGGCCATGCGATGGCCGGCCGTTTGTTGACGGCGGGACACGTCGTACACGTTTATAACCGGACTGCGGCGCGCGCCGAGTCCTTGGCCCTGCGTGGCGCCACAGCCTTCGCGACACCCAAGAGCGCTTGCCGGGGCGTCGATGCCGTCGTCGTGCTCGACCCTGTCCCATGGCTGGGTGCGGGAACTCGCGACGCGCTGCGCAGCCCAGCGCCTGCGCTACCTCGATGCGCCGGTGACGGCCTGCCCGATGCCGCGGCTGCGGGTACGCTCACCCTGCTGGTCGGCGCCGCTGGCGAGGATCTGCACCTCGCCCGCTCCGTCCTCGATGCGCTCGCCTCGCGCGTGGTTCATTTCGGACCGGTAGGCGCGGGCACCGCATACAAGCTCATGATCAATCTGATCGGAGCCGTGCAAATCGCCTCCATCGCCGAGGGCTTGGCCATCGCCGAGCGGGCGGGCCTCGATCTCGCCTTGGTTGGCGATGCGATCGCGAGCGGCCAGGCAGCGAGCCCGCAAGTCGTGCGCAATACGCGGCGTATGCTCGCCGGCGATCACGACCGCAACATCGTCTTCACCGCGGCGCTGCGCCTCAAGGACGTCGAGTACGGCCTCGAGTTGGCAAGCTCGCTCGGGATCGGCGCGCCCTTCGGTGCGCTCGCCGCCAGCGCCTATCGCCAGCTCTGCGCCATGGGGTACGCGCCGCTCAACGAGAGCAAGATCATCGAGGTATCTCGGCTGCATACTGGCTGAGGCCGGAGCGGCGCGGCCTGCTAGACTTCCGGCACGGGGATCAGCGAGCTAGGGTTGCGGAGGGATATCGGGTGATGACCGATTCGTTGGCGATCGAGGCAATCGGCTTGCACAAGCGCTTTGCCGACGTGCATGCGGTCCGCGGTTTGGATCTGCAAGTCGGACGTGGCGAGGTTTTCGGTCTGTTGGGACCGAACGGCGCGGGTAAGACCACGACGCTGGAAATGCTCGAAGGCTTGGTGCCGGCCGATGCGGGGCGGATCCGCATACTCGGCATGGACTGGCGCGATCGGGGCACGGCGATCCGCACGCGCATCGGCGTGCAATTTCAGAGCACCGAGCTGGACGACAAGGTCAAGGTCCGGGAGGCGCTCGAGATGTTCGGCAGCTTCTACCCGCGCGCCCGCTCGGCGGCCGAGCTCTTGCGCTTGCTGCATCTGGAAGACAAAGCCGAGGCCTATCAGCGCCGTCTCAGCGGCGGACAACGCCAGCGCCTCGCCCTCGGCCTCGCGCTCGTCAACGACCCGGAACTCGTGTTCCTCGATGAACCGACGACGGGCTTGGACCCGCAGGCTCGGCAGGGCCTGTGGGAACTGGTGCGGCAGCTCAAGAACGAAGGCCGAACGGTGCTGTTGACGACGCACTACATGGAGGAAGCCGAAGCCTTGTGCGATCGGGTCGGCATCATGGACCGGGGGCAGATTCTGCGCCTTGGAACACCGCGCGAACTGATTGCCGGCTTGCAGCAGCCGAGCGTCGCCGAGATCGAATTCCTCGGCAGCGCGCCCGATATCGGGCCGTTCGCCGCGCGTTGGGGCAAGGCCGTCGAAGCCAAGGGCGCAATCTGGGCCGTGCCCTTGACCGATGCGAAAAAGGACCTGCAGGCCGTCCTCGTCTGCATCGAGGTTCTGAACCTGCCGATGCAGCAACTGCACGTGCGCCGCGCGAGCCTGGAGGACGTGTTCCTGCAGTTGACCGGCCGCAGCTTGCGCGATTGATCTAGTCGCCGTTATGAACGCACGCATTTTCTTGGCGCAGTTGAAGATGGGCTTGATCCTCTACACGCGGATCCCGAGCGCCTTGTTCTGGATCGTGGCCTTCCCTGTGGTGATGTTGCTCGGCCTCGGCACCGTGTTCGGCGCCAAGGACGATGCCGGCCGCAAGTTGGTCTGGGAGCAGGCGGGACCCCGGTCGCCCGCGGACGCGCTGCTGCTGACTGCGCTGGCCGAGCGCGGCATCGTGGTCGATCCGGTCTCCCCCGCCGACGCCGAGGCGCGCTGGAGAATCGGCAAGCTGCCGGCGATGCTCGAGGGTGCGGAAGGTCATTACCGCTTGCGCATCAACGGGTACCTGGTCGGCCAGGCGATGCAGACCGAGGCATTGGTACAGGAGGCGTTTCTCGTCGCTCAGGCTCGTGCCCAAGGCCTCGCCGATCCGGCGCGCATTCCGGTGACGATCAACAGCCCCGGCGGACACCACGGGGGTCCGTATGCCGCCTATCTGTTGCCGGGGCTCATCGGGCTGAATCTCGTCATGATCGGCGTATTTTCGACCGGCATCGTCGATGTCACGCTGCGCGCCAAGGGTGGCTACAAGCGACTGGCGACTACCCCGCTGCCACGCTATGTCTACCTCGGCGCGCAGCTTGCGGTACGCATCGTCGTCGTGCTGGTCGCAGCGGCTTTGCTGCTGCTGGTCGGCGCCGTGACGTTCGGCATTTTCAACCAAGGCAGCTACGCGAGCTTGCTGCTGGTGCAGATGCTCGGAGCCGCTTGTTTCATCAGCTTGGGGTATCTGCTCGCGAGCTTCGCCGAGACCCCGGAAACCTATGGCGGTCTCGCCAATCTCACCTTCTTGCCGCTGATGCTGTTGTCGGGCGTGTACTTTTCGCTGGACGCCGCGCCGGCCTGGCTGCAAGGTCTTGCGGATCTCATGCCCTTGACGCCGCTGCTGCGGGTGCTGCGCGCGATCTTCAACGACGGCGCCAGTCTCGCCAGTCAATGGATGGGGATCGGCATCGTCGCGGCCTGGACTGCCGTCCTGTTCGCCATGGCGAGCCGTCGCTTCAAGTGGGTCTAGCGTCGAGGGGGGAAACATGACGGTCGAACGGGTGGCGACGCTGATCATCGGCGCCGGTCAGGCCGGCTTGGCGATGAGCGAGCATTTGGGCAAGCGCGGCGTGCCTCATCTGATCGTCGAACGCCATCGGCTTGCGGAGCGCTGGCGGAGCGAACGATGGGATTCCCTCGTCGCCAACGGCCCCGCCTGGCACGACCGTTTTCCCAGCATGAAGTTCTCCGGCATCGATCCCGATGGATTCGCGAGCAAGGACCAGATCGTCGACTATTTCGTCGCGTACGCTCGGCAGATCGCCGCCCCCGTGCGCTGTGGGGTCGAGGTCGAAGCGCTGTATCGGCAAGACGATGGCTCCGGTTTTCGCGCGGAAACGTCCGCGGGCATCATCGAGGCAGTGAATGTCGTCGTCGCCACCGGACCGTTTCAACGGCCGGTCATCCCCACGACCGTGCCGGTCGAAGCGCGGGTCGATCAGATCCATTCCTCGGCCTACCGCAACCCCAGCCAATTGCGCGAGGGGGCGGTGATGATCATCGGCGCCGGCTCCTCCGGTGCGCAAATCGCCGACGAGCTCGTGCGCGCCGGAAGGCGGGTCTATCTTTCTGTCGGCGCACACAACCGCCCGCCACGGCGCTATCGCGGACGTGATTTCGTGTGGTGGCTCGGTGTCTTGGGCGAATGGGACGCGAAAGTCCTCGCACCCGGCACGGAACACGTCACGATCGCCGTGAGCGGTGCGCGGGGCGGCCACACGGTCGACTTCCGGCAGCTCGCGGCGCGCGGCATCACCCTGTTGGGCAGCGCGCAACATTGCGCGGATGGCATCATGCAATTCGCGCCGAATTTGGCGCAGAACCTGGCGCGAGGTGACGCCAACTATCTGTCCATGCTGAACGCGGCGGACGCCTATGTCATGCAGCAAGGCCTCGATCTGCCCGAGGAGCCGGAAGCTCGGCGCATCGCGCCCGATCCGCACTGCGTAAGCCATCCGATCGCGAGCTTGGACCTGGCGCAGGCGGGCATCACGTCGCTCATCTGGGCGACCGGCTACCGGCTGGATTTTGACTGGATCAAGCTCGATGCCTTCGATGCGCAAGGTCGACCGAACCACGATCGCGGCATTGCCGCGGTCCCTGGACTTTATTTCCTGGGGCTGTCTTGGTTGTCGCGACGCGCATCGGCGTTCATCTGGGGCGTATGGCACGATGCCGAGTATCTCGCCGGCCGGATCGCGGCTCGCAGCGGCAACATAACGGCCGTGCGATAGCGCCCATGCGATTTGCGACGAGCCGCCAACGGTTCAATTCAGCCAGCCCGCAATCGCCGCAGCGTCCCATTCCTGGATGATGGGCGGCTTGGCGTTGAAATCGCTGTAGCGGATCCAGGTGGGCCGCACACGCCAGTACACGAGACCCGGCCAAGTCTCGCGGCCGGGGCCGTCGGGGAAGCGGCCGAAATAGCAGGCCTTTACGCTTGGCAATTCCGCCTCCGTGGGAATCTCGGCGATGCCCTCGTATTGCACGGTGCGCTCCCGCTCCCAACCGATGACGAATGCGACGCGTGGATTCTTGAGCATATTTTGATGCTTGCGCGACTCGATCACGGTATCGAACAGCAGTTCCCAGCGGTCGGTGACCGCGACGCCGAGGACCGCCGCCTGCGGGGCGCCCTGCGGCGTAACGCTCGCCTCGATCGCCCATGGCTGGGCACGCAGGAAAGACAGCAGCTCGCT
>Ga0116231_10014148_pt1 | contig 10855 bp, 8 predicted proteins | sample S1TSphgellanicum_2_FD_89695 | JGI IMG/M metagenome (GOLD analysis project Ga0116231, IMG submission 89695) | Host-associated microbial communities from peat moss isolated from Minnesota, USA - S1T2_Fd - Sphagnum magellanicum MG | ecosystem: Host-associated > Plants > Peat moss > Unclassified... | reverse complement strand
TACCAGACATTGTTGTTTGATACACCTCCTATCATTGAATTTGCCATGTGCTGCATCACAAACAGTTGTTCATCACCTTGATTGCTAGTTGATGCATAATTCCCTTGTTGCAGCTTTCCATTTTGTGCATCATGCTCCCTTTGATAACAATTCTTTACCATGTGCCTAGGTTTCCCGTAGTAGTAACAATTTGAATCATTATTTAATTATTGACCTCGATGACTTCCACCACGACCTCCATGACTTTTTCGACTTCCTTTTCCTCCAAAGTTTCTTCGTCCACCTCCATGAGCTTGACCTTCATGTTGATGATGTCCACCATGCGAGTTTCCGTGTTGACTTTGAAATGAGGTTTTACCACCTCTACCTCTACCTCTATTAGTATTTGAATAAAAAACATTTTCTTGTGATCCTCCATTGGATGAAGTATTAACAATTCTCATCTCTTCACTTATAAGTAGTGTTATTAAGTCTTGGAAATTAAGAAATGTTTTTCGAACAATAATTGAAGTATGAAACTGGCTATAGTCTTTTCTAAGTCCATTCAAGGTGATGGCCACTAAATCTTCATCATCTACGAGGGCTCCTATAGATGCAAGAGCATTTGCAAGGTTTTTCACCTTTGTAGAATAGTCACTGATGTTCATTTTATTTTTCTATAGATTATGCAACTCTTGCTTGAGTTTCATTTTGCGGGCTTGTGTATTACTGTTATACATCTTCACCAATGTATCCCAACTCTTGCTTGAGTTTCATTTTGCGGGCTTGTGTATTAGTGTTATACATCTTCACCAATGTATCCCAAGCTTACTTGGGTGATTTTGCATCTTGAATATGCACGATCATGAAATCGGACACACTCATTGAAAGCCAATACAAGATTTTCCTTGCTTTTTCATGTTAAATTTTATTGGCTTGAATTTGTTGTTGTGTGGGGTTTTTTGGGAGAGGAGGTTCTTTCTCATCACCAGTTATGAATTCCCAATAGCCTTTCCCCATCAAAAAATTCATAATCCTAAATTTCCACATTTGAAAATTGTTCTTGTCTAGTTTTTCAATTGTAATTTGAGAAAGATCGTCCGCCATTTCTTAAGGCAATACTCAATGTCTTCTTAGGGTTTCACAAATGATTTTAATTCCTTCTTTAGGTTTCTAGGATTAGGGTTAGGGTTAGGGTTGAACAAAATGGACCTTGCATATGTATGTATGTCTTGAGTATTATACGAAATTTTATACTATACATAGGTTTTACATATATTATGAGGCATTCTTGCACACCTTCAACATGAAGATATGCATTCACAAAACCCGCTTGGAAGTGGAACTACTATGTAGTTTTAGTCTAACAAGTAAGGTCGTTCAATGTAATGCAATGAAGTTCACTAAGAATTTAATGCGTTGTGTCCACTTAAAAGATACAAAGACATTGTGGGAAAATCATAACTCACCATGATGGAATGTGAAGGGACATTATGTTGATGTTCATTCAATGTCACGTTTGATGATTGAACCCTTTTTGTTCCATTTATCATAATATCTACATACAACCTTGTAATCTAACATGCATTGGATTTTTGAAAAGCTAATCTAAAAAAGAGTCATGTTACAAAATCTTATAAATTTTTTATTTTTATGATCAAGAGTTAAGCCTTGGGACTAAAAATCACTTTGCTTAGATTGAGGAAAAAATAGACAATTTCAACCCCCTTTAATTCTAGCAAGTGTAGCTCCCTTACAGCTAAACCGATGATGCTAAAATTTGGAGAGAACCTTTTACACCTCCTAAACAAGAACTATTTTAAGTTTGACACAAATCCAACGGTGAATTTGGGAGGAACAACTATTTGAAATAAAACTCCAGAGGCCTTGTCATGGAAATCCTTCCATGCTTATCTCTTGCACATATCTTTTTCATGAATAACACATGTCCACACATAAGAACTAATCTTTTCCTCACACATTCCTTCTCTTCCTTTTCCCTTCCCCTAACCCAAAATATTCCTCCCTCCTTGGTAAGCCTCCATGACCTTTCCTTGAGGTTGTTCCCCTTGCCTAATGGAAGTTTCGAAATCATTCCCTTCAATCAATGGCCTCCTCATCCTTCAAGAGCTAATGAGAATTGAAAATGATTTGCCCTCCAATTGATTTTAGGATGAAAATTCTTAAGCTCAACGAGACAAAAAATATTCCATCCTTCAATTAAATAGGATGACAATCTTCATGACTAATGGGATTAAAAGACTCATCCTTTCCCTTATCTTGGATATCTTCATGAGGTTCTTGAGCTTGATCCTTATCATTTCCGTCCGTTGATCCTCACATCCTACTTCTTCATCCTAATTATTTCAAATAATTAACTACTAGGACAATTTATCGGTAATAACAAGTAAACATCCTTGAGTCCTTACTTGATTAAATCAATTCAATGGTTGAAGTAACATCCCCGCGTACCATTTATTCTTTTGATATCCCCTACTTATTTTTTCTTCTATGCACTAATTAACTATGTAGTACATAACAAATTGGAATTAAAATTTGCATCACAAAAACCCCCACATATTTCTAGATCCACCGTCGAAATTAAGGTTCGATGAATCCATTAAATCTAGGATGTTCGAATTTTCATGAGGTTCCGTCGTCACTCCCACACTTTACACTTACCCTAATTTGTTAAATAAAAAAACCTCAACCCCTTCTAAACGCAAATACCACATTGTTTCTGTTACCATCTTGGTTTTTGTTGATGTAGATGAGAATTTAGTCATGACGGATGATGTCGCTACGCCCTCGATTCCTCTAGTTTCACTAGTAGAAAAGGAAGAGCTTGAAGAAGCACTGTTTGATGTGAATGTCTTTCAACGGTCGCACGAAGAAGAACCGTCCAAAAGAATGGTGCGCACTCGAATCAATTGTTCGGTATGGGACCGTCGATTGTCTCCTAACCCATGTGCCGTAACAATTTATTTAAAATTTGTTCATGTTTGTGGAGCCGCACCAAAAAGGTTTGAAGAGTGTCAATGTGAAGACAACGATGTTCATCTTCATTGTCAAACTTGGGTTCCTGGTGATGACCATTATTATTGGCTACAAGGCCTAATCAATCCTCTTTCCATGGAGCATTGAGTCGAATACCTAGTTCGCACCATTCATTGGTTCTGAAGTTTTTGCAATTGTGATCTATCCCCTTAAAGTTGTTTACTAAGTTGTAATTCACTTGAAACCATTCAAATGGAAATGTTAATATTTAAGTTTGATTTTGATTCTATTTAAGAGTTTGATAGAAGGGAAAACTAAATAAAGATGTATTAGGACTTCATCCTATAAATCTTTCAAGTACATCATTCGTGCCTGAAGATTATTCTACAGACTAATTTAATATTGTCATTGTTGCAACCTCGCTTTCAGGGAAGTGTGAGGATGAAACTCACACTCCTGAAATTGGGACTTGGGAGTCCTCTGGGACTCCCGAAACTTCAAAGTTCAATTTCAGAGGCCAAAACACCTTGCATTGAGGTGTTCTTTATATCATTGGAAAGCTATTGAAATGTAGATGTCAAAAATGGCCTTGCATGGACCATTTCAATATTTGAAGCATAAGTTATGGCCAAAAGAAGGGCCAAGAGTCAAATTGACAATTTGACTCCCGACCACTAAAAGTCGGGAATCGACCCGACCCTGGTGCGTGCAAGTGAAGTGCGACACACCGTTGGAAAGATCTCAAGGAGAGCTACAACTTTGCTCTGAACCTCATCCCAATCAGAAGCTTGAGCGAAGAGTTATGGTCGCTCAAAGTCTCAGGAGTCCAAACTGGGCGAGTTTCGGGACTCTTCCTTGGGAGTCCCAGGACAAAAAGCCATTTGGATGTGGGTGCCGCAGAGAGGCGCAAAGTATACTATATGGGGGAAATTGGTGGCTTCCCCCGAATCCAGGCCTTGGTGAATCAAGTGAATCTAGAGTTGCCCATGACTTGTCCTAGCACCAAAGGTGCTTCAGATTGTGAACTAACCAACTTGTTGGTTGGTTTGATGCAGGTTCAAGTATGTGAATAGCTTGTCACTTCTTCCTAATCCCATCCCGGAGCTTCAGCACGCCCTTCTACCCCTTTTAGTGCTACAAGCTGGGAGCGTGCCCCGAGTCTTCCACAATTTCGCAATTTGAGTAATTTAAACCCAATTTGGGACTAACTAGGGACTTGGGAGCGCGTCAGTCATGGTGAAATGTTATTGTTAATTATGGGTTTTATTCCCAATATATCAATAAATCACATCTAATTATACATCCCCTTTCCTTTTTCTACAACATAAAAGGATAATGCACTTCAAAAGGTTTATTAGGTCCTAAAATTAACTAAACCTTACATCAATTTATATAAAAGAGTCTTCTATGCTGAAATATGCAAAGGCTAATTCAACTCTTAATAATTATTACTTGGAGGTTTATCAGGATTCAAATCATTAATACTAAGGAAAACTATGGAACTAAAGTTTAACAATTTGTGGTATTATAATCCATGATTCACATATATGTATGTATTTCGTATAATATTTCGTATGTTATTAAGTACATGATTACATACCACACTTTTGTATGAAGGTCTTGATAATGTACTTGCACTTTCCAATCTTGAAACTCTTTCCTTCAAGTTCTCCCAAGTTGTATTTGCTCCACTTTAAAAATTTGTTTTGATGTCTTCTCAAAACAAACTTTTATCACAACAACTTTACAAAGCTACACCGCTCACATATGACCTTGGATCGATCTGAAATTTTGGTGAAACATGAACAACTATGTTTACTACCATTTCTCAAAATTTCAGCTCATTTAATTTCATTAAATAAGAGATCTTGCTACTTCCTTGAAATCATTTCAAACTGGGACCTAAACACAAAATGACTTACAACTCGCTTTCAGCAACTCCAAACTCCTTGAAATTTTGCAAAACACATTACATACATGTTTTCTATATTTGATCAAAATTTCAACTCTATTGATGATGACCACAAAGAGCTATCACTTCCAAAAGAAACTGCTTTCAAAACTAAAATCGAAGATGCTTGGATCTCTCTTAATACAAATCCAAATGACATGAAATTTCTCTCACATATATATTCCTTTATGATATATAAGATCTCAAAGTTGTAGATCTAAAAATGCTCAAAAAAAGGAGATATGACCAAAACACCAAATTTGGCACAAAATCTTTGAAAGCTCATAACTCTCACAAAACATATGTTTTTTTTTTTGAAAAATTGAGAATAAAAGCGTCTTATAGTTTTCTATAATCTCTCCATGTTTCACTCCAAGATCTTTTCACAGTAAATCTAGATCTAGATTTAAAAATCTGACTTCCACAACCCTTGATATATTGATCTCCTCTCACCTCTTTTCTTTTCTTTTCTTTCTCTTCACATTCTTTCCTTTCCCCATTTCTTTTTTGCACTTGACAAACTCCTGTGATATTACTAGAGAATCTCAAGCTTTAGTTTTAAAAACCTTATAGCTTTAGATATTTTTCAACTTTCTCATCAAACAACCTATGCTCTGATACCATGTTAACAAATAGGAGATCTACTCAAGAGCAAACATAAATCTTTATTGAAAGGAAACTAGAACATGATGTTTACAACATGAAACATAACATCAAGAACTCTCCAAAGTTCTTATCACATGAAATACACAAACTTGTGCAATGAAAAAAAGGGAACCAAACCATCAACACCAAGGTATTTAACTAAAAGACCAAACCACAAATAACCAAATTAATATAAGTAAAAAAAGTAAAATAGTTTCATAGCGCCAAAAAGCTTGGTTTTCGATAGGGTTCCAATAAGTTCTCATGAAGTTTTCAATTCCATTGCGCGACAACAATCCTTTATGGTAAATGATTTCTCATATGTCTCCAATTTTCAATAACAATATTTAACTCCTTCAATTCACCATTGTAAATGGTAACAACATCTTCCAAATCCACTTTTGGTAATTTTATTGTTTTCTAACCACCAAAAGGTCCAACTTGTCCACTTTTTTGCAACATATCATCCAATTGCTTTCTTGTGATCCTAGTTAACATTGTTGACATAATACAACAATAAATAAATAAGATTTAAAACAAAACAAACTTTGGTTTTTTGGTATTTTTGAAGATTTTTTATATTTGTTTGAAAACAAAAAGGACAACAAATACAAAATGAACTTTGAAAATGAAATTAGTTTTTCTAGTGGAACAAATAATTCCAACCATAATTCTCAAAATAAGAGCCATTGAATTATAATTCATGGTTTTATATTTGTGGTACATGGTTCCCAAATGTTAAGGCCACCCGATAATATCCTAGGTTTTTGGAAATGAAAAATAGTCCAAATAGAAATAAAATATGTTTTTGCAACTACAATGTACAATTATTTTTTATGAAGAAAGTTCTAAAATCAATAATGGGAGCATGAAGCAATATACATTTTTGCACTTTAAAGTGACAAATAATCAATTGTATGAAAGTTTGTTAAATGATAATACACATAAACTACCAATTTTCCTTACAATAAACCACCGGGGTGGAAGAAACAAATATAACTTATGAATACTCAAACATTCAACTTTTCAAAACAAATACAACTTCAAAAGAACAAACTAAAAATTTGTCATGGAAAAAACAACTTCAAAAATACAAAAACTCAAGTTACTTCACAACAAAGTATAATAATCAAATATGTAGCTTGTTGTATATACATTAATCGACATCTCAAATATATCAAACATGATGGTGGAATAAACAAAGGTGGGTCTATTGAAAACAATTGATATTTAATAATTTATCTAAATTTGACATAAGTAAAGTCTAATTCATAACAAGAAATCTTAACTAATAATTTATATAGTTAATCATTAAAATTTTGCTACTAAAAATACACAATGGAATTTGGTATTAAAAATTTGATAATAAAAAATCAATAACTTAGTTTCAATAAAGGGTTTTTGGTCAACTATTTCCAATATGAGGTTTTTTATTTTAAAAAAATTGGTGTAATATTTTTGATACATAATTTTTGGTAATTCAAATTTTTAAAAAAATTGTCCAAAAAGATTTAAAAGTCTATTCTTTATAGACCACTAACTCATGAGTCTCATTTGTGTTTTCATTGTATAAAATGAACCACTCTTGAACAATTGTCTACCATATCATGGGGAAGAATAATTCATACTTTCAACTTTTGGCAAAATTTTTATCAACCTTTCCTAGACATTCATTCTCCTCTAACTAATATAGATATCCCTTACATCTATCCAACTTTTGATATGTTGCATTTGAGGGTTTTAGAAGTCTCCCATTGTCTATATTCCTTTTAGATGTACTTTTTTGGCATTAACCACTAACACTAGGCAAACTCATTCCTTGGACAAATTAACCACCAAATATTCACCTCCTTTATGGCATTAGCAAACTTGGGTGCATTAAATTATAAAATATCCCCACAAGCTTCCCGCCTTGGCAATTTGACTCCAAATTTACAAACCTAATAATGTTTGGTGCCCTTGGGTAATCATTTGGTGCATATTTAACGTCCATTGTTTATGCTTGAATGGGTGTGTTTTATTCATGTGATTTATGAATAACAATTTTTTATTTCAATCATCTAATTGAAGTGCCATGAAAATCCATTTTGGTGAAAGCTATAAAGAATTAACCGTTCATCATTCCTTTATGGACAATGCTTAAAATTCTAGCCATGTAACTTTGAAAAAACCCCATGCAAACATTGTAATTTAGAAAATTAATTTGTTTCTTGGAATAAATTTTTATACTTGAAAAGTTAAAGCACAAAAATTTCATGCAAATTTATGGTGTTCAAAAGTCTTTTTGTATTTTTAAAGCACTCAAAACGAGAATGTGAATACTTTTTTTTACTCAAAAGTTATTTTTCTTCATCAAATATCCACCAAATGTTTTCAAATTGTTTGTGAATTATAATATATTTCACAAGAAAGGCCACATATGTTGAACCATCAAATTTTTTTTATATGCACCCTATTAGATTCTAATTTTCAAAAGTCTTGAATGACTAAAATAGTTCAATTTTTTAAATTATGGTTCAAAGCAAAGTTGCACATTTGTTTACAATCTATGGCTTGATGCAAAATTTTGGAAGGTTTATTATATTAAAAGTCACATTTGGTCTCAAAATTGATATTTAATTTTTAAAAAAAGTACTAAAAAATCATAATAGATGAACACATGAATGCCATTAGTCTAAAATGAAACCTTGGAAAAGATTGTGGCTTTGGTGTCCATGGTTCTTTCTTTCTTGGTTTCACCCACTTCCTCAGCAAAACATTTAAAACTTATTTTTAATCCAAAATATTTAACCCTCTTGCCTTCCTACTTGCACCACAATTTTCTTAGTTCACCTTCACTTTTGAAACTTTTGACCACTCCACAAGTAGTTCTTAAAAATTATTTTGCACCTATGGACTATTCTTACTAACCTTGTCCATATTGTCATGAAGAGACACAAAATGGGACCTAGTATTAAGCTAACATTAATTAACACACATTTCCATTTATGTTTCTCGAACCACATGGGTATAAATTGCATTGTTATGTACTAGTATGCCATTTTTTCCCCAATTGACATCAAACTTATGAATTTACAAAAAAAATTAGACAAGTTTAATATCTTATCCACATTAACCTCTTCCCATGTTAAGGACATTGTAATGTCATTTACAAACTAGAAAATAATCTACTCCTCTTGCCCCTCCTCTAGCATTATAATTCCCTTTATCACCCCATAGCCATAGCTTGTTTGATCATGATATTCACAACTTCTCCCATTACTAAAAATAAATATGGGGCAACTAGGTAGTCGTGCCTTATTCCTTTCTTGATGTGGAGATATAACATTATTTTGCCATTCAAGCAAATGGAAAATTCTACCTCAAGTGAAACAAAAGTTAACCATGTCTATGATTCTTTTGCCTATAAATCCCATGAAACTTTATCAAAAGCCTTCACAAAGTTTAGCTTAAGCAAGATCATGTCTTGCCTAGATTGTTTTGTTTACTCAATTGTCTCATAAATAAATATGGCATTGTCTAAATGTAATTTAGAAGCAATAAATAAATTTCATCACAAGTTATGATAGTCATGAGTGTCAACTAAATGTGTAATTAAAGACCTTTTGCAAAAAAAATTATATGCCCCACTCAAGAGCAACATGGGGCAATAGTTCCCTAGGTCCTCCTCATCGTCAACTTTAAACAACAAAGATGTCAAACCTTAATTTATGCCCTTTGATAACCTTCTTTTTTTAATGGCATTCAAAATCATGTTGAAATAGCCAATCCCTATGTCAATGTGCCCAAAATGCATAAAAAATTGTGCCACCATCCCATCTACTTGTAGTGTTTCAGTTTTTGTCATAGCCTTAATTGTTCCAAAATTTAGGTTTAACCAAAGTTTAGCTAAATTTGAGTTTAGCCAAGATTTGCCAAATATGAGTTTGGCCAATATTTAGCCAGAATATGGGTTTTACCAAGGTTTTTCCAAATTGGAGTTTAGCCAAGGTTTTGTCAAATATGAATTTAGTCAAGGTTTTTGCCAAATATGAATTTAGCCAAGGTTTAACCAAATATGTGTTTAATTGAAATTTAACCAAATTTGAGGTTAACTAATGTTTAGTGAATGTTCAATTTAACCAAATTTGAATTCCACCAATGTTTTGCCAAATGTTGGTTTAGCCAATGTTAGTTAATGTTGAATTTAAACAAATTTTAATTTAGCCAATATGGAATTCAAGTTTAATTTAAGTTTAGACATAAATGCCATGTGGGCTTAACTTAGGTGAAACATAAGTTACTTTAATGAATAGGCTAGGTTAATTGGTAGGTAGTAAGTTAAGTTGATAAATAATGGGTGTGGCTAGCATTAATAGAAAACCCCCTTTTTTTAACCAAAAGTTTTCAACTACATGACATTTACAACTGTGTTTCAACTCGATTTTTCAAAATTTTAAATAGAATTATGGCAATTACCAATTAAGTTGATCCGTTTACTATATTGGTACATAGTTGAAAGCATTTTTCAATTGTGCGGTCATTTGCTGAATATTCCCAACATCAACATTGTTTCTAAGTTGAACTTTCAACTATGTTGGTAAACAATGTGAATAATGTTTCAACTAAGGGGTCATTTTAAAAATATTCTTGGTATCTAAGGTTTTTTAGTTGGCACACAATCAAGACATTAACTAGTGTTCAACTATTTTGGATGATACAATGTATTAAAAATGGATGATAAAATGTACTAAAGGATGGATGAAATACATTCTTGTTTATAACTATTTCTTTCAACTAGGTTAAACAACTAATAGGCAACTTTAATTTTATACATATAATATTGTAATATTTATTTTAAAATGATAAAATTAAATTACATGTAAATTTTATTTGTATAAATGAATGTTTTTTTTGTGCATATAAATATTAAACTTTAATTTCAAAATAATCTTTAATTTAAAAAAAAATATATGTTAATATTAATGTTTATCTTCAATACACATGTAATTTATTATTTCCATGTAAATCATTACAACATATCAAGTAATGATACATAATTAATGATATTGTGCAACTATAATGTTTATTCATTTTTATACACATGATATTTTAATATTTGTTTAAAAATATGAAAAAAAAATCATTAAACATTAATGTACCCTATGTCATTGGCCCAAGTTTGAATGCATTCAATTGAATTTTCCTTCCAAACCCCTTTTTGCAATTTGTTTGAATTTCCAACAACAATACGTACCCACCAAAAATTCAATAATATTGTTCACATTTTAGGTCTCAAAATTA
>Ga0116231_10014146_pt1 | contig 10856 bp, 5 predicted proteins | sample S1TSphgellanicum_2_FD_89695 | JGI IMG/M metagenome (GOLD analysis project Ga0116231, IMG submission 89695) | Host-associated microbial communities from peat moss isolated from Minnesota, USA - S1T2_Fd - Sphagnum magellanicum MG | ecosystem: Host-associated > Plants > Peat moss > Unclassified... | reverse complement strand
TTTTTTTTTTTTTTTTTTTTTTTTTTTTTTTTGGGTTGTTTTTCTTCATTTCACTTTGGTTGAATGCATAAGGAGGTGTGCTCTGCAACACCACCCACCCCATTTATCATTTTTTCTCCTTTAAAGTGTCAAAAAAGTGTGTTAAAATGCCACCCTCTCTCCTTTTCTCCCCTTTCTCATGGTTTTATCCATGTGTAATATTGCATGTGCAAGACCTAAGTCCTATCCCCATGGTCAATCAATAAGGTGGGTGGCATTACAAAATGAGGGCATCGCGCAAAAAACAAATAACCATGAGTTTCAATCAACATTGAAACATCGATCCTAGGTCTTGTCCCCATGGTCGGTCGGTGAGGTGGGTGGTTTAAAGTAGATAGAAGACCCTAATGGATTTGTCAATTGGAAGTAATATCTGAATAGGTAGTGCTTGCTAAAAAAATTTGTGTGCTTGTTTTTTTTCCAATTTATTTGCATTTTATAATGGTATACCATTAAGCACCATTTTGAAGCCAATATGCGCATGCACAAAGAAGTTTCTATATTTTTCTAAGGCCTCAAACACTACCAACGGTCAAAGTAGCTACCACTTAGGCTTGCCTACTAGATGGTAAGTTCAATATGTAGTCTTTGGAATGATTCTAATTGCTTTTTGAAGTTAGTAGTTAATGTGATGATCAAACAATTTGCAAGGATAATTCTTGCTTTTGGTTTTGTTGGGCAAATGAAGCATTTTTTGAAGGTTAAAATATTGATCATCCAAAGGAATTATATATTTCAATTGGATTATACCAATCACAAGTTGTGTTTGTTTGTTGATAGTCCAATTGTGTCTATTATTTTTATTCTTTTGTGATTTGCACTTGATGGTCATGTGCACACATTATGCCTCATGTAAGGGAATTATAAACTTGTTCATTATTTTACATAATGCAACTAGAAACAATACATCATAGGCAAATTGTTGTTCCATCAACTAAGAATGTTGAACATCTTCGGCCTTGAATGTTTTTAGCTATGTTACATGTATGTTGACAACAACTCCATGTTTTTTCTTGAGTTTTTTTGACCTCCAATCCTATCATAGCTTAACATGTCTCTTGAATGTTACCCAACATCATGACAAAGTTTTCTTGTTGTTTCTAGTAATGTGAAAGAATATTAGGATGTAGTTTTTGTATAATGGTTTGCTTGTATTTTGGGTTGATTATTAAATATTTTTAAATGTATACTAGGCGTCAAGTTTTCATATGTAACCATTTAATTTTCAAGTGTGAAAAATTAATAATACATTTAATGTATTGTTCAATAGTAAATTGGTGATTCTTTACTAAATTATTAATTATTTTATCTTACCCATAAATTTGGAACATGGCAACCTCTTGTCCATTTATTTTGAAAAAAAATTCATTCTTCTTGAAGTGTGAAAGACTAATAATAAAATTCAATGTATTACTCACATTGATATACATATCATATGTCAATAATATATTGATGGTTTTTTACTAAATTAACAATTATTTTACCTTATAACATGCCAATCTTTTGTCCATTTATTTTTCAAATGTGAAATATTAATGGTACATTCAATCTATTGCTCACATCATGTGTCGACAATAGATTGGCGGTTTTAAGCTAAATTAACAGTTTTTTTTTCTCACCCATCAACTTGGAAATGTGGTAGTCTATTGTCTATGTATTTTGAAAATTTAATGTATTAATATTTTTTAATGCATCATTAATTATCATATAGGAAACATAAAACTAAAAACAATTAAAAACATGGTAACCTTTTATCCATGCAATCATTTTGGAAAATTTCTCACCTTTGTTTACACAATACATATGTACGGTTGGATGTATGTTGATGACATAACATAATGCATGATGACATAATGCATGATGGAATATGATGCATTGATACATTGTCATTTCAATACACAACAAAGTGAACTAAAAATTTTCACTACTATTTATAATATTTATTATTAGTTGAAAAATGATTTACATTCACATGCACACATTTTCACACTAAGCAGGATGCCCCATGATTTCAGAAAGGTACTAATGTAAACACCCAATAACACATGCCATCAAAACTTGTTGATCATTTAATGCTGGGGCATGATGATACACATTTTGATTCATAATATTGTTGAGTGTATTGTATGTGTGGAGTTTTGCAATGAATTGAAGGGCAAAGTTAGTTTCATTTTCCAAATACTCCAACTATATATCATGTCATTTTTCATATTTTAATTAGGATTAAATTATTTTGATTTATAGGAAATAAATTAAACCATAAACACACAATCAATATTAATTGATTTATAACTTTATAAATGCTTTCATCAATTGATTAACTTTATTATCAATTGATGGGTATTAATAGTTTAAAATCACTCTTTAATAAATATGATGACTAAGCTAGTTCTAATTGGTTGAATGAACATGAATGTGTTGATAATGAATTGGGTACTTCTTGTCATACAACTTATGTGTGTGTGTGTATATATATGTGTGTGTGTGTGTGTATATATGTGTGTGTGTGTGTGTGTATAATAAATCTAAAACAAATTATGCATGTTAATGCCTTTTTTATGAACTTTTTCATGGAGCAAAAATGGTGATGATTTACAAGAAGATTTTGCTAGATTTAGCTACAAGCTAAATATGATAGTAGATTTTTTAAAAAATATTTTAATATTGTTGGGTACCTATTTGAATCATATATGTAAATATGGGAAATTTTCTTAAATTTTGGTTTAGAGTTTAAGGTTACACACATGAACACATCATTCAAATAGGATTGTAGTGTAAGTAGAGTATGGAATGCGCCCATTATTCCTAGTCTTAAAATTGAACAAACTTATACCTTCCACACTTGCCCTAAAAAACAAAGTAAACAAAATAAAATAAAATAGGAACAAGTTTTTAGTTTTTATGTGTGTTGTAGCTAGGTTTTTATTTTTTGAAATTTGGAACCAATGGGTAAGAGTATGGTATGTGTAGAGCTTTCATTCATGGTTCTCAAAATCAAAGAATTGGTGTGGATCCTTGATCAAAGGTTCTAAAAACTCATGGAATTGATATCTACCTTTAATTGAGGGTTGAAAAAAAACTATTTCAAGGAACCTACCCTAAATGATCAATGTTTTTTAGTGAGATCCCTAATTTTTTAAATTAAAAAAATCAAAAATCCGAAATTGGAGGTTATTTTGATTTTAAAATTATTAAGAAATTGGAACCAAAGGTTTTGATATTCTGAAAAATTTCAAAAGACCAGAATCATCCCTTTCCTTTGATTTCTAAAACGACAGAAATAAAAAAACTCGAAACTAGAGGTTCTTAACAAAATCAAAGAGCTGCCCAATATTGATTTTTCTACCAATTTTGTTTGATTCTTAATTTTGAAGCAAAATTCAATTCTAATTTTTATTTTTTTTGAAAATTGAAAAAAAATTCATTCTGAGTTTGAAAATGGTTTTTGGGATTTATAAAACTAAAAAACAAAAGCCTTGAAGCCCAATCTACTTTAAAATCACGATTTGGTTTAAGACTAGGTTTGGTTCCATTTAGATTACACCCAATTAAAACTAATAACTTGGCACAATAGATCCTCATACTCATGAAGTGGGGTATTAGGGTTTAAGGTTTACTCTCAACCCTAACCTACACCCAACTAAAACTAATAACTTGGCACAATGGGTACTCATGGAGTGGGGTATTAGGGTTTAAGGTTTACTCTCAACCCTAACCTACACCCAACCAAAACTAATAACTTGGCACAATGGGTACTCATGGAGTGGGGTATTAGGGTTTAACATTCACCTAAACCCTAATGGAGGAGAAAATAATCAAGGAAAAGAAATCTTAACAACCATTTAACCCCTAAACATCATCAAAGAAGGACAAAAATACATTGAAAAGAGAACGAAATAGGTCCGCCTTAAAACCCTAGGCTAAGGGCCTCCCTTCTGGGAACTCTGGTTCCAAGTGCCCCACGTTCCCAGAACGTGTGAGAACAATGAACGAACGAACGAAGGAGTTGATCGTTGATGACCCTAGTGCCCAAGCAAACCTTTAACCGTAGTTATTTATTGGAACCCTGGGGCGGTCTGTGGAACTACGGTGGTTAGGGCAAGGCTTGTGACAATAGAGCTGCGAAGCTCCTCCTCTCCGTCTCTCTACTCTGCTTCACTTTCCATTGCCCCCGATTCTTTCTTCCCGATCTTCTTCTTCTTCTTCTTCTCTCCGATCTCCTTCCTTTCTTCTCCATCCTCCTTTCTCTTCTGCTCTTGCTGGACGTGCTTTTTTTTTTTAAAAGGTTTTTTTTATAATTTTTTTTAAGAAAGAGAATCGACCGAAAGATATGGCAGGGGTTGAGGAAAAGGATGTCAGTGGCGTGGAAGAAGAGAAAGCGACTCCATCCACAGCTCCAGATGCAGCGGCAGCAACAGCAGGAGGAGAAGAAGAAGAGGCTGGGAAACATGGTGATGAGGAGGATACTGGAGCACAGATTGCTCCGATCGTGAAGCTGCAGGAAGTGAGTATCAGTACTGGAGAGGAGAATGAAGATGTTCTTCTTGACATGTGAGAGCCCTAATCTTTTGTCACAGACCTGAAACCTGAAGTGCTGCAAAAATTCTTGTGTGTAAGCGGATGGATTGCAAGCTCTGTTCTGTATATCTCATGTTTTTAGGGTTTGGTTGTGGCGTTTGTTTGTTGCAGCAAGGCAAAGCTGTATCGGTTTGATAAGGACGGTACACAGTGGAAAGAACGTGGAGTCGGCCAGGTGAAACTGCTACAACATCAGCAGACTAAGAAAGTTCGCTTGCTCATGAGACAAAGCAGGACCCTGAAGATTTGTGCCAATCACGCGGGTGAGAGTTCTCTCCAGCCCTCACAAGTGAATGAACCTCAGGATTGTAGCTATTATTTTGGCACAATATCAAAGCTGTGAAGCAATTTCCCTCCACAATTGTTTGGTAAGTGCAGTTGGCTTTAGCTGAACTAATTGAGGTCAGATGTAGGATTTGGTTATGTCTGGCTGCCTTGTGACTCAACAAGATGGACCCTATGTATGTGGGTGCTTAATCACTCCACCTCTTTGGTGCATATGCTTGAATTTGGATATCAAAATTGATCTTGATCGATAAGTGAGAGTCATATCAGCAAATCCAAGCTGAAAATCATGAATTATGGTTTTGCTTTGTTTTGCTGATCGGTCATTGCTTGCACAGGTGAGCTTGACTTAGGTTTCAAGCATTATCCTTTGCCATTCACAAACAGGTTTTCAGACTTAATTTTCCTGGATCACCCACTTACTTTTGGTCTACAAAGACAGTCATCTGGTAGCAGTTGATGGATTACTCAATACTATCATTGATCTGGTGCTGCAGTGCTAGCATCCACCACCTTGCAAGAGCATGCTGGGAGTGACAAAGCATGGGTGTGGCATGCCCCTGACTACTCAGATGGGACACTGAAGGAGGAGCTTTTCTGCATCCGGTTTGGCAGCATTGAAAGTAAGTGTGGTTTACTTTCCCATTTGATTTTTTTCCTATTTCCAACCCCTGTGTCTTTTTTATTTGCATTTTGGACTGTAGAGAATGAATGGTCATTGCAGTTGTCAACATAGTTTAGTTAGGGCTAGCAGGTAACAGCTCATGTTCTCAATCACTGCTTTTCTGGAGACTGTGCTAGAAGCACCTAGGATATTTTCATTTTGTTGATAGCTTGTGGGATTCCTCTTTCACTTAGTTTTGCCAGAGTAGACAAGATCTGAAGTTTCTAAGTGAGCAGCTGTAATATTTTCTTTGGGGATCTCTCTTTTATTCCAATGTACTGTTGTTGGAACATGTAGATCCTGTTGACTTTGATAGGACAAGAGTGCTTGCTGTTCTTGTCTTTATAGTGTTGTCAGTGGGGTTTTGTTTGGATGTGCCTCTTTCTGACATTGACTGTGGTTTTCTTTTGTTTTAGGTGCACAAAAATTCAAGGATGCATTTGAATCAGCCCAAGAAGAGGTATCTTTGAAGTCAGAGAAAGATGAAGAGGCTGCAGATGCAACAGCTGGACTTCTTGACAAGTTGAAGGTGAAGGGGGAATCAAAGGATGAGGCTGCTGCTGTTGTGGGCAATGAGGAAAGTGATAGTAAAGACGATTAATGGGTAGAACAGTGCATTTTTGGGTGATGTAAAGGTAGTTATAAATTGAGCAAAGATGCCCATTTTGGGTCTGTGGGTTTTCAATAGAATTGAAGGAGTGCCCTGCCTTTAAAATCTTGGGGATAGGGGTGCTTCCTGCCGTGTTGGTCCACCATCCAAACTGAATACTCTTAGAAATGTCAGATTCATTCTCCAATGTTATCCCCAGGGTTACATGTGACATCCTTCCTTTTGTGTGTTGGGAAATGGAAGGTCCTTTAATCCAGGTAATCTGGGAAAGGGGGCTGGTGGAGTTGAGAAGTTGCTTGGCTTTCCACTTTTCTTCCTGTGTTCTTCACAACCTTTCCAATGGTGTTTAAATTCATCCTCTGAAAGCTTTCCATACTTTCCCCAGGTTTTATCTTTGCTGTTCACTAAGTTCCTATGTCTCCTATGTTTCCCAAAAAGTTTGCGATTATGGCCTCAAAGTTGTAAATGAGTTTCCACATAATCCTGCTAATCAGGGGTTATGAAATCATGTGTTTATATAGTCAGAATCCTTTACTAAGTACAAAAATCAGACATAGACCATGTGGCAAATCTTTCTTTTAAAGGAGTGAATTAAAACATTCACAGTGATGATTTGGCATTAGAATAGATATGTGAACATCATGATGATGATGATGATTATCTAAGGGCTCTTTAGATTCAAATATTCGTGTGGTGGATGGGTTGTGCCTCACCAATTTGACCTGGTTTTAGGAAAGATCAAAACTTGGATGCAATTTCTTCCCACTTCATTGGAATTTCTTAAGCAGCAGATGGTTCAGTAAAGTGAAAGATCTAAGAGCTTGCATCATTATCAATACTAGTGTGGCTTGTGCTGTTGGCCCAAGTGTTACCATGTCCTCAACTGATTTTTCCTTCCAAACCTGGATTTTTGGAATTTATTTGAATTTTCAGCCTAAAAACCAATATCTTCCATTTTCTGAATCTTACCAAATAAATTCCATGAAATCCTGCTCGGCAAGATCTTTCCAACAACACCAAAGGCACATTCCAATTCCTTTGAAATTTTCAGCTACAATTTAATTTAATTTACAGTGAAGAAATCATTCAATATTCAAGAACTTTTGCACCCGAAGCCCAAATGCCATGGAACCAAAGCCCACGGACCCCTCCTCCCTCCAAAGACACCAAAAACACAATTTGAAGCATCCCAGTTGATGGACCTCATAGCTACTAAACAAAACAAACTATCTTCTTTCATAGATAGATGTACAAGCCAGGGATGCATGTCTGTTGAGCCACTCCAATTTTTGCCAGGGAGGTTGGGAGGGATGGACTAAGTTTGTAAGAGGGAAGGGTAGGTTTATGGGTAATAGCAATGAGCAGAGGTGTGTTTTGAAGAAGGAAGATTCTGTCACAAATTCCTTGTGTTTTTTTAAAAAAAAAATTGGAAAGGAAAAAAACAAAGAAGATTCTAAAAATTTGCCATAATTTGTGAAAGTGTGCTTAAGCTATTTTTACTTTCATATTTTGAATATAATCAAATTTGGCTAAATATTCTTCTCAATGATGATCACCACTTGAGCAACATCACAAAATTGGGGGAAAAAAAAAACAACATTGGTCCTCACTACTGGGCTTGTGAATGACTTTATATAACCCCTCCTTAATTTATATAAGCAATTCTCAATGTCATTTTTTGAGTGTACAACAAAGTCCTAGGGTGAGAGCATTCAAACAATAAGGGGCCTAGGACAAGATGGTAGTTGAGTCTAGCCCTACTTTTTGGAATGTCCCACACCCATAGGCTTTTACACTAACAGAGAGAATTTCTATTAGGCAACACTTATAAGCTAAAAAAAAAAAACCACATATAGATCCCTTCATCAAGTTCCTCTAAAAGTTAGGTTTGGTGTGGGTAACACTAATAGCTATTAACAAAATACAAATTCAGATAACCTTAATCAAGTTGATAATATAAAGTTAGGTTAGCTACATCGGTAACACTATAGGTGTGTTCACACTTAGTGTTAAGGACCCTAGTGTTGATTCCATTAACACCCTACTAGTTATTTTAAGACTTAAACTTACTTATTCGTTAAGATTTTATGTTAAACTAACATTCATTTAAGATTAAGCTATTGCCCATTTAACATTGGATGCCATCTAGATTTTCATTTAACATTGATTTAACATCAAGAGTGCAAATGCACCATTAAGTAGGCTAGTAGCAATAGAAACATAAATGGAGGAGAGAGACTTTACCTTCTTAGCCTATAAAAGCACAATTTGGGCTTTGCATGTTCAAAAACTTTGACATGTGTAAAGGCAACCATCGATTATAAATTGTTATGCATTACAACTTGATGTCCTTAGTGATGATCATCATGTGTGCAAAGCTGTGCATTTCAAGTAGGAGAAGTAAAAAGGGGTGGTGTCACACAAGTTGGTCAGGTCTATCTATTGAACACTTTTACATGACAATTGTGTCTTTTCTGCTTATTGTAGATAGGTCCTCTGTGAAAAGAGAGAGACACCGGAGATGATTACCCACTAGGCAATTGTATTGTAAATAAGAGCCTCTCTTCTCTCTCTCTCTCTAGCTAGCATGGAGCTAGAGCCCATCCCCCATGATGATCATCACACTAGGTCGGTTCTATTCTATTGTGTGTAGAAAACATTACCCTATATAGACCAAATTTGATCCGTGTCAATATAACAATATCCAACAAAAAGTTGTGTCTTTTCAACAACCTTAATTGGTGCATTCCATAGTACATTATGGTATATAGATGGAACATTGCACTTTGAACCCTAAATTTAAACCTTTGGCCGTAGATTGGTTATACATAGACTTTCTAGTCTAAGTGGTTGGGACAAGTGGCCACCTTGCAATTGGTTGTGGGGTTCAACTTCCTACCAAGCCATGTTATCTAGATCAAACAACTAAACCATAGCAAGGGTCGTTGAGTGAGTAAATGGATCTCCCCCAAGATAAGGAAAAAACCAAAACAAAAATTTGCAAACCTAGTGTGTAAATATGGTGGGGAAGCTAAGTCATACTACCAAGGGTTAGTTAGTGAGGAAATTGATCACCAAAAACAAAAACAAAATTTGGTGACCTATTGTTAAGAAGGGGTGGGGAAGAGTGCGCAACAAGTGCGACATTGCACTTGTTCCAAATTCTACAACATGTCCACCTTCTAAAGGAAATGGTAGCCTTTCTAAAAGTGAGGATTGAGAGTGAGAAGGCACCCCCATGAAGTTTAATTGATATAAAGTTTTGCATCATTCTTCTTTGGGGGCGGTTGGGTTTGGGCTAAAGGATTGATAATAAGCTCTTCTATGTGGTTGTGCCATCATCATAATCATCATGTGTTATAATGGCTATGCACTCACTACCATTGTTCATCATGCATGATTCCAAGCCAATAAGTTAATAGCATTCCATGCCAAGTTGCAACTTCTTTCCTTTCTTTCTCTAAAGAGCCTTTTAAATCACATTACTAACACCAACAACAAAAGAATCAACAAAAAGAAATGTATACACTATAGAATATCTAAAAATTACAGAAAAAAACCCCATTATTATTATTATTATTATTATTGAAATAAATAATCTATTATTATTTTAAAAATAAAACCATAAGAACACAAGACACTTTCCAATGAAGGTCCCCCGCAAATCATGTTAACTCACATTAGCTAGGTAAGTTAGCCACCTTGGTTTTATTAGTTGAAACTTTTACCAAAGATTTGTTTTTTGTGTGTAATCTTCGAATCCAATAGTTGGATTTTTAATCTCATTCACGGACTAGTTCTCTAACTAAGTCATCAAATAGAGATTTGGTAAGCACTAAATAGGTGTAACAAATTAAATGTAGCATTGAACTTGTTGTAGTTGTAGGCCAATGCTTAGCAATAAAATTATTTTTTGAAATTTTAAAAAAAAATTGTGATAAACATTTTAACTATGTTCTTTGCATTTTTTTTCAATTTTTTTTTGTGGTTTAACTATCTTCCTTGCACTCTTTTTTCAAGGAAAAAAAAAAAGAAAAAAGAAAAATCACCCCCTTCGGCTCAAAGCTTCAATTCTTTTGTCAAATTGTCATTTTCTCCACAAACATATGAAAAACAAGTTCTCAAGCAAGTTTGCATTGGAGAAAATGTGAGCTTGCAACTTTCCTTGGGGAGGAGACTTAACCAATTTTTTGAGGGCAACTTCTTCGACCAAGTTGTGCAAGGACGAACGGAACTTGGGGTACACACTTGACATGAGAAAAGTTCCCCAAAAGTTCCTTTGGGCCCACTTCTTTGGTGAAGTTGCCCAAATGAAAAAAAGAAAAAGAAAAAGACAAAAAGAAAAGGGTTGAGACAAGTTCCATATGGAAAAGGGGAATTGTGGCTCAATGTTTTTTATTTGGGAACTAACAAATGAATTTAAAGTTCCCTAAGGGGACATGATTTTTTTTTTTTTTTTGGCATTGAGCAATAGAGGAGGAACATGGGGGGCCCATTCCACTCCGGAATGTGGTGAGCTTGGTAGGGCAAGCTGACTACTTTGGTAGGTAGGTAGGTAGGTAGGTAGGTGGTAACATGTTCTTTTGAGGCTTGATTTTTTCTTGGCGAAATTTGGCCATTTTTTTGACATATAGCCTAAATTGGGGAAATTTTGGAAATTTTGGTTTTTCTAGTGTAATT
>Ga0116231_10014144_pt1 | contig 10858 bp, 7 predicted proteins | sample S1TSphgellanicum_2_FD_89695 | JGI IMG/M metagenome (GOLD analysis project Ga0116231, IMG submission 89695) | Host-associated microbial communities from peat moss isolated from Minnesota, USA - S1T2_Fd - Sphagnum magellanicum MG | ecosystem: Host-associated > Plants > Peat moss > Unclassified... | reverse complement strand
TAATAACATAAAATATAAGTTAGAATAAATAAAGTAACTTAAAATAATATAGGGTATATCATAAACTGACATAGATAAAATATTTTTAAAAACATAAAAATAAATTTATTTGTTATAGTAAATTGTAATAGTGAATTATGTTAATTAGTAATGAAACATGATGTCTACATAGTGAAATAACTTTCACTAGATGAAATCAGTAAAATGCAATGAAGTTATTTCACTTTCAAAATCCCATAGTGATTTAAGCTAGTAAATTACACCCCACTTTGGTAGTAGTGATATAAAATCTCTAATCATAGATTTTGATCTAATCTAGACTAAAACATGTCATAAAACTAATATTAATAAAATCTATTCATAGTTAGTTTCAGAATTTAAATCCAATAATGAAAGTATGATAACGAACATCAAAATGACAATTTTGACCATAGGAATGAAGTTTTTTTAAAAATCAAAGTGCTCTTCTTTAATACTCCATCAAAACTCAATGTTCTACAATGATACCATCTCTTCCTCTTTTCCAAATATAATCCTCAAGAAAAAAGTCTTATGTCCTATTCAAATTCAATGGTGATAAAAACTATGTAATCTAGCTAGTAATTCCTAAAATAATAACTAAGTAAGTAGAAATATACTAACTAACTATTACCATCAGTAATTACTCCCTTAACAAAACACTTTGGAATCAATGATTGAGTACACATTAATTTCAAGCATATTAAATAAAATTTATGAAATGACAAAAAATTTGTTGGAATATCCAAGAGATGATACGAGACTAGACCCCCTTCGGCATTTGCTTGAAATTAGAACATGGGGAACATAATGGAAAAGGGTAATTGACAAAACAAATGAATGGGTAGCATGGCAATTGGTTAATGCAAAGATAGACAAAGAAAGTTTTGCATTGTTCAAATAGATTGCACACATTTCCAAGCAAGATATGGAAGATTATAATTTGGCAATGTTTACACATGCCATGGATTTTTTCAAAGAATGCATTTCAGAAGAAGTTTGAATAAGTCGATTCCAAAACATTTTTTCACAAGCTTATTAAGCAATTTGTCGACATAAGACTTGGTAACCCTTGGTAACTTGCTATCAACAAAATTCATGAAACCTAAAAAATGACTCTATGCAACTCCAAACAAGTGAGCATGGTGCCATAAGAATTAAGGAACAAAGTTTTAAACCATTCAGTGAACTATTGGATGATAGTGCCGGTTTCAAAACCACGAGAAACATACAATAGTCGAAAATGAAAACATGTCAAAAAATGGAGGGACTAAAATTCAAAACTTTGCACTAAATTGTAATGCAATACACGTGTTAATATGAATATTTCTTCAAAGAACTTGAACATTGAAATTGCATGTTGAACAAATGCGCATTGATTATTGAAGGAAACAATCATTGACAAAATAAGATTGGAACAATAAATGATTAACATATGCAAGTACATGATTTTGTGGTTGTTGAGACACATGCAATTGTTCTACCATTAAGAGCCATTGTGGCATATCCTACTATTCTAAATTCATCACTATCAACCAATTGGTCTAATGAAAACCAATGGTGATCACGGTAGATTTAAATGTAAAATTGGAGTGGACAATTACAAATATGTCACCAGCCCAACATGTTTCCAAAGTGGGTTATGACTTACATTCAGTGTAGGTTTATTTTCAGGTTGAAAGGTTCAATTCAAAGAACTTGGGATAGAAATTTTTCATTTGCAAAATGTCGCAATATCCACATCCATGACATTCTTGTCAAACACCACTAGATTTCGATTTGTACCCCTCTATAGCAAAAGGAGAGCTGAAGAATGTAAATGCAAAGTTCTAGGTGAAGGTTGGATATTGGGCATTTACTAACCATTTGCAGGACTATAAGTTATATGGGATAGTGATCAAAATATTTATGCCAGAGTTTCTAGGCACCTTGCCACAACCTTTTAGAGACAATCCATGGCTAACACACCTAACAAATCAGAATTTTAGAATAAGATTTCATCAATAGTGCGATTACCTATTGGGATTCCAAGTGCCCAAAAAAAAAAGATTTAATTAAAAAAAAGAAATGCCCAAAAATTGAATTAGATGTAAAGGAAAATCCATATGAAGCACCAACATTTGCATACAAGGAAATGGACCAGCTGTTGGAGGCCAATATAATTACTAACGAGGTGAAGGAGGATTTTATAACATGCGAAGATGTCAAAATGACAAAGTCGAATGACGAAGAATAAAGCACGATGCCAGAAACACAAAACCCAGAAGAAAACATGACAAATGAGGAAGAGGAAGGCCCATAATTGACAACACCAAGGATATAAATGGGTTCCAATGATGTGAATAGCATGCCTAGAGTAGGTTTTATGCAATATGTTTGTTGTAGAGAAAATCAATATCAGTGATAATAAGTAGAAGAAGTAACATAATGCATAGAACAATTTATAAACCAAAAAGAAAAGTGATGATAAACTTAGTGTGGACTCAAAAGTTGGGGCTTGTATGTAATATGACATGTGTAGATTTTAGGTGCACCCATCCAATAGATAGGTTTATTTGAACACCAACCATCTACTTGTTGGGTAAAAATATGAATGTTGGGCAACCAAACCAATGGTTTGGCACTTGCATTGTCGATTTCACAAGGTTTCATACTAGCATGAATTCTAAAAAACTATTAAAAAACGAAAGCAACAAAAAAAAAAACATACAATTTACAAATAACCAAATATTCAAATAAAGTTTGTTTGAGAAAGATCCAAGTAATGCGCTTCTATTCTTTCAAATCTAAATTTCAAAAATTGAGTTTAAAGTTTATATAATAATTAACTAAAACAAAACACGGAAATTTGAAAGTAAATTAACATTATCATAAAAAATTCATTTTGGAAACACAAATGTTTTAACCTAATTTGTTACCTAAAAAACTTCAAGATGGTTTTAATGAAGATTTATAAAAAAAATCATAATGAAATTTATTTTTGATTGGTTAAACCATCAAAGGCCCCAAGCATTTCTATCCTTGACTCCTATTGTAAAGGGAGACATTAACTAACTTGCTTGGACACTTCAATGGGTTTTAACATATATTCTCTGCATTAACCCCAACAACCAATATTGGTGCATTTACTAATATATTAATCCCAATGTTCTAGCACTTATCAATAAATTTGGGCAAATTTGAAACCCATCAAAGCTCAAAATTGGCCTCGGGGATTTCTATATTTCAATCTTCAATTCTCGGCACCAAGAGTAGGGAAAAAAAATGTGATAAAAACATGGACATAGGATAATCAACAATGGCCATTATGTAGTAGGGAGTTCTTGCAAACTTTTCAATCACCAATTGCAAGGCCAAATTTTGGATTTGTGAATCAAATATGATTTGAAACATTCATTCTTTTGCAAATTGAACTTTAGGAACCAATATTGTTGCATTTACTCAAATCCTAACATCCAAGTTCTAGCAATCATTAAACATTTGGACCATATTTCCACCAAAAAAACTAAAAGTTGGCCATTAAAACCTTGACTCCTTCTAAAAGTGGGACACTCAATAACCTATTTGCGCAATTCAACGATTCTTGATCCTCTACTCTCGGCATCAAGAGTAATGAAATGTGGGGGGAAAAATAGAGATAAAGATTAGAAAAAATGTAAAACCATAATTATTGATCATATGTTTTCAAACATTGAAGCAAATTTTGGAAGCATAACACCAAACATGGGATTTTTCCAATTTTTTGGAACAATGCAATTGTCCCACAAGCGTTCATTGGAAACTATGATAGTTATTGACATGTATATTTGGTAAGACCATATGCGTGAAACAAATATTGTTGTAGTATAAAGAATGGAAGATATTTCTAGTGGAAAATATATGTGTGAAAGTAGAGAATTCACATGAAAATGGCAGTGATGAAAAAACGAGAAGGAAAACATAAATGCCATGTTGCAACCCTAGCCTTGGGGTCATGACCAAGGCAAGGGCTTGCAAAGGTGCAGGCCAAGAGTGAGCCCAGGAGTCATATTTCATGCTCATGGGAGTGCAAAAGAGTGTGAAGGACCCAAGTGAGCTCCCACTCGCAGGGGTCAAAATTCATTCGATTGAAAAGTTCCTTATATCATTGGAAAGATCTTGGAACTTAGATATCTAAAATGAGCTCACATGACCCATTTGGGTACTTAAAACACAAGTTATGGCCAAAAGAAAGGTCAGGAATCAAATGGCCAATTTGACTCCTGACCACTAAAAGTCGGGAATCACCCTGATTCCCTTGCGTGCAAGTGGCATGGTACATATTGTTAAAAAGTTTTCGACGAGGGCTACAACTTTGGTTTAGACTTCATCTTAATCAAAGATTTTCACACAAAGTTATGGGTCTCCAAAGTCACAAAAGTCCCCTTTTTGGGAATTTCGAGATTCCAACTTGGGAGTCCTAGGACAAAAATGACATTTGGGTGTTGGTCCTGTGGCTAGGCACATAGTATAGTATAAGGGGGAAGGTGGTGGCTTCCCCCAAGTTCAAAACATGGTGAGTCTTATGAGTCCATGTTTACTCGTGGTTCGTCCTAGCACCAAAAGTGTTATAATTATGCACTAACCAACTTGTTGTTTGATTTGTGCAGGTCCGTGTGAGTAATTGAGTTGCTTGTCAATCTTTTTAGTCCCCATCTTGGAGCTCCAGCATGCCCCTCTACCCCCAAAGTGCTATAAGCTAAGGAACGCGCCCTAACTCCTTCTCCTTTCGTTGTTTTCACCTTTGGACTTGGAGAGAATCCATCAAGGAGCTTGGGGGTGTGTCAAATAGGAACAAAACACATTAAACAAACTCCAAAAAAACAAGAAGATGATATGAGGGGACTCTCACATAAAGGATGGGGAAGAGAAAATTATTAACCTTATAAATGTAGTAAAAAAAGCCTATGATGTTAAGGAGTGTCAAGTCTTACAGGATTTACTTTGGCATTTTTTGAAAACACCAGGAGAACAATCTATAATTACTCCTTGGGAATGTTTGCCAATGGATTGGATGCGGAAAAATTCATGCACAAGGCTTGGCTACACATGATCAAACTCCATGGACCTAAAAATAAGCACAACAACACATCTTGGGTTTTATAATCAGTTAATAAAACAATTATCGTCTTTTTTTACTACAATTGTATCTATAAGTTCATGTTAATGATTGCGTAATCTGTAAAGACATTGTGGTGTCACATGCCATTATCATTTTGCGATTGTAGTCAATATCACAACTTGATGGTTTTTACACAAATACCAAATTTTCAAAAATGTATTTTTAATCATCCAAAATTAGGTAATAACAAAATTCCATTCATTCTTGTAACTTTTGGTGAATAATAACAACTTATGGTCATGTTATGTTGACATGGCATGCCACATGGTAACAAGGTTGATTAATAATTGTAACACCTCATGACTTGTAACACTAACTTCGCATTAGATTCATGTCATTAATTTGATGAATTAATCTCATTTATTAGCTATGATGCAGTCCCAACCTCCTCAAGAGACTTAAATGTGAGTCTAAGATGAAAATAATGAAAAAGTAGGAAGTTGGGGCACATTCCTTGGCTTGCAATACTTTCGGGGTAGTGGGGCGTGCTAGAGTTCTGGGATGGGACTACGAAGATTGACAAGCATTTCAATCACTCACACAAACTTGCACAAAATTAAACAACAAGTTGGTTAATGCATAGTTGGAACACTTTTGGTGTTAGGATGAGCCATGAGCAAACTCGGACTCACAAGACTCACCACAGCCCGGACTTGGGGGAAATCACGACCTTCCCCCTTATAGTGTACTATGTGGTTGGCATTTTGTCCTAGGACTCCCAAGTGGGAGTCCCGAAATTCCCAAAGTTGGGATTCTTGCAAATTTGGGGGCCCATAACTTTGTTTGTAGACCTCTGATTGAGATGAGGTCTAAAGCAAAGTTATAGCCCTCATCAAGAGCTTTCTAACGGTATGTCGCACGCCACCTGAACACAGGAAATTGGGATGATTCCTGAATTTTAGTGGTCGAAAGTCAAATTGACAATTTGATTCCCGACCTTTCTTTTGGCCATAACTTATGTTTCAGGTGTCCAAATGAGTGATGCGAGCTCATTTAAGATATCTACGTTCCAAGAGCTTTCCATTGATATAATGAACATTTCAATTTAATGAATTTTGACCCTTATAATCACCCTCTAAAAATTCAGGAATCCATTGGGACCCCAACTCCCAAAATGGGAGTTCACTTGGGAGTGTGAGAGTTCATTCCCTCACACTTTTTTGCACTCTCGGGAGCATGAAATGTGACTCCCAGGCTTAGTCTTGGCCCGCACCTTTGCAAACCCTTGCTTTGGTCGCGAGCCCAAAGCTAGGGTTACGACAAGTTAGTTGATAATATTGTTGTCCTTTGTGATTAATAACAATTCGATCTTCCATGTGATGATGACATGGCATGCCATTTGGCAACAAGGTGTCACAAATTTTCATGGCAATCCATGATTTTTCATGGCATGCCATATTTTTTATGTGTCATGAAATTCTTGAAGTCATGAATTCACATGCATGTGTATGTGTACTAAACAATCTATTGTTAATTATAATTATGACTACAATATTAATAGTCATTTTGAAAAAAATGACACATAATTCCTTGACTTTTTAACTACTTAACACACTAGTTTAGGTTAACATACTATTAAGTTAACTTATGTATGTAAGCTACTTAATAAAAACCTACTTCGTAATATAGATTACCTTATAAATTATTTAACTATACATAATAAATTTACTACATTTAGTATGTTTAAATATACCTAAAATATGTTACCCTAGTAATAAGTTAACCTAAGTAGGCTTGCCTAGGTTCCTAACTTTAGGTTTTTTGCCAAGTCAACCTAGGTAGCCTCACTACAAGATATTTTATCAAGTTTGTAACTACCTCAAGTTTGTGCAACTAGATGTGATTATGATGCACCTAGATGTGACTAAATGCGATTATGATGCGACTAGATGCGACATAATTATCATAGTATTTTTTTTTAGCCTAAGAATGCCTAAGTTTATAAGTAGTATAGGTTGACCAACTAGTTCATTTTAAGTCAACCTAAGGAGGTCTTAGTTTAGGCTAAATTGCTTTGTAATGGGTGAAGATTTGAACCCCAAAGTGAAGGCGAAGGGTTCAAATCCTCATTCTTGATATCTATGATACTTAGGCCATTTGGCTTAAATTAGGTAGCCTAGTTTAGCCTTCTTGGGCTAGGAACTCAACGTTTGTTTTTAATATAAGCCATGTAGCCTAGGTTGCCTAACATAGGTAATTAGCCTAGTTAGGTTAAGCTAGGTTGACTTTTGGTCATGTGCAATGACTCATAACGTGTTTATAAATTTTTGACACATGTCATCCATCTGTCAAGGCATTTTTTGTAACATTTAATCGAATAAATTGACTAAGTTGAGATGACATGCACTTTACACATCATACTAAGGTCATCGATGACATGGAATTTCAATATTAAACCAAAATAAAAAAATCATAGTCAATAGGATGATTTGGCTTTGCGACTAATGGGTGAAATGACATGGGTTCAACAATTCATGAATGATTAATTGCATATGTCCTTCCTAACTAGGACATAGTCGTAAAGCCTAGTTGCAAAACCCAATATGTGTTGTTGTGAAACAAGGAATTGAATAGACGGAATCAGGAACATAAAGTTATGGAAAGAACACACATTGAGAATTCAAAACATAATGGAAGGGTGGAAATTGACTTGTTCAAGTTTGTCATGGTAATGAGGAGCTCCACAAGGGCATGTGAGGTATTGAACACAATAGAATCCACTAAATAATACCATTCAAGATTTTCATGATGCACATGTTGGATGTAAGGCAACCAAGCTTGTAGCTTATGGTTGCCATCCCACAAAAAACATACAACTTGATAGAAATTTGAGATTTGGATTTCCAAGAAGAAAGTATTCAAAATTTTCATTTTCAGAATGCTAATGGGCATTCTAAGAGTCAACATTGGAATTGACAAATTCCTCCTCTCCCTTCCAATTCTCGGGATATACATAGAATACCTTATATCCTTCACAATATCTAGTTTGAAATGCATGCTCCATTTTCAAGACATCAATCTTGAGGGTAGGTCATAAGATAGGCATGGAGATCATCATGCCAAAAGGGTATTCATCAGCGCTTCTAGGTGAAAATACACTACGGGGGTCAAAAACTATTGTCACAAATACTAGCTATGGAATTTTCAACTTCCACCAAGCCAATATTAAAAGAATTTTTCATAAATTATACTAAAAATAAGGTGGTTCAATAGCCAAATAATGCAATTGTCAAAGGAAATTACATTATTTGATGAATATTATATGAATAAAAAAATTTGGGTGAAAGTAGAAAAGAAGGAGCCAAAGAGTGTGTGGACAATCCTTAAAAATTATTTTTTGAAAATTTGAAAAATCACCATGGGAACATTATATGTCAAAAAAATGATTTTATTTTTTAAATAAGTTTTTATATTTTCAAAGTTGCAACTACAAAATTTTCATGAAAATTCACAATGCTTCAAAAGTCCTTTTATATGCTTAAAATACTCAAAAAAAAACATGTGGACAACTAGTTTTTTTTTTATTATCAATGTCCATTTCCCATTATTAAATGTTCACCAAATTGTGTTAATTTTTTTGTGAACTTTAATATATTCCACGAGAAGGGATCCATGTGTTCAAAACATTCAAAAAATAAAAATACATATACCTTTTTAGATTTTAATATTCAAATGTCCTTTTACACTTTTATAGTTTTGATTTTGGAATCATGGTTCTAAGTAAAGTTATAGATTTGACTATAATGTAAGGTTTGATGCAAAAAAAATTGAATTTTCTCATGTTATATGTCATATTTGGTTTCAAATTTGATATTCAGTTTAAAAAATTACGTGAAAAATGTAATATAAACCAATAGAAAACTACCATGTGGAAAATGTAATTCTTGGAAAGGACTTTAACCTTGGTGTCACTGTTTCATGCTTTCACCCATTTGTGAGAATTTAGATGTTGTCATAATATATTGTAAAGTGCAAATATACTCTAAAAATGATTCAAATAATTGAAATTTTTGATGAAATACTTAGTCATGTGTTGAATATGAATTGATTATACAATTTCAATTATAATTGAAAAATTTGACTCATGTGATTCCACAAAAAACATCTGGACAAGTTTTTCATTCAAACGAGCATAAATGTGTTGAAAAACATATTTTGTTGGAAAATGTATTTCATTTGAAATATGACAAGAATTATGTTCAAGGCCTTTATATCAAATCCATTTTATATGTTTATCAAAATGCTAAATGTAATTTAAAAAAAATTGCCCCTAAAATATACCCCTCCCAAAAAAAATAAAATCTTGCTTAAAATGACCCCCTCGTATTATGCTCACCCTTTCCTCTTCGGCAATATCTTGTGCCTATCAAGGAACGGAGTTGAATTGAATTTCTATTTTTGAATAGCTTGGATAGTCATGTCAAAGGACATGTTGTCGATGGGTTGGGCCACTTTTGAAGCTTGTGACCATTGAATGAAAAAAAAAATCAATAACTAACAAACAAATTGAGATTACAAAATAATTCAGGGATGGTTCAACACTAACTTCCATGGTCTCACTTGTTGGGGGCATTATGAATGCCTCCCTCACTTGATTTTGCAAAATAGAAAGAGAATTATAAAATCATCTATAAAACCATATGCAAAAATCATTTCCAAAAACAAAGAAACCAAGAAAACAAAAAGAAAAAAAAAATTGGGTTCCTTTACATAGCCAATGAACATAATAATTTCTTTTTGAAAAATCACTTGAGCTTGAGTTCAAGTCTAATTTGGACTAAGCTTGAGCTTAGATTTTTTTTGAATCTTTGAGCTACTTTCAACTCCAAAGGTAGCTAAGAGATGTTTGCAAAAAAATGGAAAAAAAATTTGAACTCAAGCTTAAGCTTGGGTCCAAAATAAGGACTCAAGCTTAAGCTTGGGTCCAAAATAAGGACCCAAGCTTGAGCTTAGGTTTGATAGTCCCAATTGAGTTACTTTTGGTGGCGAAAATAGCTCAAAGGTTTTTTTGTAAACAAAAAAAAAACCAAGAACTCGAGCTCAATTCAATTCCTTTTTGTGGACCCGAACTTGAATTTGGGTTCTATGTGCCCCATTGAGTTACTCTTAGTGCCGAGAATAATTCAACAAATGTTACAGACAAAAAAAACAAAAACAACAACTCAAGTTCAAACTTGGGTCTGATTTCAGACTTGAGTTTGGGCTTAGGTGCAACCCCCCATGGAGTTATTTTCGACATTGAAAGTAGCTTGATGGATCTTGTAAACAACAAAAAAAGAAAAAAGAAAACCAAAGTTCAAGTTCGAATTTGATTTTAGACCCAAGCTTGGGCTTAGGTGCAACCCCCCACCAAGCTATTTTTGATGTCGAAAGTAATTTTGCATAACTTGTAGAGGAAAAAGAAAAAAATCAACCCAAGTTCAAGCTTGGTTCATGCGCCCCACCATTGAACTACTCTTGGCTTGGTGCAAGTTATAAAAAAACCTTAAAAAAAAAACCCGAATTTAAGCTTGGGTTTTTCTCCCCCCCCTTGTTGAGTTACTCTTAGCATTGAAAGTAGTTTGGCATAAGTTGCACCAAAAAAAAAACCAGAAACATGGAACTTGAGCTCAAGCTTGAGTTCTTTGACCCTCTCCACATCCACAACAACAAAAACCCAAAAAAAAACCACACATTCACATATGATACAAACAACCCAAC
>Ga0116231_10014142_pt1 | contig 10861 bp, 7 predicted proteins | sample S1TSphgellanicum_2_FD_89695 | JGI IMG/M metagenome (GOLD analysis project Ga0116231, IMG submission 89695) | Host-associated microbial communities from peat moss isolated from Minnesota, USA - S1T2_Fd - Sphagnum magellanicum MG | ecosystem: Host-associated > Plants > Peat moss > Unclassified... | reverse complement strand
TTTGAATATCATAATTTTAACTATAGAATTTAATTTAGATGTGTGATATGTAATTTATTCACATATAATATGTATATATGGATATAAATAAATCATAATATACATCTAATGAAATATTTTATATTAACCATATTATTTCTGATGTAAAAGATTAATATAGAAATTTGCTTTTAGTTCATAAATATTGATTAATGCCATATAATTAGTTGATTCTATGGAATTAAAAAAAATATTACTTTTACACTTATAATATAATAATTTTTATTTAAAAATAATGATTAAAAAATCTATGTAAAAATAAATCACATCTCAAACTTCTATTTGATTTTAAATTATAAATTATATATATTTTTCTTATAATATATCAGAATTGTACAAACAAAATTTAATTTAGATATATGATATATAATTTAATCACATACAATGATTATAAATGGATCATAAATTAACCCTACTACTTAATTAACCTATCCAATAAGTAAATTACATTGCCTATTTAATTAAGTAATTAATTAAAAAATACCACATATCAACATGACAAAATATTTACTATTTAACCCACATACATATGACCTACTAAATATTTATTACATACTACCTAGCCTAATAGCTAAATTAATTACATATTAATTACCCCTACTATCTATTACTTAACCCACATACATACTTCCTACCACATGTACTACTTGATTACTACCTACTATCTAGCTTAATTTATAAATAGATTAATTACATAACCTACTTAATTAATTAACTAATTAAAAAACACTATGATATATCAACATGATAAAATTTAATGTTGGAAATTCTAAATAATGGTCCATATTTACCATTGCCAAGGTCTTCTAAAGTTTCACAAATTTACAAAACCCTACCACACATTTAATGGTTAGTTCATTCAAGAAAGCTAAGGAAAAACATTAAACCACTAAATCCAACAATTTCATTGGCCAATTCATTTTTGTTACATTTAGCTACATGTACATTTGTAACTAAGATTTATAGTCATAATTAATGTTGAATAAGATGCCATGTGGTGTTTAGTGGCCCTTGAACCGCATCCCAAGTTGTAAAAATAATTACATTTTCATCTATTTTGATATGTCATTAAAAATAGATGAAATAAATCCATTTTTCATCTTCACTTTTATCCAATTTGACATTAATCACAAGTCATAACTACATATGCAACTACAAACCACTTTTTAGTTGTTTTTATAACTACTAGTTGTGTTTACCATGGTGCCAAAGAAGATAGTCGCATGAATAGTCAAAAAAATGGTTGATTTGGACACAAGTCACAAATGTGTGGGTTGGAATGGATAGAATTCCTTGTACTGCTTCCACAAATTATAATGGCAATTGATTTTTCACAATTAGAAAGCCAAGGTTGTGCAAAAAATATTTCTATTGTTCATCATCCTTTTTAAAAGGGTCTTTGACAAAAAAAAATTTTAAAAATATTGCACTTCTTGAAATATTCATTTTTTAAAACTAGTTTTTCAAATGAACCTCTTGCTACAACAATTACTTCCTTTTCAAAAAAATTGACAATTGTTGCATGATTAAAATCCACCATTTTTTCTAAGTTTTTATACCATATGTTTAAAAGTATGTTTAAAATATTTGTCTTTATTTAGTGTTTGGATTAAGTGCCTATATAGAATAGTTGTAGAAAAAAACACATTTCATGACTTGAGGATTCATAAGATCAACTTATTTATCATCGTTTACACAATAAAAAGCCCAACAAATTGCATTCTTATTATGTCTTCTCCATATTTTCCTTTGAGTATGCAATGTTTGAAGGTTTCTTTCCATTTCATTATTTTCATTAGGATTTGTTATTTCTTATGTTGTGCTTTGTTTTGTTTAAAGGTTACCATTCATATTTTCATCTTCCATATTACATTCATTTAAACCAATTTCATTTTCACCATCAATGATCATCACATTTTTGTTTTGACTTGATTCCATTTCCTACAAGATATTAAATATGTTGGAGGAGAAATTAGAAATAAGTATAAATTTTACCAATTATAAGCATTTACAAGATTTATGAGATTATTGAGATAAAAGGTAAAAGATGTGAAAAAAATGTTTAATGTGAAAATTTTGTGCAAATATGCTTTTATTTTACACATGAAAAAATATACATTATATCAAATATTTGTGATTATATTCTAAAATATGTATAATTAAAATAAAGTTAGAAACTGAAAACACACATTTGACATAAAATTACAACAACAAAACAAAGAAAAGGAAAAATGTAGTTCAAAAACAGAAACTCCTAGAATTATTTTTAAAAAAAAACATACCTTGCTATTGAAGGATGTTGGAATATATGTGCTATGGAAGAAGTTGAAATTTCCAAACATGCACACCTATAGAGAAAAATGCAAGGGAAATACTAATCAAAAATCCCAAAAAACATAAATAAAGCATAACAAGGAAGCACCAACAAACAATAATAGAGCACAACAAAGGGGTGTTGATGAACACCAAGGGTAAATGAGGTACTTTAACACAAATAACAATAGGGGTTAGAAAACACTAATATTAACAAGGGGGAACCGAATAGGACCAACAAAGCATAGCAAAAGGGGCATTAATGAACATCAATAGAGCATAATGAGGGGGTGCTAACGAGCACCAACAAAGTGCAACAAGGATGCGATGATGAGCACTAATACAATGCATTAAAAAGGTGACAATGAACACCAACAAAGTGCAGTAAAAGGGTGATGATGAACACCAATAGAATGCAACAAAGGGGCAATGACGAACACCAATAAAACACAACAAAGGGGCATTGACAAACACCAATAAAACATAAGAAGGGGGGCAACAATGAGCACTAACAAAACACAACATAAGAGTGTTGATGAACACCAATAGAACACAACAAGGGCACACTAATGAACAACAACATAACACAACAAAGGGGTGTTGACGAACATCAATACATTGTGACAAGGGGTGTTAATGAGCACCAACAAAGCCCAATAACTTATTGAAACCATTATTCAAACATTGCATATTGCACTTACTAGTATATATAAAAACACACATAACAATTTAATGCTTCACATTTATATTTAAATAGTTAGTGAATTTTTTCACATCTTTTAAACTATTAACATTTGCACATGAGTTAATCATTCACTTTGAATGTTGTTAAATTCACTATTCATGAGTTGCATTTTGCATTCACCACAATTTTTTTAAATGGATGTATAAAAATTTGGGAAGTCTTACATTTATATTTGAATGGGTTAGTGATTATGTCAAAATGTTCATGCATGCAAAGTTTATGATACATGTAGACCTTTAAAAATAAATTTTTTAATATATTAAATTATTATTATAATATATATATATATATATATATGTAATTATAATATATATTTTTCCCCTACTTTTTTTAGGCATTATAGACAAGTTTAGTATTATGAATGTTCATGATGCCACACCCAAAAAACCCCAAAAACAATCTTTGATTTTTTCCCCATTATTTTATTAGTGTATGAAAAAACATTCATGTGAAAAAATGGATTAAAATTTTAAATTTATAAGTATTATTATTATGAAAATTTATCAATATTGAAGTGGTTTGGTGGTTAAGACCTTAATGTGATTCCATGAAGTCTTGGATTTAATCCTTGATGGATACATGTTTTTAATGTATCTTGTACGAATGCAATTTACAAACATATACATTGTGGTGAATACGCAAGCATGTAAATCATGTTTAGATGGTGTCAAAAAATAATATTGACAATTTTTTTTTAAAATTATAAAAAAATCTTTCGTGACATGCAAATTTGTCATGACATGCCATGACAAAAATGCAATTTGTGATTCCATAATTTGAAGAAAATAAAAAGAAAAAGAAAAATAAAAAATTATATATATATATATATATATATATATGATGTGGTGTGTTATTCCACATCATATTAACTTGGGACCTTGTATATCCATGTCATAATTTTAAATTAAAAATATATCTAATGCAACATGCGACTATTCAAAATGAATATAAGACATTTCATTAAAAATGTCCTAATCAACAATCTTTTTTTATCAAAACCATACAAGTTGCATATTAGTTAATTTTGTCCTTTTTGATTAAAAACCTATTGAATTTGGATAGTGAAAAAAAACAAGATTTCTTCTTGTGAAGGGCGTTGACAAGCGCCAATAGAGCATAGTAGAAGAATGCTAATGAATACCAATAGAAAATAGAAAGGGTGTCAATGAACAACAATAGAGCACGACAAGCAACAACAAAACATAGAAAAGGAACGTCGATGAATAACAATAAAGCATAATGACTAACAATAAAGCACGATGAACACTAACATAACACAAAAAAAAACATCGATGAACAACAACATAACATAACAATGGGGTGTTGAGGAGCACCAATAGAACACAATAAATAGGTAATGCAACAATGCAACAAAAAAGGAATGTAAGCAAAATCCAAACAATGAACATTAATTAAACAAAGCAAAAAAATAATTCTAAGCTTAATAGCACACTAAACATTTTCCTTATTTATAAGAAGAATGAGGAAAGAAAAAAGGTTAGGGGTTAGGGGTGGTTCTCCCTTTGCAATGTCTAGAACCTAAAATCTTAATTTTTAAAAAAAAAAAAAAAAAAACCCCTCCTACTACCTACCACTAATTTACTACTATTAACACCTAACACCTTGACCTTTTTATTTTTAATATATTAATAGGATATCAAAAAATAAATAAATGAAAGGGTTTCAAATGAGTAGTTCCAACCCAATGAGACCTTGATGTATTCAAGGTGAGAGCCAACATCAAAAATGGGCAAGGGCAAAACTTGAGGTTTTTTTGGCAAATTGTTTTAACATCAGCCACTTGAAGAATGGATCATAGTTAGGTTCTTTAAAAGGAGTGATGATTAAAGAAGAAGGGAGTTGTATGGCATAAAGAACAAAAACTAAAGGGATAAATTAAACTATTTGGTTCCTTTATACACAAAGCTCTTAGTCCATAGGTAATCCTACATAGCCCTTAGGTAGGCCATTTAAATAACATTTATGTAAGTCCCTTAATAACCATTTATAGACCTTATAAGTAGCCATAAGTAGCCTAGGAAACACTAGATAATTTCTAGGTAGGCCCTTTGATAAACCTATGTCAACCTTATATAAGCATAGTAGGTCTTAGACTAATTTAATTTATGTAGGTTTATTTAGGCTAGGGTAGGTTGAACAAGTTACTTAAGTAGAATAGAAAAAATGTTTATTAAAATGTGATGACAAATAAAAACGTTCATGTAATAGTAAGGAATTTATGCTTCAAAGTGAAGGTGAAAAGATCAAAAACTAATTTTTGCAACCTAGTATGAGTTAGGTAGCTTAGGTGTTTAGGTTAGGCCACTAAGGGCCCATTTTTTTAGCTAGGTTGGTAGGTTAGGTTGCCTAGCCTAGTCTAGGAACTAAAAGGCTAATTTACTAAATTAAACATTAATGATTTCATTATGTTTATAACAACCGGTCCTTGTTGGCTAAAGAGTTGGCCACTATCACCATGGTAAATTTATTCGAGTTCATTCTACAAAATTTAATGGAAAAAAAAATGAACTTGGCCACATATTATATTATAATATTGAGAAAATAACCATGTGAATAATTATGTTGAAAATGTTTACAACATTTACATGCATCATTATCCATTTAGGATGCACATCTAAGGTTATCATTGCCTCACACTCACCCTTAATTGAAACATCAAACCAATGGGGGGATAAGTGAACAAAAAATGCATCACAAAATTGAAGGCACAAAATTATGTTCATTAATTGATGTCCATTGTGATTGGTCAAAATTCAAATGTGTTCAAACATTACACCAATATGTTTTGCAATTCACTTTGTATTTCATTAAATTTTGAGTGAATTTGGACAAATTTATCATGGGGAAAATGGTCAACACCCTAAAGGGTCGATGACTACATATACGTGAACTAATTAATAATTAGTCAAATTCACTAATAGTTAATTCATTAATATCTAATCAAATTCACTAATAATCAATTCATTAATTTATTTAAACACCTAGGTTTTTAGCTGTTTATTTTAGGGTACTTAGCTAATAAGGTATTTTAGGTTTTCCACCTTAATATATTCTAAATTATTTGGGCGAAAATATGTTAAAGTATATAGAAAAAGTTGTCAAAAAAATATCAAGTTCAAAAAGAAGCAAATTTTCACGAAACATAAGAAAATATATTCAAATTTTACTTAAATTTCATTTTGAAACTATTGAACTTTCAATTGGTTTATTGTAAATCAACTACAAAATTCCAAAAAAATTGGAATAATAAAATAGGGAATAAATAGGTTTGAAATTGACTAGTCAATATGGTGTTCAAACTACTTTTCTTAACAGAAAATTTAATGAAATATACATGTATGAAATTATGGCATAAAGATCATTTTATATTCAAGGACCTCACCAAAAAAAAATTCTATTTTCTTTTTGGTATACTTGACACATATTTGAATCAAATGTTATATTGCAACGATTAGGTTCTAAAAACCACTTGAATTTAGAAAAGTCTATTTAAAACTTAATTTTACAATACAAAATAAAAAAATTAATGCATAATAATGACGAAATATCTTGTTATTTATCATCCAATTAAAAAGATTGAATGTATAATAATTTTGTGATGGGTTTTGATCCTACTTTTTTGTTCACATAACAAATAAACTAACTTTTAATTATACATTTTATTGTGCTTTCACCCATTTTATTAAATAAAATATTCTCCAATATTTTAGATTATTCCACCCTAGTCTATTTTTAGTTATTTTAGGGTATAACCTATAATAATTGATAATAACGTTACGAGAGGAATAATGTAGAATAATAATAATAAACTAAAAAAAAAAGTTATGGTAAAAAAACACAAGATATATTTTAAGGTACAATATCCTAAAATATTTAAAATAACAACATTAAAAAAAAATTGAATTACTTCAATTAGTAGTGTATTATGTCAATTAGTAATGAAATATGATGATTACATAGTGACCCTATAGTGACATATAAACCTTAAGCAAGGTGAAGTGATTAAAATGATGCAAATCTATTTCATTTTTAAGGTCCCGTAGTGATTTAGGTTAGTGAATTACACTCCATTTTTGGACTAATGAAGAGGCTTGGCCAAAGATAATAACCAAGTGACACCAAAGGTTCAAACTATGCATTTGGGTATATAATTTCTAGTAACATAAAAATTCATTCCAAAACATGGAAAATATGATAATATGTAATTATAACTAAGATAATTTTGTAATTAAAATCACAAAAAATCTTGGGTCAACTTGGAATCATTGCATGGAAGAGTTTTCTTTCCCTAAAATCCTAACATATAGAGCATTTCATCATGTCTTCAAATTTCCAAGGTTAGTGACAAAATTACATTTATCATAATTTACAAGAAAACAACAACAATCCCTAATTCTAGATGCAATTACATGATGATTATCCATCAAAGTCATCCATATGACCAAAACCAACATCATATCTTTAACTTCACATTAGCAACCATGAGCTACAAATTTGAAACACTTGTAAAACAAAAGAAAAACACAACATTGATCAAATGCATCACATTACCACATACTACAATCACCTTAAGCCTTTGGAAAAAAATTACACTCCACTTTATGTTCAAACTCAACATCTAACTCTTCAATTATATTTGACACTACCTCACATGTAGATGCAAAATAATTTTTTGGGGGGCACCGAACATGTGGATTTGATGGCCAATTTTTGCTAACAAAAATTAGCTTGTCAAGATTTTTTGTTTGAAAATAACAGTTGCAAAGTGCAATCAAGATTCCAACAATAGAAAACTTCCTTTCTATTTCAATTTGGCCAATTAGGATGTCCAAAATTTGTGTTGCCAACATAGTAGTTGTTGGAAACTTGTACATTACAATTGATGGAAATGTAGCTGAAAACAAATTTGTTGATACATGCAAGAAATAGAAAACCAATGCAAAAAATTGATCAAAGTTAAAATCGTAAGATGAAAATGAACAAATCACACACCTTGTTTTCATGGGTGCCCTTTCTAGAATTTATGTGTGCCTATTTAACATCTGTTGGATTTTTTCAACCAAATAATACATGTTTGAATGTCCGCTTGCACACCCTTTACAAATGTGTAAGTTAGTCCCCAAAATACATGTTTTTAAAATAAGCATATTGCATACCTTGAATAAGGCATCTCTAAGCTTTTACATGAAACCATAAAATTGGAAAAAATTCCACAAGATTGCAAATTAGACTCCTTGCCTTTGACATACACAATAATTTTTTTGGTCAAGGAATACAAGCATGGTTTTGAAGCCATGACTATTTCACAAGTTTTAATAGGCTCAAACAAACCAACTATCACATGTTTAGGTTCCTTGTTGTTGGATAGGAAATCAACAACCACATGAGCAAACATGTTATGCACTCCTACAAACACCCATAGTATGTCAAAAGTACACGTGGCAAACAAACATGTGCTGAATGTAGGTTTTGCATATGTGACCAATGGCTTTTCCACTATAGTAGGCATAATCTCCTTCACAAATATTTTCTTGGATGGGAAAACAACCCTTGAACATAACATGTAAATATTTGATGCAACCAAATGGATACAATTGATTCCATTGGCAATCCCAACTTTATCACATTAACATTGCATCTTTCAAGAAAACAATTTGTGTTTCATGGTTTTTTTAAAAATTGGTGAATAGAAGAGAAATATCTAGAAATTGCACTAAAGGTAACATGTGAATGCTTAGTGGTTAGCTCATGTTCAAACTAAGATTTAAGGCACCTATTTACTTTTAGGTCCAAGCATGATAAAGTATGCAAAAAAATAGTCCTAAAAAAAGTTAATTTAAAAAACAAGACCTTTTTTTGACATTCACATTCAGAAAAATATTAAAAACCTATTTAAATTGCATTTTGAAATCAGAGAACACTTCATTGGGTTTATTGTAATTTCAACATAAAGTTTGAAGAATATTTATATAAGAAAAGTGGGTGAAAAGTATGTTCTAAATTGGCTAGTTGTTTAAATTTTCCCAAAATACTTTTACATTAAAACTTTGATAGATTATGACCATAATATGAAAAGTTGAAACAATATCCATATACACTAAGGTTTTATCAACTTGAAAGTACAATAATTATAATTGATGTTTTACTTTCATGTATTTGTAACTTTATTTTGCAAAATTGTGACACATACTTTCCAGTAGTTGCATCTCAAAAAATGTACTTAAATGCATGTTAAAACATGTGGTTTTTCAATATTATGCAATGAAGTTAAAGAACTTCTAATTGTTGATCATTGAAATAATATTCATGAATTCAATATATTAAGGCATACTTTATGGATACTTTCCAAAAAAGTAACAAGTGTCATTGACTGGCATACTTTACCATGATTATGCCCTTTTCCACATGCCTTTTTAGCAAGGTGATTGTTCCAACTCATATGTTTCTTTATGACAATTATGCCATTGGATTTGTAGTAAGTAATGAACCCCTTTTAGCATTTAATGCGCAAGACTACAATTTAGGACCTACTATTTCATTGTGACAAATGATACATTGCATTATTTGGACTTGAGTAAAATCAATAGGTTGATAGTTTTTTGTTTGGAAAAACACCCATATGATGAGTTGTGATAATGAAGCTTTCATGCAACAACTTGTTTTTTCATATTTGTCAAATCCACTTCAACAACTTGATTTTAGTTACATGTTTTTCAACTTCACCTTCAACACTATTACTATTAGTAGAACCTATAATCATTCTTGGGGGATTAATATCATGCATCATGCACATCATAATCGTGTAAATCAACTAGACTAGTTGGAAAATCCAATCATAAGTACTATATAAGCTATGAGGGAATGATTGAGGTGAACCAATAACAAAGAAAGCATTTTATAAGCTTTCGGCAAGCTTGGGGCAAAGGTATGAGTGTGATGTAACAAATTTGGTAGTTGATGAAGCTCTTCGTAACCATGAGTGAAAATGAACACACCACAATAATTGGGGCATTCATTGAAGCTTTCCACAATCGTGACAAATAAAATATTCTAGAAATTTTTGATGACCTTGAAAGCTTGTGAGAAGGAAGAAATCATGATGATGGTGATGCAACAAACTAGACAATTGTGACGCTCTTGGCAATTGTGAGTGAAGGAATGAACATGACACAATAATTAGGGCAATTGATGAAGCTTTTGAAAAGCCCAACAAACAAAACATTTTGGAAAATTTCGATGACCTTAAAAGCTTATGAAAAGGAAAAAATCATGAAGCTCTTCAAAAGTGCATATGAACGTACACACTTGACACATAAATCACACATAGACACAACCTTGAAAGCTTGAGAATAGAAGCTTTTGACAAGCTAATTGAGAGTTTAAAAGCCTGAGACAACTTTAAGAGTTTGAAAGAGGAGGGAAATGTGCGCAAAGCCAACAATCTTATATATAAATTCACTAAGTCCGTCCGTGGGTGACTGGGCGTTCCGCTTGCGTTTTCTACGGCAGAACCGGCCCGGCCTATAACTGACCACCGGCTAGCATTTTCTATGGCGGAACCGGCCCGGACAGTCGGACGGACGGACGGACGGATAGACGAACGGGTTTTCTTCGGGAAACAGGAGAGGTCGGAGCCTCTCCTTCCTCTGGTTTTTTGCTTTGCGCTTGGGTGCGTCTGTCCGTCTGTGACCACTGGACGCAGAGAAAAGTGACGGGAAAACTGGACGCGGGAGAAAAGTGACG
>Ga0116231_10014141_pt1 | contig 10861 bp, 8 predicted proteins | sample S1TSphgellanicum_2_FD_89695 | JGI IMG/M metagenome (GOLD analysis project Ga0116231, IMG submission 89695) | Host-associated microbial communities from peat moss isolated from Minnesota, USA - S1T2_Fd - Sphagnum magellanicum MG | ecosystem: Host-associated > Plants > Peat moss > Unclassified... | reverse complement strand
GGGCCTTGAGACGATGTCATCGTGGCGAGGTAAATAAGCAAGTTCTTCTTTTCTGAAGAAAAGAAGCAAAAGACTTTTATTCCTGGCGCCAGCGGAAAGATCCGCGCATGGCCACTCACGTGGGGTCAGCGAAGACATAAAAGTCTTTTGGTTCTTTTCTTCAGAAAAGAACATTCTTGGCTTAATTCCAGAAGGGCGTTTCGCGGTAGAATTTGGCCCAGCTTCGATGCAGTTTTTTGGTGGCCCGGGTGACGCGGGCGGCGCCGAAACCATGGACGGCGCCGGCGGCGAAGGCGCGATTGGTGCCGGTGCCGAGGGCGGAGGCCAGATGGGCGGCGACCGCGGTGTCGTTTATCGCGCCGAAATCCTCCTGTAGCGTTTCGAGCTTGCCGAGATATTTGTGCACCGGTTTTTCCGGAAAGAGCGGGGCGAAAAACTCGATCGCGTAGCGCAGGCGCTTGGCGGTCTTGCGCAGTTCATGGAGCTGGTCTTGCGGCATGTGAGCCAGGCTGTCGCCGGCCGCCAGAACGTTTTTCAGCCGGCGATCGAGCGCTTTGCTGGCGTAGGCGGCGGCAGGGCTTGAGAAGGCATCCGCAGTAACGTCGTCCCACGGGCGGAGCGAGGGCAGCAAAGCCAGGCTGAGGCTCAACCGGCGCCAGGCGGGGCCGGCGTTGAGCAGGCCATGGAGATCGGCATAGGCGGCGGCGCGCTTCTTGCCTGCGGCGGTGATCATGGTGGCGATGCGGCGGTCGGACTCAAAAACCTTTTCGATGTCGGCAGCGGTTTCGGCCAGAAACACGTCCCAGTCGCGGGCGGCGCCGAGCGCGCGGGCGAGGGATTTGAGCTCGGCCGCGAGATCTGCGTGCCAGGCATCTTCGCCCGGCAGGGCGCGGCGGAATACTGAAAGGGCGGAGCGCAGGCGCCGCACGGCAACGCGCATCTGGTGCACCGGCTCGGGCGTGGTGGCCGTGGGGACGGCGGCGCCCCAGTAGAGGATGACGTCGGCAAGGTGGGCGATGATCACCGTGAGTGCTTCGGCGGTGCTGGCCTGCGGCGGAATTTTTGGGGCGCCCAGGCGGCGCGGGGCCGGCGGCGCGCCCTTGACCACCGCGAAGGCCTCGGCGGCGAGGCTGCAGAGTGGCGGCCGCAACGCCACGTGCTGCGACATTGCGATGGCAAGGCCTGCCATGGCGCGCGGCTCGCCAGAGAGGATCAGGCGGCAGACCGGCTGGTCTTGCAGGACGCCGCGCAGTGTGCCTTCCAGGATGGTCAGCCTGGCCGGCGCGCCCTGGTATTTCAGGGGAATATCGCGCTGGCGCCCGGTGAAGGCGGCGGTGGGGGTGAGTGGCCCAGGAAGCGGATGGGCCAAGCCATCGGGGGCGGCGGCGGCGTCCAGGCACGGTGGCGGGGTGGCGGGGTGCCATTCGGTGTTTTTGTCCGGATGCAGGCGTTCCAGCCGCCAGTCAGCGGGATATTCGCAAAGGCTCAGCCCCTGTTGTGCAAGGGCACCATCGGCGGTGTCGTGCCACACGATTTTGAGGTCGCGGGTTTTGGCGCGGCCGTCACGCAGGGCGGCAAGCATGGGCAGGCGCGCGAGCTGCGCTGCGTCGGCGGGCGAGAGGGCGAGTTCGATGGCCGGGGCCGGGTCGGCGGGAGGCGGAGCAGAAGGCTCGGCCGCGCCCTCGGGTGCGGGGGGGCGGAAAAATTCGGTTCGCGTTGCAACATCGATGTCGGCGTAGAAATCGTTCAGTTGGCCATCTCCGGAAAATCCCTCGGGTTCAACAAACGCACCAGCCTGCCACCGCCTTCGCCACCGCCCTCCCCCAGATCGCGCCAGGAGCGGGCGATGGTGAATTCGGCGAGGGCGCCAGCGGGAAAGCCCGCGGCGAGCTTGCGCAGAATGTTACCGTTCGATGACATAGCATGCGCGCCTACGAGCGACATCGCAAGGTCATGCAGGCCAGGATTATGGGCCACGACGAGCAGGCTTCGGACGGTGGGCGAAATGCCGTGGATGAGTTGGAGGATTTGCGGCGCGGTGGCGAGATAGAGGCCATTCATCGGTTCGATGATGGGCGTTTCATCCCAGGGGCCGAGCGCCTCCAGCGTTTGCAGCGTGCGGCGGGCGGATGACACCAGAACGACATCCGGCACCAGGCCGAGCTGGCGCATGGCGGTGCGGATGGCGGCGGCGGCGTTGCGGCCGGATGCGTTCAGCGGGCGCGCGTGGTCGTTCTGGGTTGGATCATCCCAGGACGATTTGGCGTGGCGAAGGAGCAGGAGCTGTCGCATTGGCTCACAGTACCTAAGTCTTGCGTGGGTTCAAGAAAAGCCGCGCGTGGCATGGCCTTGCCTTGGGGAAAGAATGGGTGATCGTTTGGCCGGCACGCTGAGGATCGTTTTGGGCGACCAGCTCAGCCCAGGCATTGCTGCGTTGCGGGATATGGATCCGGCGCGGGATGTGGTGCTGATGGCGGAGGTGCAGGCGGAATGCACCTATGTGAAACACCATGCGAAGAAGCTGGTGCTGGTGCTTTCCGCGATGCGGCATTTTGCGCGGGCATTGCGGGCGCGCGGCGTGCACGTGGATTACGTGGCGATTGATGATCCGTGCAACACGCACAGCCTGCGCGGCGAGGTTTTGCGCGCGATAGAGAGGCACCGGCCGGCGCGCGTGGTGGCGACGGAGGCCGGCGAGTGGCGGGTGGCGGAGGATATGCGCGGTTGGCAGGAGGCGATGCCGGACGGGCAGGAGGTGGAGATACGCGACGATGCGCGTTTTTTCTGCCGCATACAGGAATTTTTTGCCTGGGCGCGCGGGCGCAATTCGCTGCGGATGGAGTTTTTCTACCGGGAGATGCGGCGCAGGCATGGGATATTGATGGAGGGCGACGCACCGGCCGGCGGGCAGTGGAATTTCGATGCTGAGAACCGCAAGGCGTTGCCGAAGACGGTGGCCGTGCCGGAGGTTCCAGGGTTTGCGCCGGATGCGATCACGCGCGAGGTGATGGCGCTGGTGGCCGCGCGGTTTCCGGATCATCTTGGCAGCGTCCAGGGGTTTGCGTTTCCGGTGACGGGCAGGGAGGCGCGGCAGGCGCTGCGCGATTTCGTGGAAAATCGGCTGCCGGATTTTGGTGACTGGCAGGATGCGATGAAGAGTGGCGCGCCGGTGCTGTTTCATGCGCATATTTCGCCGGCGCTCAATCTTGGGCTGCTGAAACCGCGGGAAATCTGCGAGGCGGCCGAGGCGGCGTGGAAGCGGGGGCGCGCGAAGCTGAATGCGGTGGAGGGTTTTATTCGGCAGATCCTTGGCTGGCGAGAATATGTGCGCGGGCTTTATTGGTTGCACATGCCGGATTTTGCCGAGAAGAACTTTTTCGGCGCAACACGAAAGTTGCCTGATTTTTACTGGACCGGCGAGACACGGATGAACTGTCTGGCTCAGGCGGTGAGCGATACGATTGCCAATGCTTATGCGCATCATATTCAGCGGCTGATGATTACCGGCAATTTCGCGTTGCTCGCGGGGATCGATCCCGATTTTGTGGATGAATGGTATATGGTTGTTTATGCGGACGCGTATGAATGGGTGGAAATGCCCAATACGCGCGGCATGGCGCTGTTTGCCGATGGCGGCATCGTGGGGTCGAAACCCTATGCGGCGTCGGGCGCGTATATCAACCGGATGAGCGATTACTGCAAAGCGTGCTCCTATGACGTGAAGGATGCGGTGGGGGAGAATGCTTGCCCGTTCAATTTTCTCTACTGGGATTTTTTCGCGCGGCATGCGGAGGTGTTGGGTGGCAATGTGAGGGTGGCGATGCCGTTGCGGACGCTGGAGCGAATGGATGGGGGGAAGGTTACGAAGATGCGTGAGAGGGCAGCAGAGTTCTTGAAGGGTATGGAAGGCGGTATGCGGTCGGCGTAGCCCGTATCGCGCTTGGGCGATTCGGGGCAGCCGGGTGTTTGTCGCAGACTGATTAGCAATGAAGGGATAGATAGTGAGGCAAGTTATTCGAGGCACTCGGTATTGGATCGCTGTGAACACATTGGGGATCTTACTTTTTTTTCTTGGTAGTTCCACGCTCTGGGTTTCACCTCCAAATAGGGACCTGCCCGGCGGCCCGGGCGACGGATTGGCCTTACTTATCATGGTGGTGCCGATCCTACTTATATGGCTTTTTATAAATTGTGTCTGGCTCAGCTATATCCTCATAGATGGATTTCGAAATAAACGCTGGCTTCAACTCATTATGTGGGCTCTCGTCTCTGGCTTATGGATCACAGCTGTTCGCTTCAGTGACTCGATGTTCCCCCTGGAGTAAGTCATCGCAGGGGCGTAGGCCGGGGCCGGGTACTTGTTGCGCCCGACCCGCACCGCCCAGGCGCGATACGGGCTACGCTTTTCCCCGCCGTTCCCAAGATCGACGCCATGGCCTCGATCTTGCCGCAAACGCAAGAAATAAAAGTCTTTTGCTTCTTTTCTTCAGAAAAGAAGGCCTTGCTTCTTTTCGTTCCGGTAGACGGTTCGCGGCCCACCCGCATCGCCCAAGCGCGATACGGGCTACGCGGTTTCCGAAGCTGTCCGTGCCGTTTCACGCAGGAGGTATTTTTGGACCTTGCCTGTGCCCGTCTTGGGGATTTCACTGAATATGATCAGTTTGGGGATCTTGTAGCCGGCCAGGTGCTGGCGGCAGAAGGCGCGGATTTCGGCCGCGGTGGTTGTCGCGTCTGATTTCAGGTCGATGAATGCGCAGGGCACCTCGCCCCATTTTTCGTCGGGCCTCGCAACGACGGCGGCCAAGGCGACCGCGGGATGGCGGTGCAATACATCCTCCACTTCGATGGAGGAAATGTTTTCGCCGCCGGAGATGATCACGTCCTTCGAACGGTCCTTGATGTGGATATAGCCATCCGGGTCCTGCACAGCGAGGTCGCCGCTGTGGAACCAGCCGCCGGCGAAAGCTTGTTGGGTGGCCTTGGGGTTTTTGAGATAGCCGTTCATCGTGGTGTTGCCGCGGAACATGATCTCGCCGATCGTTTGGCCGTCCGCCGGCACCGGACGCAAGGTCCGCGGATCGAGCACCGCCATGCCTTCCTCGAAGGGGCTTGCGAAACCCTGGCGCGCGGTGTTGCGGGCGCGATCTTCGAGCGGCAGACCGGACCATTCCGGTTGCGGATAGCACATCGCGGCCGGGCCGTAGGTTTCGGTAAGACCATAGACATGGGTGAGAAAAATACCGATGCATTCGGCGCCGGCGATGGTGGCGGCGGGCGGTGCGGCGCCGGCGACGAGGCCCGTCACCCGCCCCGAAAAATTTTGGTGCAGCGCGGCCGGGGCATTGATCAGCATGTTATAAACGATGGGCGCGCCGCACATATGCGTGACACCGTGTTCGTTGAAGGCGGCGAAAACCGCCGCCGGCTCCACGCGGCGCAGGCACACATTGGTGCCGCCGATCGCGGCAATGCCCCAGGTGCAGCACCAGCCGTTGCAGTGGAACATCGGCAATGTCCAGAGGAACACGGCGCCGAGCCCCATGTTGCCGCTCATTGTCTGCCAGATGGCGTTGAGATAGGCGCCGCGATGATGCGTGACCACGCCTTTCGGGTTGCCGGTGGTGCCCGATGTGTAATTCAGCGCGATCGGCTCGAATTCATCCTCCGGCAGCACATAGGAAAAATCCGGATCGCCCTCCCGTAAAAACGCTTCATATGTCAGCGCGCCGATCCTGGCGCCCTCGGGAAAAAGCGGATCGTCGATATCGACCACCAGCGGCTTAACCTCCAGCCGCTCCAGCGCACGCGCCGCAACCGCGCTGAATTCGCCATCGACAAACAGGATTCTGGCCTCGCCGTGCTGCAACTGGAAGGCAATGGCATCCGCATCGAGACGGATATTGAGCGTGTTGATCACGCCGCCGGCCATGGGGACGCCAAAATGCGCCTCGTACACCGCCGGAACATTCGGCCCGAGAATCGCTACCGTATCGAGATGCCCAATGCCGCGCCCTCGCAGGGCGGCTGCCAGCCGCCTGCACCGCTCATACGTCTCCGCCCAGGTAAAACGCAGCTCGCCATGAATGACGGACACACGATCAGGATAGATCGCCGCCGCCTTGGCCAAAAAGCTGATCGGCGAGAGCGAGGCGTAGTTCGCCGGCACCCGGCCTAAGCCCTCATTATAGGGGGCCTTCCATTGCGGCATGTTTCCAGACCCTTTTTGGGGAGTAAGTATGTTCTTTTTTGAAAAAAAGAACCAAAAAACTTTTGGTCTTTTTTCGTGAATGTGGCGCCGATGGGCTTGGCCCTTGCCATGGCGAGACCCCCCACCCCTACCCTCCCCACAAGGGAGAGGGAGATGGACGCTAGTCGAGATCGATCCAGGAGAGGTGGCCGCCCTTGCCGGCGCCCGTGTCGAGGAACACGGCCGTGCCACCCAAATCGCCGTGGGTTACCCAGGGGCGGCCGTCGCGGCTGCGCTGGTCGTGGCCGCAATAGACGGTCATGCCGGGAGGAATGTGGTTCACCCATCGCAGCAGACGCTCCGGGTAGCCGTCGGGCTGCATGCGGCCGGTGGTCTCGCCGAACAAGGCGCGCGAGAGCAATGGATCGACGGCGCCCAGCGCCTCGGCCGGCGGATTCAGAAGCATGCCGGTGTGAAACGCGGCATGCACAAAAAAACGATCGCCCTGAACAATCCAGGTGGGCGCACGCGATATCTCCTCCAGGGCACGCGTGCGCAAAGCCTCGTCCATTGAGGCGAGGGTGGCCTCCAACTGCGGGCCGCCGCGCACACGGTCGCCCCGCAAGGCACGGCCGAGTTTGCGATCGTGATTGCCGGAGAGAAACAAGCCGCGCCCCTCGTCGATCAGCTGGTACATCAGCCGCAACGTGCCCGCACTGTCGGGCCCGTTATCGACCAAGTCGCCAAGCTGGACGACAAAACGATCGGTGTCGGCGGCGAAGGCGAAGGCATGCAGGTCGCCGTGTACGTCGCCGACGACCCGGAGCGGCCGGCAAGGGGGTATGCCGCTCATGCGGCACCCAGGCGGACGGTGCGGGTGAAAATCTCGATTGCGCGCTGGCGCCCCAGGGCGAGATCGACAATCGGGGCGGGATAGCTGCGGCCAAGGCGAATGCCGGTTTCCGCCAGGATCAGCGGCGGGGTAAGCCAGGGCGCATGAATATGCTGGTTGGGCAGCTTGGCGATTTCGGGCACGAAGCGCCTTACATAGGCGCCGGCGGGATCGAATTTTTCGCCCTGGGTGACGGGGTTGAACACGCGGAAATAGGGCTGGGAGTCGATTCCGGAGCCGGTGACCCATTGCCAGCTCGCGGCGTTGCTGGCGAGGTCGGCATCCACCAGCGTGTCCCAAAACCAGGCCTCGCCCTGCTGCCAGGAGATCAGCAGGTGCTTTACCAGGAAGGAGGCGACGATCATGCGCACGCGGTTGTGCATCCAGCCGGTGTGCCACAGCTGGCGCATGCCGGCATCGACGATGGGGATGCCGGTCAGCCCCTTCTGCCATGCTCTTAGCGCCCGCGAATCGTCCCGCCAGGGCAGGTTGGCGTAGGCGGGGCGCAGCGGTTGTTCGGGCAGGCTGGGGTGGTGCCAGAGAAGGTAGGCGGAGAATTCGCGCCAGACCAGCTCGCGGATGAACGTGGCGATGCCCGGCCCGCCGCCCCGCCGGGCGCATTCATGCCAGATGGTGGCGGGGGAGATCTCGCCGAAATGCAGATGGGGCGAGAGCATGGAGGTGCCATCCTCGCCCGGGAGGTTGCGCGTGGTGTCGTAGGTGGCAACGCTGCTGTCGAGAAATGCGGTGAACCGACGGAGGGCTGCCGCCTCGCCGGGCTGCCACGTGGCGCGCAGGCCGCCCGCCCAATCAGGGTTTTTCGGTAATAGTGACCAATCCTCCAGCCGGTCCGAACCGGGCTGGGGTGACGGCTGAGCCCGTTTTTGGCGCGGGGCGGCCACCGGGTAGGGCGGCGCGCCGGCTTCATCCACCGCGCGCGAGAAGGGAGTGTACATGCCATAGATTGTGCCGGTGCGGGTGCGGATTTTTTCGGGATCGGCCAGGGTGGCGACGCGGTGGAGATGCAGCGTGGCACCCTGGGCAAGCAGCGCCTCCGCCACCGCCGCGTCGATGGCGCGCCAGCCTGGCTCGTGCGCGATGCCGGCATGAACCTTGCGGGCACCCAGTTCGGCAGCCAGGGCCGGGATGATTTTCCCCGCCTCGCCCCGCCGCAGGATCAGCCGCAGGCCGCGTTTTTCCAGATCATGCCCGAGCGAGAGCAGGCTGTAATGCAGCCACCAGCGCGCGGCGGCGCCAAACCCCCAGCCGGACTCGTCGAACACATAGACGGGCACGATAGGGCCACCCTCGGCCATTGCGGCGGCCAGGGGCGCGTGGTCGTGCAGGCGAAGATCCTGGCGGTACCAGACGAGGGTTGCGGGAGACTCAGCCGATTGCATTGCTCAAGCAAATCTGTGCTGTGGCGCGGCGCGTGCAAGGCGCGGGTGCCGCGGCTTGGGCACCGCGAAGCGGAACAATTTCGTGCGCCCCAGCAAAAAAGCTTCCGCACCCTCGGGAAACAGCGCGGCGATGGCCTGGCTCGTGATGTCCAGCCCGCCGGTGTAGGCGCCAAAGGAGGGCAAGATGATGCGGTCGGCCGCCGCGATGAAGCAGGGGCGCACCACGTTGCCGGCGCGCGTGGCGATGCGCGCTTTCGGGTGGAAATGGCCTGAGATTTCGCCGGCGGCCATTGGCTGCGCCTGGTGGCGGAACAGTAAGGGGGCGATCGCGAGCTGATCCATGCACTCGCCCCTTATACCGGCTTGCGGCGCGGGGTCGTGGTTGCCGCAGACCCAGATGAGGCGCGCGCTGCTGGCGATGCCGGCCAGCACCTGCGCCTCGTGGGCATGGAGGCGGGCGGCGGCTTCCGTGTCGTGGAAAGCGTCGCCGACCGATACGATGGTGTGCGGACGGTAGGCCTGTATCAGCGCGGTAAAGCGTTCGAGCGTGTCCCGGCTGTCCCACGGCGGCACCAGGTTGCCGCGGCGGGCGCAGGCGGAGCCTTTTTCCAGGTGCAGGTCGGCAATTGCGAGCAGCGAGAGGCGCGGCCAGACGAGGGCGCCGGCGGGATCGAGCAGAAGGTGCTCGCCGCAAAAGGTGAGGCTGACGGTCATTTGCCCAGGGGTATACCAGAATGTGGTGCGGGGGGAGATGGCGCAATGCAGGGCATTGGCCCTTGGAAGCGGCCCATGCATATGATACGATATCGTTATGGTTTGGTCTGGCGGGGTTTTGCTGCAATGCGTGTGATGACGGACGCCCGGGATGACGTGATGGAGCGGCTACAAAGCGTGTTCCGCGACGTGTTCAATGACGACGCTATCGTGCTGCGGCCGGACATGACGGCGGCCGATATTCCGGCTTGGGACAGCCTGAGTAACATCAATCTGATTATCGCGAGCGAAATCGCCTTCGGCGTTCGGCTGAAGCCGCGGGAGATCAATGCGCTGGCCAATGTGGGTGACATGGTGGCGCATCTCGGCCGTGCGATGGAAGCCGGGCTTCGGCGCTAAGAGCTATGGTTTTTAGCGATCCGGTTTTCCTTGCGCTGTTTCTGCCAGCGGCACTTGTGCTTTTCCATCTGCTGCGTTGCACGGCCGGGGGGAAGATGGCGCTTGCCGCACTGATCGGCCTTTCGATGTTTTTCTACGCCTACTGGAATGTGGCATTCCTTGCCTTGTTGATGGGGCAGGTTCTTTTTAATTTTGTGTGCGCGCGGGCGATCGCACAGCGGAGGGGGGGGGTTGTTCTGCCGGTGGCGATCGCGATCAACCTGCTGCTGCTGGGCTATTTTAAGTATCGCAATTTCTTTCTGGCCAATGCGGGGGCTTTGCTGGGGATCGATTTCAGTGTGAGTGCGCTTGTGGTTCCGCTGGCGATCTCGTTCCATACGTTTCAGCAGATAGCGCTGCTGGTGGATGTGAACGATGGCGAGGCGGAGGTGCCGCCGCTGATGGATTACACGTTTTTCGTGCTGTTCTTTCCGCAATTGATCGCGGGGCCGATTGTTCTGCATCGGGAGATGGGCCATCAGGTGGCGGCGCTGCGGCGTGGCGAAAGCCCGGGACTTGCGCTGTTCGGGCCTGGGTTCGTGCTGTTTTTATTTGGGCTGTTCAAGAAAATCTGTCTCGCGGACCCGATCGGGGTGTACGCCGATCTGGCTTTCGCACCGGGCGCTATGCTGCATACGGTGGAAGCCTGGGCGGGCGCCATTGCCTATGCCCACCAATTGTTTTTCGATTTTTCCGGATATTCGGATATGGCGGTGGGGCTTGGCCTGATGTTCGGCTTTCGGTTGCCGTTCAATTTTCTGGTGCCTTTCGCGGCACCTTCCATGATCGAGTACTGGAAGCGCTGGCATATTACGATGACGCGGTTTTTCACCATGTATGTTTATGCGCCGGTGGCGCTGCAGGCCGCACGCAGTGCCGCGCGGCGGGGATTTGGGGGTGTGCGGCGTTTCGTTGTCTGCGTGGGGTTTCCAACGCTGCTGACGTTTCTGCTTTCCGGGCTTTGGCACGGGGCCGGCTGGAATTTTGTGATGTTCGGGGCGGTGAACGGCATTGGGTTGTGCATCAATCACGCATGGCGGGCGATGAGGCTGCCGCTTCTGCCGCTTGGTTTTGGATGGGTGCTCACGGCGGTGACCGTGCTGGTGACGCTGGTGTATTTTCGCGCGGGGAGTGTGGCGCAGGCGGATGGGCTTTTGGCGCGGATGTTCGTGCCGGATCATCTGCTATGTGCTCCGGGCTGGTTGCTGGAACGATATCCTTTTGTTCCAG
>Ga0116231_10014140_pt1 | contig 10861 bp, 6 predicted proteins | sample S1TSphgellanicum_2_FD_89695 | JGI IMG/M metagenome (GOLD analysis project Ga0116231, IMG submission 89695) | Host-associated microbial communities from peat moss isolated from Minnesota, USA - S1T2_Fd - Sphagnum magellanicum MG | ecosystem: Host-associated > Plants > Peat moss > Unclassified... | reverse complement strand
TTGGTTTCAGGGCAGCCAAGCAAGCCCAGCACGGAGGAATGTAAGTTAAAAATCGGCGGCCAAGTAGGTAGGTAGGTAGGTAGGTAGGTACCTAAGTACATGTATTTAGTATTCAGTGTAGTATGAATGTACGACACGACGGACACGTTGATAATAGAGAGAGAAAAACGAAAGGTAGGTTGGTAGGTACTTAAAGCAAGACAGTACATACACGTGGTACATACTGAGCAGATGCAAAAGCTGCGTAGTAGAAAGTAACTTTGGTAAAATTAGGTAAATGAAGGTAACTTCGAAATGAATCATGGTGGATACCGCCACCGATTCTGCCATAGAAAATGCAGCACCTTGCCTCGTCATCACCGCCACCGGTTCTGCCATAGAAAATGTAGTAGAATTGTCACGTCACAGACGGACAGAACAAGTGAATTAATATAGTATATCTGAGTTAAATTTGATTTAACTTTTAGTTAAATCCTAATTAACTCTTAATTAAATTTTAGTTAACTTTTAATTAAGTCCTAATTAAGTATAGTTAACTCTTAGTTGATTCCTAATTAAGTCCGAGTTAACTTTCACTTAAGTTTGAATTAACTCATAGTTGATTCCCAGTTAGGAAGGTTTCCAAAAAGCTTCCTTACTTGATGCACACATAGAAACTTCCTTGAAAGCTTCCTTGAGTTAAGTCCTCAAAGGGGTATAAATAGGAGTAGGATTCTTCATTTCCTTTAGTATATTCAACATTTGTTTTAAGCATTGCATCATAACCTTGTCATATTTTTTTCATGTTCATGTTTGCATATGTTAGCATAATAAGATCAATTCTAATGTTTGTTTTGCACATTTCGTGTTCTTGTTTTTAGCTCTTGTGTTTTTTATTTTAAATCTCGTAATCTTGTCTTGTTCCTTGTTTGGAAGTTAGACTTAAACCTTTTCCTTTAGCTTTTGTTCTCATGATTTTTGTGTCTTTAACAACAACAAAGTTGCATGAGGAGGTGGGAAAATGGGAGGAAATGGAAGTTATAGAATGTGTGAATTTGATGGAAGCAATCAACCATGCACAACAAAATACCATAACATTTTTCATAGATTGCCATGCTATTGTTATAATTGTATGCAATTTATGGCCAATTATGATTTAAACAAAAAAACCAAATTCATTTTTTTGTGAAATTGTTGTTGCACAATAATTTGAATTTCATAAATAGATAGTGATATATTTTATTATTCTATAAATTGGTGTTATTACACCTTGCATCTAATGTTTTCAATTATTAACATATAACCTTTTCTTTTTAAAAAAATTTATCTATAAGTATATAATAAATGTACATTAAGAAATACCAAAAAAATAATGCACTACAGGTTTTAAAGACGTCTACAACAAAGTCACATTAATCCCTAAATGACATATAAACTAAAATATTTTTCTTCAATTTTTAAGTGATGTAGCGAGTAAAATTTAAATATTTTCAAATTTTATTTTTGGGCCACATGGCATTGCAAGAAAAGCATACATGTCAAGCCTAAATTGTTCAAAAAAAAAAAATTTGGGGTAAAATTAGGCCCTCCAATCATGGACATAGATTTGTTTATTTTTCACATAATGGCATACATAACACATGTGAATAAATGAAATGATTGCCAAACTTCAAACTAATCATGTGCTTTGATGAGCATAATCATAATAATCATTGTTGAAACAAAAACACATAGGTAGATGATTCAAATGCATAAAAACATATTAAGTGAATTAATTGATTATTGATTACAACATGTAGTTTTAGCCTTCATGTTCACGTTTCACCCTTTTGATATATATATTGCACATGAACCTTTCTTTACATGTTTGTGTCATAAGATCCTTATATGACCCTTTAATGCCTTGTTTATGAAAATTAGGAGAGATGCCCATCTCATTGGTGTACCTCATAGATGTCACAAAAGATAAGCATGTCTAGGTATCAACATCATGAGTGTAAGAGTGACTAAAGGACCCATGTAAATCAAGTCACCACATAACTAGATCCATGCCTAGGTATATGCCCTTTGTATATGTGTATATTTAACCCAACAATGGTTCCAACTTATATTGAGGCTTGAAAATATAGAAGGATATGAAGGTGCAAATAAGTTTACACACGGATGACCACATGGAAATAATACAATAAGGACACATGGACAAGTGGGTGGTTTGATGCACATCACCCAATGTATAAGGAATGACTAGAATAAATGTAAAACTTGGAATGGTAAACAACATTAAAGCCAATTTGTATGTTCATTACAACAAGAATATGAAGGGCAAATAGATTAGTTGGACTTTTCCTTTCACAATTGACATATTAAAATCAAGTGATTTTACAATAAGAGTTTTCCATGGACATAGGGTGTTTATTGCCCATGGAGATATCATTGATAAAAGTTAGATAACATTTAAAATAATGCATAAGAAGAAAGAGGTTCCATGAAGACATGGAAAAAATGAATTAGACCAAAACACAAACTCATGAACAATAATTCAAAACAATAACTTGCAACAAAAGGAATCAAAAGGAAAAATAGGAAAAATATCCTTTGACAATAAATAATCAAACCCAAAAAAATTTAAATCAAATAAAAAAATAGGAAAATTATCCTTTGACAATAAATAATCAAACCCAAAAAAATTAAATCAAATAATGAGGCAAACACATACAAGGGAAATGAAAATAGGGATCTTAATTAATGGAAAGAAAAAGAACCCTTTGGTCGAAAAACATGTTGGACCCATGGGGAAGGTGGAGACAATGGAGGTGGAAGAAGGGGAAAGTTAGTTGCAAGCTTGTTCTAAAATGCAAGATCACACTAGGGGACTCATAATTATCTATTATAGAATATGTGGAAATTTGAACAAGTTAGATGCTTTTGAAACATGTTACATATGTTGAACAAGCTAGATGCTTTTGAAATGTGTTACATATGTTGAACAAGCTAGATGCTCCTACTATAAAATGTTTGAAAGCTTTCTCCAAAAAATTCCAAGCTTTTGATGTGAGGACAAAAAAACTAAGCATGGCCTAGATGCTATCCAAGCTTCAAGAATACCTTTACCATCAATTGTATCATGTGTGCAAATCAAGGCACATGGTCCTATCATGTTCGCATAACACGTGTAGGTAAAGCTTCCACATCTTTGCTATAGGGCCAAAACCTTGTTTACCCTTGTGTTTAAAGACTTATTAAATAGTCTTGTCAAGAAAATATCAACCATGGCTACAACATAACAAGATTTTGAAAGCACATTTACTAGGACCCCATGGCCAGGGGAAAAAAACTTCAAGGATTAATCCAAGGTTATTTAATTTGTCAATTCATAAAATAATAATAAAATAGTAATACATTACTAAAATGTTTAAAGAGAATTATTTGTACAAAGGTGAAGACATTATCATTTTGAATGTGCATATAAATGAGAAACATGAATTAATCTAATCATTTTTATTTCTAAAAAAACATTTAAAGGTAAAGGTAAAGTTGAATTAATCTTCAAATTTTACTATTATGATCATTCTAACATATATGATTATTTATTTATTTATTTATTTTTTAATGTGAAAGGTTCTATTTAGCTTCACTTTTAAAATGAACATTTTTAAGCATACGTGAAGGAGAGGTAAAAATGATAACAAAGAAGGTTGAGGTTAATAAAATTAATAGTCAGTATTATAATATAAAATATAAAATTATTTTTATAAATTTATGGAATATATTATGAGAGTTAATCTTGAAATTTAAATTTCATGATCATTTAGGTCCACATTGAAAGGAAATTTTTTGAAGAGTATGTGAGAAAGAGGTAAAAAAATGGTAAAGGATACATGAAGGTTTTGAAACAATATTTGAAAAATAATTGTAAAGGTTAAGGTAATGGAAAAGGTAAAGTTAATGTGCCTTTTAATATCCATGTGGGTTAATAGGGGAAGGGAGTGAGGTACTAGTAGGCTTGGAAAATTCCTTTGTAAGGCACATAAAATAATGCCATAATGTTACAAAAGGGTTGAAGCCATAGATTCTATATAAATAATCCAAAGCACCAAAAAAAAAAAAAAACTCAAATAAAATTATTATTTTGTGTTAATGTTCATACCTTTTTCAAGAGGGGGTGCATCAATCATCTCCTATTTCTCATAGATTCCCGTTTTAACTTTATTACTTTAGATTAAGTTTTTTTAAGGGCCAAAAACTATAAGCAAGTTTGAAAGATGAAAAATTAAAAATAACAATAATTTTATGTCAAGGGAGGTTTGCACCCTTGAACCTTTCATTGTTCATGATGGTTTGTGTTGGTTGTTGCTTTGTCTTTTCCCTCAAACCATATGAGGTTTGAGATTCAATCCTAACTTCCATTATCATAAAAACATTTAACTAGTTTTGATAGGTTGTATTTTAAGGGTTAAATTAATCAAAATGCCCATGAACGGTAGTTGTTTTGCTTCCTTTGGCTTTGAGGTCAAAGGGTCCATAACTTGTGTAGAATGAAAATTTGTAATCATTTATTTATCAATTACTAGTATACATGTTAATTCATGTTTAGACCAATGTTGGCCCTTAGGTGGGTATACTTGGAAAAACTAGATAATATAACCATTAATTTTATATAAAAAAAACATAAATAGTTGTGCCTTGATAAGTTGGTATGCAAAGTACTCCCAAAAGCAGAATGTTACTATGATATATACATATTCACCATGTAGTTCATTATGAACTATTAACAATACTATTCACTTTTCAATTTTGATAACAATTTAACATTCATATTATTATATCAATTTAGATTGAGCACAATTTGATTGAGAAATTTCAAGCAATATTTTTTTCTGAAAAGAAGAAAAGACCTACATAAGCTAGAAGAGATATTCAACTTAAGAAATATTATGGTGGCCAACTTTATCATGGAAAAAAATTGAAATTTGTCATTGAAAATTAAACTACCAAATAACTACATGAAAATTTATAGTTTCCAATTGAATCATGGAAAAATAGTAGATTGTCTCAAACACACAAAATTACCAAAACATTACATTGAAAATTATGGTAGCCAATTACATCATAGAAAAGATTAGAAGATTATGACCCAAAAAAATAGTTGCCAAAAAACTACATGTGTATCAAGTTATATTGTTGGATAAGCAAGGCCTTGATAAATATTGATCATGTTATAGCCAAACCAAGACCGTGTAAGTAGGGCACCATCCCCAATCCACATGTCAAGTGATCATATAGTGTACAAAGGTTATACCATGCGATCTTCTTTTGCATATGAATTTTAATACCCAATAAGATTGTACACATGCCCAACTTTGGTTTTATCCAATGTTTGACCATCAATGTGTCCATTTGGACATACCAACCAAGTTTGTGTTTAACATCTTTTTAAAAAAAGAATTGTTTGAATTCACTGGTGTTTACATGTTTTTTCAAAATGGATATTTTAGCTTAACATTGTTTATTACTGAAAAATTTGGTGACAAATCCTTGGTAGTATTATTGTATGTTTCATTTTGTCATAGGCACAAAAACTTTTAAGACAAAAGGATTTCCAAATGACACGAATAAACCATGACAAAGGCTTAGTTTTAAATCTAAACATGGAAAATGAAAATGAAAGATAAGAACATGAAAAATATAAAATGTACATTCAACAAAACTTTATTATGAAAACATGAAAGAAATAAAATATTACTATGATGCAAGATTGTACTTTAAACTACTGTTGAACATACAAAAAGTAATGGAAGGAACTACATTTATTTATACACTATTGGGGACTTAGTTCAAGGGAAAAAAATTGAAAAAAATTTCAAATTTTTTGAACTAGTTCAAGATATTTCAAAATATTTCAATGAACCTTCTTGGGCACATTCATAATTACATTATGAATGTACAATGGATGAAAATGGATGTTCATGGATAAATTCCATCTGTGATGATATTGGTGATGATGTTGGATATGATGTTAGGAATGTCATTCATAACAGCGCCTCCCCTTCTAGTAACGAATTCCATGAAGATTAATCTTAGGTTTGTTTGGATATTTTCAATGAAATGTTTTCGTGCTTTCCATGGCATTTGATAATTATTTAATTGATCCCCACATTAGTTTGCTAACATTATAACCTTTGAATGAGGTATTATATTTGACTATTTGATATATTCAAATCAAATAATCTTTTATATTCTTGTTCACCATTGATTTCAATTAGTGAAGGTGGTTCAATCCAACTCTTCCTTGAATGGTGGATGCATGGTAGGGCTCCCATAAAATAATATGAAACACAAGATGAATTTTCATAAAATATAGAAGCTTGAGCTAAAAAGCCACAACATTGATTTTTTCATGATGGTGAATGGACCAAGTTTTTATAAATAGTCCAATCTATCTAAAGGCCATGTTGTTTTGACATTTTGTTGTTGAATCCAAATTTGGTCGTTAATTTTGAAACGAGGTTGTTCCTTATGATGTTCACCATCATTATCTTGATATTGATTTTGTGTTTATTCAAAGTTAAACACAAGTTGTGTTTGAATGTTTGTTAACCACTTGACTTGGTCTTTTAATGTAAGATTCACAATTTTTTTCACACTTTGAACATCAAACCTGTAGGGTGTGCAAAACATGATTTACAAAGAAAGGTGTTTGTTGTGTTGATAAATGCAACGTGTTTTTGTCAGCGAACTCTACCATGGACAAAAGGTTTAACCAATTATCTTGATGATAATTGGTTGTGCAACATAAATATTATTCCAAAACTTGATTCATTTGTTATATTTGTCCATGCATTTAAGGGTAGAAAACCTATGATAATTTCACCTTCATGCCTAAATGTTCAAAAAACCTCTTATAGAACCTAGATGTAAATTGAATCCATGATAGAAAAAAATGATATCTTTAAGGAGGCCATGATATTGAAAAACATGATTAAGAAATAACTTGGTTGTTCCTCCAAGAATTTATTGTTTGAATACAAGGAATGAAATAAGACATTTTCATCAAATGTTCCACCACCACCAAAATGGAGTTGCATGAATTAAAAGGTGAAAGATTCTTAATGAAGTACATAGAGATTGAGAATGATGGCAATGCAGGGATTGACAATGGTTGAAAAAGTCCATGAAAGTGATGATGAAGATTTTTTTGCTTAGGCATAAACATCACATGATCTAATAAACTTTTTCACATACTTCCAAAGTTGTAATCACAAGTAATTTCAAAATACTAACTCCATGATTTTGTTGAATCCAAAATGGAATGTAGTTGAATCATCATGTTTGGTGTCAAGTAGGGCCATTAGGTGCATACAATAGTCCATCATGATATAATAAGCCATTTTGGAACTTGAACTTATCATGATACTTGAAAGATTTCAAATTTGATTTTTGATTCTTTAATTGGTCTTTCATGCCAATAACAAAAAGATCATTTTTTAAATCCTCACAAACTTGACAAATAATGGTTTTGTCATCATGAGCTATCAATAATGCTTAAAGTCAAAAGTGTTCGAGCTTGAGAATGACATCATATTGTTGGTTGTAAGTTGCACTTCTTTCTTTAGGCATGAAGTATGAACAACAATATAACATATTCAACTTCCTTTCCTAATGTTCAAGATTGTATGTGATGATGAATTGGAATTGAGACTCCAATAATGCCCATTAACTTAATATCAATTTACAACATGAGTAGTCGTGAAATATTGAAGGTTTTTGTGATTTGAATACATCATGCATATGTTTGGTTTACACATAGACATTGAGGGGACGTAATATTTTAAGAAATGAAGTAGTTGTTCCTATAAATTATATGTGCATGGTTGGGTCTTGATATTTTAAGGTGGACCAAGATTGGCCAAAAATATAATCCCAAAAAGTCCATTTTTGGAGATTTTTTACATTGCATCATAACTAGACACAAATATAAGTGTTATTAATCTTAAGGTTTTAAAGTATTTATTCCATTGAAAATTAACATATGTAAAGGTCATAAAGTAATGCATGCGTGTGCAAAATTCCTACATGAACCACCTTATTTTCAGTATCTTACGATTTTTCAAAACAAACTAATTTTTACACTCAAACAAAAGCCATCAATATTTTCATATGGTTTGATGTAGAACTTTCCAATATATTTTTTCTTCATTATATTGTTTGATTAAACCAAGTCCCTAACAAGTTTAAGATTGAACATGGATAATCAAAGTCCAATAACTTTAATTATGTTTGTGGACATCTTGTAATTTCAACTTCAAAAGTCCATAGCTTTTGTTATTTTAATCATTTTGCATAACAATCAATTGATACATGCACACATTCAAGTATATAACATAAAAGTGAGTCCCTATTAACAAATCCTAACACATATAATAATACATAAGAACCGCAATGTATACCATTGTCAAAAAATGGACTATGTGACGACAAAATTAATTAGTGGTTCATTTTAATATGCATTTACTAAGCTTTGTAGAGCTTGGGGGGCCCTTAACATTGATTTGTTGGACTTAACTAGCATATGCCAATGCAACAAATGTTTTTTTGTGCTCATGAGGGTTTGGGCATGATTTTTTATATAGGAAACAAGATTTGCACTTGGAGTACTAGCTTACGAAGAGTTTGATGAATGTGTTGATTCAACCAAGATAGCTCTAGCTCATGTATGAGAAGGAGCCTTCAACATGCAACTCTATGTTTTGGTGAAAATTGTTTTTGTTAGTGACATTGCATTCATATGGTTTCTCATAATTGACCTTCAAAATGGTAGCTAAAATGTGGTTCACCGACATCATTTTCATATAGTACTGCGTGTTGTTCTTTATTTAGACAAAACAATATACTACAACATAGTGGAGCACAAGGGTGATTAGCTCTACTATTATGTAATGTCCATCCAACCACATATTTAAAAAACTAACAATATAATAGGACTTCCTAGTCCTTGTAAATCACTACTCAAGTTGGGTATCACATAAGAGTTTGTGTCACAAGTGCTTGAATTCAATTGTGAGAGACCTACAAGTAATAGTGTGTTGTGTTATTTGAACATGATCCAATATTCAAAATGTGATTGCCAAATAAGGAAATCAAATTCGTCAAGACCCAACACTTTGTGTGAAGTCTTTTGAAATGTATGAGCATTGAAAATGTTGGAGCTTTTTTTGTTCAATGTAATTGTCTTATGGAACCATGATGGTGATGAATGCAAAAAAGTTGTGGATGGTGGAACCATCAAAACCCAACAAATTTCGCATTTGTATTGTAATTATGCACAATGGCTTTAAATCATCCATTAGGATAGTTCTGACCTCGGCAATGAATTTCCTCTGAGAGAGTTATTAACTTTGGTGAAAATCACACACTATTCCCGATAAGTCATGACTAATTTTTTTTATAGTGTTAGAAGTGAGGCATTATATTCTTTAGAATCCCCCACCACTTTTGGAGGACAGATTCCACTTGATAATATCAAAATATTGTAATACCTGGGCAGATTTAGCACAAATTGTATTAGTTTTAGTTTTGTTGAAATTTTCAGAAAATTTGAAAATTAAATCAACATGCAGCCAGATTTGAACCCACACCATGTCCAACATAGTACCATAAACTTTGATGAGTCTAACTAACAATACAAAAGAAAGCTCATGAGCCACTTAGTGATTTTATTGTATTTATTCCTTATATGCCAAAATTTTCAAAATAAAAAACTCAAGTATCAAACCAGAAACTTCAAATTATATTAATTATTGGACACATTAGTGCCTAAGCTGCCAAGGTGTTACGATACACTGCAAAAATTCTGCCAGTGCACAAGGGCCGGGGGAGGGGGAGCCTCTATGCTTTTGTTGAGAGCCCAGTCTCACCCCTTTGCAAGACACTCTAAAAAGAGGGGTATCAATCCTTAATATTGGATTGCAAGTGTTCTGAAATTGAAGGGTTTTTTCGAAAATATATATAAAATCAAGCTCTTTCATTCATGTGTCTCACTTGTATCCATCCATATGTGGATTTCATCCATTTGGTTCCAATTTTTTTTCCCCATAATGTATTGAGGTTGAGATTTGCCCAAATGGTTGATTTTTGTCCATGTTGAAAGTTTCCACCTATGTGCTCAAATTTCATCCAATTTATTGATGTCATCCATGTGATCTAGTTTCTTTAAAATTTATATAATCTAAGCCAAACCCAAGGAGAACCATCTCTATGGGTGGCTGGCCATGTAACTGCATTCACTCTCCCATCACTTTGAGCCCTAGAGGTTCAAAGGATATAAGCAGTCCTTCACTTGACGGCCCTATAGTTGTTTACAAACCTCGATTTGAGTTTGAAATGAGCAAGATAAAAACCTCTCAAAGTAAAGGAGAGTGAGTGAACAAAATTTTAAAAATCTAAAAATAAAATAAAAATCTGACCTCTAGTGAACACATATGGACTTCCATGTGCAAGTGAAGTGCGTTTTATACTTGGACATGGGACTTTGAGTCCTAGAGGTTCAAAGGATGTAAGTAGTAGTCCTTTACTTGTTGGTCCTATGGTTGTTTACAAACCTCTATTTGGGTTTTAAATGAGCAAGATAAAACCTCCCAAAGTAAGGGGGAGTTAGGAAAAACCCAAAAAAAAAAGTGTCTAACCTCTAGTGAACACATATGGATTTCTTTGAATGGTTACCAATTTGGCGATGTTTGGTAATGAGTCATCTTTTGAATTGTATGGGTGTTTGCTCACCAATAGATGTTTGGTGATGAGTGGTTCTACCTTGCCTCTTAAAAAAAAAAAAAAAAAAAAAAATATTAAATGTAGTTTTATTTTTTTTATTTTTACTATTTAATTA
>Ga0116231_10014139_pt1 | contig 10862 bp, 9 predicted proteins | sample S1TSphgellanicum_2_FD_89695 | JGI IMG/M metagenome (GOLD analysis project Ga0116231, IMG submission 89695) | Host-associated microbial communities from peat moss isolated from Minnesota, USA - S1T2_Fd - Sphagnum magellanicum MG | ecosystem: Host-associated > Plants > Peat moss > Unclassified... | reverse complement strand
GATCTCGGTGGCCCGCGGGTGCGTGTGGGGTGGGACAAGGCCTCCTTGAGCGAAGTCGAGACGTGCCATGGAGATGCCTAGAGTGTTGAGGCCGGGAAACTGAGCCGCGAATGCTGGAGTGACGAAACTCCCGGCTGCGTTTTTGGTGTTACCGGGAGTGGCCAAGCCATGGAACACGAAGTCATTTGCCGTCACAGCTGCGGCGTTCTTGCAAACAAAACCGTTGACAAGGGTGGTGCTGGCTAAGTCTGCTACACAGAAGTCTTGTTCTGGATCAGTATCTGATGCTATGGCCATCATGGATGAGAGAGCTAATTTCATCACGAGAAGTGCTACTGTAACATGATGCAGGTAAGCTGAGAACCTGCCCGCCATGATGTGGAAAAGCAGTCCTGCACGGAACTGTGTCACTACTTGTCGGAATCTGGTCGAAGACAGTAGAGGCGTTAGATGGGTCGAAAGAAATATATGACCAAGGACCCTGATGTTGAGCTCGCAATGGAAGAAGTGGTGTAAGCAGCAGAAGATGGTTGTAGTGGATAATGCAGAGATGAAAGAGTGCGCTAGTGCATTTATAGCCGTGTCGAGAGATGAAAGTCGGATGGCGGAGCGCGTCGGAAATTGCGTCATTTCAAGAAATATCCCAGTCAGAAGTCGCCGGAAGATTTGCCGTTGACTAAATTCAAGAGTGAAAAGCATCAATCGCAGCTGACGGCAGTGATGGCAACTGGCATGCTTCCAAGTTCAGACTCAATATTCTTGGGCCCACTGTCTTCAATTCCTCCACTTTTATGTATCAAAATTTCTGTGTTTTTGCCACAGAACTGAAATTAGAACAGGGAACAAGGAGTACTTGGTATATGCCACCTCACTCAGCCCCTTCTTCAATGGGCGGGGACGCAGCAGCCCCATCACAACATATTCAGATTATTAAGAGCATCTCCACCGGTGCTGCGTCCTCGCCGTGCGGAAATTTGCTACCGAATGGAATATACAAGATACCTTCAGAAAAACTGAAGATACCTCAACAAAACATACGATCGCACAGAGAAAAGGGGAGAAAAAAGGGTAGAAAGTTCTCGGTTTGAAAATCAGACCCAGTTCCAGTCTAGTTCCAACTAACCCAGACCTGAACTAGCCATTAACCTCTGGTTCACCCCTATTCTAGCCACTCTTTTTCCAAAAACATGTACCTAACTCAATTCTGGTTCCATACATAAATATAACAATGACCTTGGTCCTGGGTCCAGTTCTCAAGAAAATAAAATCACATCTGCTTTCAATTGGGGTTCTTATTACCCTGAATCAGAACCAATGGTTCTTACTAGTGTGAAATGGGTATCCAGTTTGGCCAAATAGAACCAACAGCTCCAGTTTTGACTAATAAGAACCAAACAAAAACTTTGTCTGATTTTTAACCTGGTTCTAAATTGGAACCAAATAAAATCTAGAACTAGAACTGGGTTCCCAGTACCATTTAGGTTTGGAACTGGAATAAAAAACCCAAAGTTTTTTATTTTTCTTAAAAAAAAAACCAGGCGCTAATTGCTGGGTTACTAGCAATTAACTGGCAGTTATAGTCCAAGTAACCTAGAACTGGGTCTAATTTTCAAAACCAAAACTGACTTATTTTTTCAAAAAGCCAACCCATAATCGGATTCCCAGTTCCATTTTGTGTGGAACAGGAATTGTGTGCTCTTTTCTATTTAGAACTGGAATTGGAGGTTCTGCATAAAAGTCAAGAACCGCCTCACCAAAGCTATTTTTTTTTCCCCAGGAAATCGCCAAAAGGCAACACTTTTGTTTTGGCAAAAATTCCTCTTTTCTCAAAAAAAAAGTCGCCAAATCTCACCCTTTTCCATCTGTTTGGGGAGGGTGTCACCACAGGTCTGTATACTAACTTAATATTTTAATGGTGTCATGCAAAAGTGTCATCAATCAAGAAAAAATCTGCTTAGGGTTCCTTGTCTGTTGCTACACTACAAAATTTGAAAAAAAAACTGGTGCTCCTTTCCCAGCACTAGTTTCATCCTGCACAATTATGTTGAATTTTGTCTTTTGCATAAAATCCAACACAATGCAGTGTTTTCGTTTTGGCAAAATTTTGCCAAAAATCAACCAAATGAAATCTCTGGCAACTCCCCATAAAAAAAATTTCAATGTTATTTTTGTGAAAGTGAAAATTTAAAACCCTAATGCTGCCACCTTGTTCATTCAAACATCTCTGCAAAAAACAGCTAAACCCTAAGAGGCCACGTCTAGCTGAAAATTAAGGTTTGTTGTATTTAGGGTTTCTTTTTTTTAAAAGGTTTTTCAGTTTGCGGTGTTTTTTCTTTGATTTGAAATTTTCATCAAGTGAAAGCACACCAATTCCTCTCCAAAACCTCCCCAAAATTGTAGTCACATGAATAATATTCTTTTTACAATTAATGTTTTTATGTTCAAGAATAGTTTTGGAAAATTTAACAAGTCTAAAGTGTTGTTGCTTGGAGGTGGATAACATGGATTAGATCAATTACTATTACAGTGAAGAAGCTTGATGACCTATGTGCCAATCGCAAGCTAAATTTAAACTTGGAACAATACTTGAAAGCTTAAGAGTTTTTGGTAGAGAAAAGCTATGATTTGATTGAGAAACAATGTAACATTTTGAAAAATTCTAGGTTAATGGTGGTTAATTTTCCAGGGTTGTGGTGGGTTTGTGTGAGGGTGTGGTTGGGGTAGGCCATTTGGGTTGCAAGTGGGCAGAGTTCTACTTCTTCATAGAAATAGAGCTCAATTTCTTCACAAGTTACTTTGTCTTGAATTTTATTCATGTTGCTTTTGTTTAGAAAGGTTAGGCTGTACTCTTCAAAAACTTCTTAAAAACAACATAATTGAAAATTTGATATACATACCCTTTGTGCAAATCCATCATGTTTTGAAAATTGAAAACCAACATATTCATAACCTACAAAAACTAAAAGTGCAGTTAGCTGATATCTTTCCTTGTAAAAAAAGAATTTTTTTTTGATATTCGTAGGATACCTTTAAGAGTTGATAACCGTCCAACACTGGTCTGGATACTGCACTGGCAATGTTGTGACCATCTAGTGGTTTTGTCTACTACTGTAAAGGTTTCATGCTAGTCCTCGAGACCAGGTGCTTAGAAAGTGCACTGGACGAAACATCTACAATGACCCTGAAAATACTCTTGAGCTCAGTACCGATACCAATCAATCACACAGAAAAAAACGGTCTGGAAATGGTCTTCTGTTAAAGAGGTTAGTCTCCAAATCCTTCCAACTGAAAAGCTCTACAACTTGTGTACACGAAGATGATTTCTCATAGCATATTATGACAGAAGAAGAAGAAGAAGGTGTTTGAACAGAGTTGCAAAATTGGAGTGATCAAGTCTTATTTTGGTGCTTGCTTCCAGGAATGTGTGACACAAACGTACGACACAGACTTTCTGTATGGATTTTTTTGAAATTTTTTTCCATAACTCGAGCAGTCACTCGAGTGGTAGCAGAAACATCAGGATGATTGAGCCTTTCTCGGTTTACCAAGTTTCTAGAAGATTTCATGGCAGTAGCAATATCAGTAATTCCCACTCACTTGTGTTGGAAGCAACTCGTGATTGACAAGTGGAACAGGATATCACTTGCTTATTCTGAATTCATCTACTCATGAAACTTCCTAATGACCTAATTCAAAATTGCTGTTGATTTCCTTCGTCTTTGTGCTAGGCGTCGATGAGAGGAACAGAAGTGAAGTAAATTGCATTTGCACATCCTTCTACAAGACTGACAGGAAGGTTAGAGTATGCAGTTGGAGTGCAATTTAAAGCTTTGTCTCAGTACTAGGTCCTAGGGCAGATGTTGTCTTTCATAAAATAATTCATTCACGACACAAGAATAATCGTCAAAGATCTTGTTGTTTTGCTTCTAACCATGATAAATATTATCACTTACTAAATTGATTGTAATAAGTTTAAAAGTAAATTTTCCATGCATCACCAGGCCTATGTTTGTGAAGGCTTTCTTTCACAACAACCCTCCCACGCTATTTGAAGTCATCAATTGTTTTTCCATGATTGATGGACATGTACATCACATTATGAAGGTCTTGGAGGATTCCACACCACACCTCCACATCTTTGATTTTTTTTAGTACCACATATTCACCATGCTTTGAGAACATGCCAACAACAAAGGTAGATGGGAACCTCGTCCATACCCCATATGACCCTAATAAGGACACATATGCAATAAAATCACCATGAGTGGATGGGGTCAATACAACATAAAATGGATTTGAAGTAATCAAGAATTTTATGAAAAATATTTTGAAACATTTAAGGAAATAAACACAAAATAGGTCCTAGGTATAGAATTAATCATAATGCTTTCAATTTTTGAGGTGCATCATCAACGAAAAAACATGATGGTTTCTAATGTGGCATGTGTGATAACATTTTATCTTATCATGGTTTCAACCATTCCATCAAATCTTCAACTATTTGCCTACTTATAATGATCCAAACTAAAAGGACACCCATGTGATGATCATCAAACCCCATCAAGGTGAATAGATGGAATTTCATGTCATTTGTGCCAAATGTGGCATCCATAAAAATGGCATCATTGTGACCATATGATAGCATGGATTCACATTGACTTGGTGTTTGAATACCTATGGTGAATGGGACTTGAATCCCATTGATTTCACCAACATCTTGGAAAAAGAACACATCTTCCAAATGTTGAAAAGCCTAAAATTGAATTGAAATTACAGGGTTGGTGTGTAAACACCAACTCCCTTTCTTATGTTTTGCAATCCAAATATGCAATGTCTTGGAATTGAATGAAATCATCTCGTGTCATGCTTGGACATGCATTCACACCTTCCCACCAAATTGCTTTATGCTTATAATATATTTGTTTGGCCATGTAACTTAAGTTTAATCGGGCCCATATGTGGTCTTTTAATGCTTGTGACATGCATGGAATGGATTTCGGGTCATGCTCACCATGTGCAAATGACCAATAGTTTGTGCATAGGCCTTATGATAAATAATGCTATGTGTATAGACTTTTTATTGAAAATGACGCTAGGCATCCTCGTTTAATAAATCGAGTGTGGGTTGAATTTTATTGATAATCTTCTAGTCCATATCTGCACTGATACCTAGACCAAAAAACTCTCAAAATGTAAATGATTACATCTTTGGTATATGAATTAAAAAAATTAAAAAGGTTAATGCCATAAATGTTTACCATGTATGCCCGAGGTGGTTTTTGATAGTTGGTTGCTTGACATCTATTTAACTTGGAAAGTTTTTGTAAACATTCCATTCCATAGGGGTGTTCGTATCCCCTCATTCACCTTCTAAGAATTCTGAGATGTGAACATATAAAACATAAGCAAATTGAATGGTCACTTTATTTTGCCCTCCATGGGGTATCTTAGATCTCCACACCAAGTCCTTGTTTGAGAAAAGGGACTTGGTGGGGTTTTGGACATGAATGGAATGGGACTTTGGAACCCTTCCCATGATTGAAAGAAGTAGGACAAGTTCTTGCACCAAGAAAATTTATATTTTTATAAATAATCATCATTGAACAAAAACCCAAAATGCAATACATACATGGCTCCCTTAAAATCGATGTTGTGATTTGGAATTCCCATTACAATACCAATATCATGATATAAAATACCTATTGTTCCAATGTACATCACGTACAATATTTGCATTATGAACCCATATATTAAAATGAACTTGGGCAATACCCACATTGAGTTATTAAACCTTCCATCATTAAAAATGTTCACATATGCAATACCCAGATTGTACTTTAAACCCACAATATTTGAAAACCCCATGTAGCAATACCCACATAATGATCATCAATGCACATTGTTTGAAAGGTGCAAAATGCAATACCTACCTTAGGCCATCAAACCCATGTTGGTTCTGGGGAGTAAATACATTATTCCCATATGGGTATGAAAAAAACAAACTACAAAGATATATTGAATATGAAATATCCGAGTAAAGGTATAAAACCTTTATTTATGGTTGTATAATTAATGAAACTTGATGCCCATTCTATATCCAATAACTAAGAAATGAAAAGAGGTTGAATTGTGAAAATATAAACACAAAACAAAAGAAGTAACAAGAGACAAATGCATACCTTTAAGAATAAAAGATGACAACATTCCACCAAAGTTTCTAATCCCAATTCAAAACGCAACCTTAAAAGATCATAACTCATACAAAAGTGGGTTAGAAAATATTGAACTTTAACAACTATGGAACATATGGAAACAAAGGATATTCATAATTATGGTAGATCTAAACAAGTGATAAAATTAAAAACCAATACAATGAGCAAAGTTTAAAGTATGAACCTTAAACCTTGAAATATATGAAGCAAATTCCTATACACTAAATCATAAAGCATAACCTTAAAAATCCAAATGATATTTTGTCATAAGCCCTATTACAATCCTAACTATATAAACCCTAACAAAAAGAAGTCCTATTGATATATGCCCTAAACCCAAAAAACTATACAAATTATATAAATATACAAAACAAACAAATTTAAAAGAACATAGGAAAAAATTTAGAAACCAAATTTTAAAGCTTTTAAATTATAAATATTTATTGATTGAAAGAAAATACCTTAATCTTAAAAAATAATCAAATAAATTTCGTACAAAACCAAAAAGGAAGATATGTCTTTTACCTTTGTGTGATCTTTCCAACCTAATTTTTTCCACTCTCTTTGAAAAAAACATATCACATATTATTTCACATATGTGTAAACCCTAAAAATTTCCCCCCAAATTTAGCCTACTTTAAGTTAATTACTATACATTTGTGAAAAACTTACTAATTAATTTATGTGTCCCAACCCTAAACCTAAACCATAATTCAATAGTACATACTTATAATAATTACATGAAAAGATGTATTGTAATGTCCATTCCATAATAAATTAAGTAAATTTTTTTTAATAAAATATGAATTAATTAAACCAAAATGGCTACAATTATGACATTTTTCCACTATAAATTGTTTGTAATACTTACATATGGGGACCTATGTTCTTCCATGAATTAGGACAAACCTTAATAAATTGATAGGTAGGATTACGGGGGTGCAGTTGGAAAAAGTGAATAGGCAGTTAATTAAGTATTTGGCTATGGAAAAAGTGTAGATAAATAAGTAAACATAATGGATAGATAGGAAGGTGGGTGCATAAATAGGTAAGTAGGTATATAAATAGGTAGTTGGGTTAATAGGCAGGTTAATAAGTAAAAAGGAAATTCAAGGAACAAGATAAATAAGTTACTAGGGTAGGTAGGGTAGGTAGACATGTAGGTAAGGAAATTAGTAGATAGGAAGAAAGTTACATTAGCAAGGTAATTAGGTATTGGTGGGAAGCTCTTGTGTGGGGATCAGCCTTTTACTTTTGTTTTTGGTGATGGAACAGGACTGGCTATCATCCCAAAAAGGATTTAGCATTCATTGTGACAAGATAAAAGTCTCAAAACAGTAGAGAATCTAGCAGTATCAGTGGGAAACGCTTTAAATCCGACAAATTCTTTTTTGGGGGTGATCAAATTCCAGCTGTTAGATCTGCCAGGAAAAAAAAGGTTAGCCGGCATAGGGCAGCGTCTGTGCAGAACAGGCGTGTATAGCAGGAAATTTCTTTTATACCATACGTAATTTCGTAATGTACAGCCTCCCACATTATGTACTGCTTACTGACCTCATTTTTTATGGAGCGTAATGCCCTGGCGGCAAGGCTTACAGATGGAGACTTCAGCCTCACCAGCGCCATACAGTATTCCCCAAATTTCCTAGTTTGTTTGGAGGGCACAATATAGTCCCTAATATCCCCCTTCAAATAGAGGAAGAATATTATCCTACTCCTTCAGAGTGGGAGGTATCTAACGCCTTGTAAAGTAGGTGTAAGAACTCTCCATATGTTAAGCCCCATGATTTACATATGTTTCGGTTCATGATCATGTTGACCTCCTGCTTTTTGATGGGTAAACCATGGAGTGGCATTCTCAAAATGTGAGGCTGCACTACTGCTTCATCCTAGGCCCAATATTAGGAATGCACCTACCATAGGGCTTTACATGGTGACTTTCTTACCGGTTTTTCTTGGTTTTTTGGGGCAGGTTCATCTGATAGAGGAATCTGTGCATAATTGAATATGAGAGTTCTCCAAACCGTTCCTACTAGTGTGGCCTGTGCCGTTGGCCCAAGTGTGAACCCATTACAAAATAGGGAAACTCAACATGCGAACATTGTTTTGCAATGTATGTATCGATTTTTTGAACAGCCAAATATGAATGGATATCATGCTTGAAATGAATAGTAACCCTTCAAGTGTTACCACCTTCTCAACTGATTTTTCCTTCCAAAACCTGGTTTTTGGGAATTTATTTGAATTTTCAGTGGCGGAAATCACTTTAAAATCAATATCTCCCACATTCTGAATCCAAATCTTACCAAATAAATTCCATTAAATCTTGCTCATCAAGATCTTTCCAGGAACACCAAAGGCACATTCCAATTCTTCTGAAATTTTTAGCTACGATTTAATTTAACTTTTAGTGAAGAAATGATTCAATATTCAAAAACTTTTGCAGTGCAAGTCCAAATGCCATGAAACCAAGCCCATGCACCCCTCCTCCTCGACAGCTTTCCAAAGAGACCAAGAATGTGATATGAAGCATCCCAGTTCTATGGATCTCATAAGTCCAAACAAAACAAACAAACTACCTTCCTTCATAGATAGATTCCATCTGTGACATCCATTGCATTGACTAATAATCAGAAGCAATGAGAGTTCTTTGTCCATTGTTGCAGTGGAAAGATGGATGAAAGATTTTCCTACTGTATTTTTAGGGAGGATATCATATTATCAGATTAAGGAGTAAATAAAAATGTGCATCGTTTTATCAAAAGAAAAGCAAGACACAATACGCAAAGTAAGGATGACACAACATCGATACCCTAGTTTCATCATATAGGGGGTGAGATTTTAAAAAGCCACTGGGCTTAAACAAGGACTGAAATTCAGATTAGCACCAAATTTGGTGAAAACTGAATTTCATCCTCCTTGTTTTTCCAGATTGATTTCAACTAATCATTGTTGTTCTGTGTGTACTACAGTTACAATATTCTCACACCTTGTGCATTTGATCCTGTGTTCAACATTTTATACTCATATTTAATAAAATTTCATTAATTTGCAGATAATAATCTTTAAAGGTTGAAAGAGGGGTTGAGGGATGAAATAAGGGCCCAAAAGGAGGTCACTTCACAAATATCTCTAATGACACGAATAAGGAATTCTAAGAGGAGGTCCAAAGGAAGAAATGAAATGACCAGAAACGGGCAGAACAAAGTCTATTGGGATGAAGGTTCAGGGGACCATACAATCATGCACCAACTTTTGGCTACAAAAGCACTTGAGCAGGTTTATTGGTATCAAGCATACACTCAAATAGTTCTTGTGACATGGTGTTTGAGTTAATGGCTTGAGACAAGTTCATATTGCTTTCCCTGCAGCACTTCATCCAATCATAAATCCTGGTTTGATCTTCACAGGTTTACTCAAAACCCCACTGGTACTAGCCTGATTCTCAAACTGACCTTCCAAGATGAGTACTTATATGAAAGTTTTGCTGGACTGTGATGACTGCCCACAGTGAACCAGCACCCACCAGCACACCATCCACTGGATGTCCGTTATTACTCAGCTGTGGATGAACCTCAACTGAGTTAATATTTGGTTTCATCTTGGTAACCAATTCTGTAGGAAATAGGTTTCATATATAGGCAGGTAGGTAGGAAAATAAGCAACTTCTAGGCAAGTGGATGGTTTACACATAGCTAAGGGCTGTTTTTACTACCTACCTACTAACAACCTACTTGTGGGTTTTTAGTAGGTAGGTGGAAAAAAAAGTAACTAAGTTAACCACCATGGTTAGCTAGGGAACTGGAACCCAACAGAAAACTGTATCCTGATCACTTACCATTCATCAATCATGCTGCGCTGGTGGGTGCTGGGTTCACTGTGGCCGTAGTTGAACCATTGTCCAGGATTGTCTATGAATTCACCAAAGTTAGGTGCACTTTTGTTGCCAGAGAAGCATTTTGAAAAATGAAGATCAAATTCAGTAGTCAGTGCTTGGATAAACTTTGCACACGGCAAAAGAAATTGACCTTGTCACCTTCAAATAGGAAGAGCCAAATAACAGATTAGAAAGTTGACATTCATCTCTATTCTATTCTAAGATCTTAGAAATTTCAACCTTCAATTGTGCACAGCAGCCAGATCACTAGCCAAATATGCTGCCAAAGAACCCAAAATCAAACATTCAGTTGGAAATGCCTTAGATTTACTGTGCTGCCTTTGTATGCATGTGCTTAGTCCACACTTAAGTTACAAATTCAACCTTTTGTCAAAGTTTTCAAAGTCACTTTGGCTACAAGCAAGGCATCACAAACATGCTTGCCCTGCCAATATGTAAGATGTCGTACATCTACCTACTACGTCCACACTCTGAACACCAACAAAATATGTTCCAATCTAAACAGTCTAAACACTTTCACCAAAGAAACCAGTTCACCTAATGTGAAACTGGTTTAATAAGGTAAAACTTCCAAAAGTTGGATCCAACGCAATAGTCCCTGTCCCTGTGGGGGCAGGGCCCAACAAATTTTCTTTTTAAAAAACACTGGTCCAGGATATGGATCATTCGATGTTTGAATCTCCACGCATTCAGACTTGCTTGTGGGTCGTCCCATTGGACATGCAACATGGTACATCTTAGTTGTAGCTTTC
>Ga0116231_10014138_pt1 | contig 10863 bp, 11 predicted proteins | sample S1TSphgellanicum_2_FD_89695 | JGI IMG/M metagenome (GOLD analysis project Ga0116231, IMG submission 89695) | Host-associated microbial communities from peat moss isolated from Minnesota, USA - S1T2_Fd - Sphagnum magellanicum MG | ecosystem: Host-associated > Plants > Peat moss > Unclassified... | reverse complement strand
GCGGGCCTCGTCGCAACCGGTGTTGGCAAGGTCTACAAGAAGCGGCCCGTGGTGCGGAACGTCACGGTTTCGGTGCGGCGCGGCGAGGCCGTCGGGCTGCTTGGGCCCAACGGCGCCGGAAAGACGACGACGTTCTACATGATCGTCGGGCTGGTCCGGCCCGATACCGGTTCGATTTCGCTGGATGGTCAGGACATCACGGGGTTGCCGATGTATCGCCGCGCGCGCCTCGGGATCGGCTACCTCCCTCAGGAAGCGAGCGTGTTTCGCGGCCTCAATGTCGAGCAGAATATCATGGCGGCGCTTGAGGTCGTCGAACCGGACCGCGACAAGCGCGAACAGCTCTGTGCCGAATTGCTGTCTGAGTTCGGCATCAGTCATCTGCGGCGCACGCCATCACTGGCACTGTCGGGTGGCGAGCGCAGGCGCTGCGAAATCGCGCGGGCCCTGGCGAGCGAACCCGCCTACATCCTTCTGGATGAACCGCTGGCCGGCATCGATCCAATCGCCGTGGCCGAAATCCGCGATCTCGTCTCGCATCTAAAAGACCGCAGCATCGGCGTCTTGATCACGGATCACAACGTACGCGAAACACTGAACATCATCGACCGCGCCTACATCATGCATGACGGCCAGGTTTTGATGGAGGGCCGCCCGCATGAGGTGGTGGCACACGAGGATGTGCGGCGAGTCTATCTAGGCGAAAAGTTCCGGCTCTAGCGACCGCGTCCGGCCCTTACGTCACGCCACAACCAGCATCCGCCCCGCCACCGCATCCAGTTTGTCCATTAGCGCCGGGTCGCGATGCCCTGGCTGGGTCACGATGGCAAACTCCAGTGCGCGGTCGCAACCGGCTGGGCATTCGTCGCGCTCGGCCCCGATCACGGGAAGTACCGCCTGCAACAGATTACGCGCGTTCTCGGCATTCCCGTGCAACATCTTGACAACTTGCTCAACGGTGACGTGGTCATGGTCTGGATGCCAGCAATCGTAATCCGTCACCATCGCCACGGTGGCGTAACACATTTCCGCCTCGCGGGCGAGTTTGGCCTCCGGCATGTTGGTCATGCCGATGACGCTGCAGCCCCAGGAGCGATAGAGTTCGCTCTCCGCCTTGGTGGAGAACTGCGGGCCCTCCATCACCAGATACGTGCCTCCGCGTGTCACCGGCAAGCCGAGCCGGTTGGCGGCGGCCTCCAGCGCATCCCCCAGGCGAGGGCACACCGGTTGCGCCACCGATACATGCGCCACGCAACCATCGCCAAAGAAGCTTTTCTCACGGGCAAAGCTGCGATCGATGAACTGATCGACGATCACGAAATGGCCGGGTGGCAGTTCGGCCTTGAGACTGCCAACGGCGGAAAGCGACAGGATATCAGTGCATCCGGCACGCTTCATGGCGTCGATGTTGGCACGATAGTTCAGATGCGACGGCGACAGGCGATGTCCACGCCCATGCCGGGGCAGGAACACGCATTTGACGTCGGCGAGCGTGCCCTCCAGCAACTGGTCGGAGGGCTCGCCCCACGGCGTCGAGACATGCCGCCACGACTTATTCTGCAGCCCGGGAATGTCATACAGACCCGAGCCGCCGATGATCCCGATGACCGGGGTCATCGGGACGCGGCCACCGCGACAACCAAGCCGGTCAATGCACGTCGGCCCAAATCTTACGCTTCACGGCATAGGTGAGGCCGGTCATCACGGCGAGGAACAAGACAACCTTCACGCCCATCGCCTTGCGCTGCTCCATCTCGGGATTGGCGATGTAGGTGAGAAAGGTCGTGATATCGCGCGCCTCCTGCTCGAGCGTGGCCTTGGTGCCGTCCGTGTACTCGACGCTGTCCGGCTGCAACGGCTGCGGCATGGCGATCTGATGGCCGGGGAAATACTTGTTGTAATAGAGACCGTCACCGATCTTCATGCCGGGCGGTGGGTCGCCATAGCCGTTCAACAGCGCGTAGATGTAATCCGCGCCGCCCTCGCGGGCCTTCTCGATCACGGACTGGTCAGGCGGGAGCGCGCCGTTATTCGCCGCGCGGGCCGCCTTGTCGTTCGGGAACGGCAGGTGGAAGTGATCGGCCGGGGTTGCCGGACGCTCCGCCGGCTGCCCGTCATCGCCAATCGTCGGCATCGTCTTGGTCGCGGCGATCGCCTTCACTTGCTCCTCGGTAAGGCCAATTCCCTCGAGATTGCGGTAATAGGCAAGCTTGAGCGAATGGCAGTTGGAGCAGACCTCGTTGTAGATCTGGAAGCCACGCTGCGCGGACGCGCGATCGAACGTGCCGAACAGGCCGCCGAAGCTCCATGACTGATGGGGCAGCTCGATCTCCTGCGCCTGAGCCGCCAAGGACGCGCCGCAGAGCATGCCTGCCACCGTAAGCGGACCGACCAAGGCGCGCAGGATAATCTTCGGATTGAAGTTCATTACGACTTCTCCATCGGCTTCGCGGCGGCGCCTGAAGGCAGCGGCCCTCCGCCGCCACCGCGTGTGATCACCGGCCGGCTGATGCTCTCGGGCAGGGGAAGCGGCCGTTCGAGCTTGCCGAGGAGAGGCAGCAGCACGAGGAAGTGGAAGAAGTAGTAGACCGTCGCGACGCGGCCGAGCACGACCCAGATGCCTTCGGGTGGATGCGCGCCGACCTGTCCGAGGACAACAACGGCCACGACGAGAACGGCGATGAACGGGCGGTAGAGCGGGCGGAACTTAGCGCTGCGGACGGGGCTCGTATCGAGCCATGGCAGCACGAACAGAACCGCGATGGCGCCAAACATCAGCAAAACGCCGCCGAGCTTGTTCGGCACCGAACGCAGGATCGCGTAAAACGGCAGGAAATACCACTCGGGTACGATCTCGGCGGGCGTCGAGAGCGGATTTGCCGGAATGTAGTTGTCGGCATGGCCTAGCAGGTTGGGCGCGAAGAACACGAGGCAGGCGAATACCATAAGGTAGACGCACATCCCGACGCTGTCCTTGATCGTGTAGTACGGATGGAACGGCAGAGTGTCCTGCTCGCTCTTCACGTCGATGCCGAGCGGGTTGTTCGAACCGGTGATGTGGAGCGCGACGATGTGCAGAAAGATCACGCCGGTGAGCACGAACGGCATCAGGTAATGCAGGCTGAAGAAGCGGTTCAGCGTGGCGTTGTCGACCGAGAAGCCGCCCCACAGCCATGTCACGATACTGTTGCCCACGAGCGGAATGGCGGAGAATAGGTTGGTGATCACCGTGGCGCCCCAGTAGGACATCTGGCCCCATGGCAGCACATAACCCATGAACGCTGTCGCCATCATGATCAGCAAAATGACCACGCCGATCATCCAGAGCAGTTCGCGCGGAAATTTATATGACCCGTAGTAGAGACCGCGGAACATGTGGATGTAGACGACGATGAAGAACATCGACGCCCCGTTGGCGTGAACATAGCGCAGCAACCAGCCATAGTTCACGTCGCGCATGATCCGCTCGACGCTGTCGAACGCCATCAGCGTGTTTGGCGTGTAGTTCATCGCCAGGAACACGCCGGTCGCGATCATGATGGCGAGATTGACCATCGCGAGCGCGCCGAAGTTCCAGAAATAGTTGAAGTTCTTCGGGGTCGGGAAAACGCCGTATTCCTTCGACATCATGGTGAACAGCGGCAGCCGCGTATCCACCCAGTTGATGACGGGATTCTTGAACTCGCTCTTGTGTAAACCGGCCATTGTCTATGTGCTCCGTATCAGCCGATCGTTACTTTTGTATCGGACGCGAAGTTGTAGGGCGGCACCGCGAGGTTCGCGGGGGCCGGGCCGTGGCGGACACGACCTGACGTGTCGTATTGGCTCCCGTGACAGGGGCAGAACCAGCCGCCCCAATCGCCGCGCGGATCGGTCGGCTTGTTGCCAAGCGGCACGCAGCCCAAATGTGTGCAGATGCCGATGACCACGAGCCACTGACTATGCCCGGCCTTCACGCGCGACGCATCGGTGGCAGGGTCGATCAACTGATTTTCGGGAACGTCGACGGCGGCTTTGATCTCGGCGGCGGTGCGGTGGCGCACGAAGATCGGCTTGCCGCGCCACACCACGGTAATCGCTTGTCCCTCGGGAATGGGGGTAACGTCGACATCGACGGAGGACAGCGCCAACACGTCCTTCGACGGGTTCATGCTGTCGATCAGTGGCCAGGCGAGCGCGCCGACGCCGATCACGGCCCCCGCACCCGTGACCAACTTCAAGAAATCACGTTTCGAGGCGTCAGGCCCGTGGGGCGGGATCGCGGTTTGTGTATGGGCGGTCGCGGACATGCTTCGTACCTCTTCCTCGCGGTTGCCGTCATGCCGAAATGGACGTGCCACCGAACCCATTGGCGGATAAACCAACCCACATGGGACGTCTAGGGCGCACTCTTCGCCACTGCAACATGAGCCTAGCCACACTTAATCCGATCATCACGCAACTTGGTGCGAACACGAATGATGCAATCCTCCCCGCTCGCTGAAACCGCGCTTCCGCCTCACGCGGCGCTTCGGGGCGACGCGCGCGCCTGGTTCGAGGGTCTCCGCGACCGGATTCGCGCGGCCTTCGAGGCGATAGAGGACGAGGCGATGGGGCTGGTGCCCGATATCGCGGCGGGCCGATTCGCGGAGACCGCCTGGGAACGCCCGACCGAGGATGGCGCGCCGGGCGGCGGCGGCGTCATTAGCCTGATGCGCGGGCGGGTGTTCGAGAAGGTGGGCGTGAATGTCTCCACCGTCTGGGGCGAGTTTAGCCCGGAATTCCGCGCTCAGATCCCCGGCGCCGCCGAGGACCCCCGGTTCTGGGCGAGCGGCATCTCGCTGGTGGCGCATCCGCGCAGCCCGCGCGTGCCCGCCGTGCATTTCAACACGCGCATGCTGGTGACCACGCGGGGATGGTTCGGCGGCGGCGGCGATCTCACGCCGATGCGGCTCGACTCGCCGGAGGCGATCGAGGACGCCGCCGCGTTTCACGCGCGCTTTCGCGCCGCCTGCGACCGGCACGGTCCAGACTATTACGCGCGCTTCAAGGAATGGTGTGATCGCTACTTCTACCTGCCGCACCGCAACGAGCCGCGCGGCGCGGGCGGCATCTTCTTCGATCACCATTTCACAGGGGACGCCGATGCGGATTTCGCCTTTACCCGCGAGGTCGGCGAGGCGTTCCTCGACGCCTATCCCGGCATCGTCCGCCGTCGCATGGCCGAACCCTGGACGGACGCGGAACGCGCTCACCAACTGGTGCGCCGAGGCCGCTATGTCGAATTCAACCTGATCCATGACCGCGGAACGTTGTTCGGCCTGAAGACCGGCGGGAATGTCGAGGCCATTCTGATGAGCCTGCCCCCCGAGGCCCGTTGGCCGTGAACATGATGGCGCAGAGGCATCAAAACTAACGGTCTTTCACGCCAAACTCCCGCTTCCTGATCAGGATCTCACGCCCGGCGCGAGGCGGTCTGATGCATAATTTCGGGCGTTGGCGATCACAGGAGCCTGGAAGACATGACGTTCACGAGCGAGGCTTCCGTTGCAGCCACACCGCCGTCGCGCATGCAATCGTCGGCACCGACGATCCTTCTTCTCGGCCCGGACCAGGACTTGGCCGACAGGCTGTCGCCGCTCTGCTTGGCCCTCGGCATTCGCGTCACCGCGGTCGATTCCGTTCCCACGCTGGCGACAACCCTTCACGAGTCGCACCCCATCGCATTTGCCTGCGGGCTCAAGGGAACCGGCGCGACAGCCGCATGCCATGCGATCAAGACGGTCGCACGCTACGACGTTGGACTGCCGATGCTCATGGTGACGGACGATGACCCCGAGACACTGGGCGGGCTCGATGCCATCGTCTCGCTGTGTGACGTGACGGACCTCACCCGCCTGACCGCCCCCCCGCGCATGGAGGATGTGTTGGCTTTTATCGCGCGCGCCGGGCGGCGCAGCGGTCGTCTCGCGCTGATGCCGGTCTGAGCCGGTTCGGGCGATCAGGCTCTCGTGCGGATCGGACATTCGGCGGCGCGCCGCTTGCGCGATGCGACCGCGAACTGGCCCGGCGACCGATCAGGATCGTCGTTCGGCACGACGATGGCGCGGCGGTAATCCTCCCAGTCCGCCGGCGCGAACGCTCTCAGATCTGGAAGGACCTCCATCCCGCTCTGGGTTTCCTCGCCATACGCCGCTCTGGGGATAGGCTGCACCTGCAGTAGCGGAAAGTCCGCGCGCAGCCGCAGAGGGGCGTCGGTGCGCGTCATGCGGAGATTGGTGAACAGCGGTCCAAACCAGCGATCACTTTCCAGCATCCCCTCGTACATGGCGAAGCCGCCGGGCAGCGGGAGATTGGCAGGCGGGCGCACCAGCAGGCTCCAGTCCGGCGCCGTCCGGGCCAATAGACCGGTCCAGATTTGGACGGCGCCAGGCTCGGGGAGCGCGGTCAGAAAGGGCGGCGCGCATCCGATCAACTCCGCCGGGGCGGCGCGGTCGAACGCGGACGAGAAACGCGGAAACTGGGCCGCGCCGAGCGCCATCCATGTGGCTCCCTCATCCATGCTCCACGAGATGTCCGCGCCGTCCCACAGCAGCAGCAGGTGCATCGGGGGAAAAACGTACCAGCCATATCCCGAGGCAGCGGTGACGGCACCGCAGTATCGAACCGCACGAACCGGCAGCGTGCCGGCGGCCGACCGATCCGCGCGTTGCGGCATCCGCGCGCTCTCGATCATGCGATAGAAACGGACGATGGCGGGTTTGGTCATCCAGGGACTCCGGTTCGGGCGGGGGCTACGGACCGGGCGGAGACGGCCGCCCGGTCCGCCCTCGTGAAAGGCGGCGGCGCTACCTCAGGCGGACGGAAGCAGGCGGAACGCGGCGCCCACGCGAATGCGACCGGAATCGGCCACCTCGGGCGGCGGCGCGACCGGCGCTTGCGCAGTCGGGATCGAGGGGGCAAGCAGCCGGAAAGCGGCGCCGATGCGGATGCGGGCGGCGTCGCGTGTGTCCGGATTCAACTCGAGGGTTGCCATGAAGCTCTCCTGTTTGAGGGTTGTCCTGCCCGGTCAGCGCCCCACTACTGCGAAAGCGCGGCCTCGCTGGCGAGGCCGCGCTTTCGCGTGGTCATCTGGACCTTGAAACCGGGATGACGCCGGGCGCGGTTCGCCCGCCGACGAGGTAAATTTGCTCCTCTCTCCGTCGAGTGTCAACGATATTCCTATTTGAAATCCTATCCTTGAATACAAGGACTGTCTTGAACCGGAGGGGTGAGACCATGCTTGCCTCGGTCCGCGACCGGCTCTTACGGTGATCGAGAGCATTCAAGCGCAACCATCCGATGGCTGATCCCAAAGCCGGCCCGCAAATCACGGAGTGGCAGACCGACGACACGCGACCTCACGTGACCGCGCCAATTCGACTCCGCCTGCGTCTCATCGGAAGGATGGAGGCGCTGGGTTCCGACTCCGTGGATGTTCTCCCGCGGGTCCGGAAAACCCGCGCCATCCTCGCCATTCTCGCCATGGCCAACGGCGCGCCGGTGACCCGCGTCGCCATCGCCGCGCTGCTCTGGAGTACCCGCGACCGCGAGCAGGCTCGCGCGTCGCTCCGCCAGTCGGTCCATGAACTCAGCTTGAGCCTCAACGCGACCAGTACTGGGCTGCTCACAGCCGACCGCACCTATCTCCAACTGCCGGCGGAGGGGATCGAGACCGATATCCGCGCCGTGACGCGCGCCACTGTATTGCAGCCAGAGGCGCTTGGCCTGCTGGGGAACGGCGTGCTGCTGGAGGATCTCGTGGGGCTCGACCCCGCGTTCGACCGGTGGCTGACCGCCGAGAGGGGCAAACTGGCGGCTTCGGCGGCGCTGATCGCCGAGCGGGTCGTGGCGGCACGGATCGCCGATGGCGCCGCGCCCTCCGTGGTGCTGAACGCGGCGCGGACCCTTCTGGCGATCGACCCTCTGCGCGAGAGCGGATGGCGTGCCCTGATGAGCGCCCATATGGCGGCGGGCGAGCGGGGCAGCGCGATGGCCGCCTTCGAGCGCTGCGCCTCGGCGATCGCCGATGCGAGGGGACAGAGCCCGTCCGCTGAGACAACCGCGCTCTTTGACGCGATCCGGGCCGAGGGAAAGCCGACCCGGCCGGTGCCCGACGCGGCGGGTTCCCCTCGCCAGGCGGCGCCCGGTGCGAGGCTTGGCGTTCTGCCGTTCCACGTTGTCGGCCCGCCTGACGACGACGGGCTTTCGATCGGCCTCGCCGACGAAATCACCAATGCGCTGGCCCGGTTCCGCTGGATTTCCCTGATCGCGAGCCCTTCGCTCGCCGCGATCCGATCAGGCGCGGCAGATCCCAGGCTGGATGGGCTGGGTCTCGATTTCCTTCTGGAAGGCACAGTGCAAAGAGACGGAAACCGCGTGCGCGTCACGGTCAGGCTGCTCGACATGCATGGCGCGAGGGGGGCCGGCGGACGCGACGGCGGTGGAGAGGTGATATGGGCGCGGCGTTTCGACCGGGCCAACACCGATCTGTTCTCGCTGCAGGATGAGGTCGCGGCCGAGACCGTCGCCCAGATCGACCCCGAGTTGCTGCTGCGGGAGGCGCATCGCGCCACCGCGCGGCAGCCGGTCGATCCCACGGCCTACGACCTCGTGCTGCGGGCGATTCCGGCGCTGTACCGGCTGGAGGAGGCAGGATTCCGTGCCGCCGGAAGCTTGCTCACCGCCGCCATCGCGCGCGATGACGGCTATGCGCCGGCCCATGCGTGGCTGGCGTATTGGCACATCTTTCTGGTCGGCCAGGGCTGGGCCAATGACATCGCGGCGTCCATGGCCGCCGCGGGAGAATCCGCCGACCGCGCCGTGGCGCTCGATCCGGCCGACGCGCGCGCGCTGACGATCGCAGGGCATGTTCGGTCCTATCTCGACCACCAGCTTGCCGACGCCATCGACATGCATGAACGGGCTTTGGCGCTCAATCCCAACCTGCCGCTGGCCTGGGCGTTCTCGGGTCTCGCCCGTTCCTACGCGGGGCAGCACGACGAGGCGATCCGCAGGATCAACGAGGCACGCCGGCTGTCGCCGTTCGATCCCCATGGCTTCTTCTTCGACACGGCTTTGATGGTGCCCACACTGCTGCGCGGGGATTTCGAAACAACCGTGGAACTTGGCCGACGCGCGGTGCATCTCAATCCCGCGCTATCCTCGACGCTGAAGGGCTATTTGAGCGCTCTCGGCCATCTCGGCCCATCGGCGGAGATGCTTTCGGTACGCGAGCGGTTGCTCCAGGCCGAGCCGGGGTTCTGCATCCACCGCGCCCTCGCCCGCACGCCGATGATGCTGGAGGCGGATCGCGAGCTTTATGCGACGGGGCTGCGCCGGGCCGGCCTACCGGAGACCAGCGACCGACCGCCAGGGATCGATTTCACCGCGCCACCCCAATTCGGTCCCGGCTGGGCGTTGACATGAGGCACCCCTGGACACGTTGCCCAGCCGGCGTCACCGGCTATTGTGCGTTCAGACCAGCGATGCACCCGGGAGACCCCGATGAAGCCGTTCCAGACCGCCGCCCTTTTCGCCGCTCTGCCCATCGCCCTCCTGGCTGGCTGCGGCGTGCCGGAGAATTCGGCGGGCGTCGCGCCGCCGGCGGTCGCACAGGCAAGCGCCACGCCGCCGGACGCCGCGCCGGCACCGCCTGACGTCACCGGGCCGATCAATGGAATCTATGGCGGTCGGTCCGAACAGGTGGATGCCAAGATCCCTGGCTGCCCTTATCCCGAGCTGGGCCTGATCGAGATCGGCGACCGCACATTGCTGTTCCCCTACACGACGGATTTAATTTACGTCGCGCCGGTCCAGGCCGACGGCACGGTGCATTCCGAGGTCGGACGGACAACGCTCGACGGACATCTGGTCGACGGCAGGCTGGCCTTCAGCGTGACCACGCCGGACTGCACATCGAGCTTCAGCTTCCGCCGCCGCTCGGGTTTCTGAAAGGTGCGCGGTGCTAACCCGAGCCACCACTCTCCCTGGCGGCGGCGAGGATGTGGCCGTCGGGCGCCTGCACGAACACGGCTATATGCTCGCCTTCGGGACGTGGCCGGCGCAGGCTGAGCGCGGGCCCGCTCCATTCCCCGGCGGCGGCGAAGCCGCGCACGATGTTCGCTTCCGTCAGCGTCCGGCCGCCATTCTCGCCGCGGCCGACCGGCGTGCGATGTTCGGTGTCGTAGCCTACGACATAGACGGTCCCGCCGCCGCTGCCGCTCCCGATGTCAATCGTGATGTCCTGGCCGACGCGGCGCAGCGCGATCGTCGCGGCGGAGCGTGACACGGCCGTGGCGCGGAGGATCGCGCCCTGGACCGCCGGGCGGTCGGACCCCACGACATCGGTCGATCCATCGACGACAAGTTGCGGCGTGTAGACCGTGCCCTCGGCTAGTAGGCGCGCATACTGGCGCTGCCGTTCCGTGGCGCCATCAAAGGAGAACGGATCCCGCCAGCCCAGATAGTTCCAATAGGTGACGTGGAAGGCCAGCGGCAGGATGTCGTCGCGGGAGCGCGACAGGTCCCGTAGCAGCGCGTCCGCCGGCGGGCAGGAGGAGCAGCCTTGGGAGGTAAACAGCTCCAGCACCACAAGCCGAAGCGGTTCGGCCGAAGAGGCCGGTGTTATGCCGGCGGCGCTCAAGAGTCCTGCCAAAGCGAGGGACAGCACACCAATCTTCAACCGGAAGGTTTGCATCTGCCTCTCGCGCGTTGCGGTTCCTATTCATGAGGTTCGCAACGACCGGGCGAAGGTTACGGCGCGGGAGGGTCGGGCTTGTTAGAGGACATCGAGTGGTCGGCGATGATGGCGGCGGCGCAGGCGGGAGACGGCGCGGCCTATGG
>Ga0116231_10014137_pt1 | contig 10864 bp, 9 predicted proteins | sample S1TSphgellanicum_2_FD_89695 | JGI IMG/M metagenome (GOLD analysis project Ga0116231, IMG submission 89695) | Host-associated microbial communities from peat moss isolated from Minnesota, USA - S1T2_Fd - Sphagnum magellanicum MG | ecosystem: Host-associated > Plants > Peat moss > Unclassified... | reverse complement strand
CGAGTGATCGTACGTCGGCGTTCCCCGCTGCTCGATCTGGCCATCGACGTATTCGCACCTCTCCCATTCGGGATTGCGCAGATACTCTTCCACGGAAACAAAAGTGGCAAGCGTCGCCATCGAGTTCGGCCCTCCTCTGGATTGTCGCGCAGCCGCGCCTACAGTTTACATTCGCGCATCGGGCGTACGATTCTTGGGGATTGGCGCAGTGGCAACCTGCTACCATCGTCTTCAATCGCCCAGGATCATGCTGCATGGGAGCCTGACCCTGGTTCTCGCGTTAGGAGAGCCATGCCCAACGAACTCCGCAATTTTCTCGCCCTCACCTACGAGGAGCTCGAAGAGAGAAACCTCCAGATCAAGCACCAGCGCAAGGCGCGAGTCGCCGCCGACCAGCTGCGCGAAGAGCGCCTCAAGGATTTGACCGACGAGAAGGGGATCAAGGCGGTCACCGTGCTCTTCAGCGACCTGGAGGGTCGGCTGCAGATGCTGGACTACGACAAGAAGTTCCTGCTCAAGAGCTTCGACAACCTGACCTTCGACGGCTCCTCGATCCGCGGCTTCACCGCGCAGCGGGAGAGCGACCTGCGGTTGGGCATCGACTGGAGCGCCTTCTATTGGGTGCCGGCCGACGTGCTCGGCGCGGGCAAGGTCTTCGTCTTCGGGCAGGTGATCGACAAGCAGGGCGCGCCCTACTCCGGCGACCTGCGCGGCGTGCTCAAGAGCTACGCGGACGCGCTCCACGCCGAGAAAGGCTACACCCTCAACGCGGCCAACGAGATCGAGGGCTTCCTATTCGCCGGGCAGGACGCGGAGCGGCGCTTCCACCAGACGGGCCGCTTCGACTACGTGAACACCGGCGGCTACTTCAACTCGCTCCCCGGCGACCCGCTGCGCACCTTCATCGACGCGGCCTCGGAGGTGCAGCGGGCGCTCGGCTTCGAGAACGAGAAGGACCATCCCGAGGTCGCGCCCTCGCAGTTCGAGATCAACTACAGCTACGGCGAGGTGGTCGCGGCCGCGGACCAGATCCAGCTCTACAAGCTGCTCTGCCGCCAGATCGCCAACCAGATGGGGATGACCGCGTCGTTCTTGCCCAAGCCGGTGGTCGGGGTGAACGGCAGCGGCATGCACACCAACATGTCCATCACCAAAGACGGCGCGAACCTCTTCTGGGACGAGAGCGGCCCGGAGAAGCTCAGCGCGATGGGGTGGGATTTCGTCGACCGCATCCTCACCCGGGGCAGCGACCTCTGCCTGGCGCTCAACTCCAGCGTGAACGCCTACCGCCGGCTTGACCCGCACTTCGAGGCGCCCAACCAGATCAAGGCCTCGGCGACCGACCGGGGGTCGATGGTGCGCATCCCGATCGGCAACGCCAAGAGCATGAGGGTCGAGGTGCGCTCGGTCGGCCCGGACGCCAACCCCTACCTGGCCCTCTACGCGCTCTTCAAGACCGGCCTCGACGGCGACATCTCCACCATCGACAATCTCCGCCAAGCCAGCCGCTACCTTCCGGACAACATCCAAACGGCGATCGAGGACTTCCGCGACTCGCAGTGGATTTCGGCGATCCTCGGCGACGACGTGAAAGGCCGCTTCGCCGACCTGAAGCAAGCCTCCGCCGACCGCTGCCCCCGGCTGCTCGGCACCTTCGTCAAAACGCCCGAGGTGCAGTACCACCACGAGGTCTACAACCAGTATTTGTGGAACTGGTTTTAGCCTGAAGGGATTGCCGGGGTGCCCCACTCAAGCCGCCTTTGCCTTGAGTGGGAGGAGCAATACCCGGCCCGAGCAAGGGATCAGTTCACGCCGAAATCGAAGACATGGCCGCCCGTCGAAGCGGCCGCGCCGAAGAAGCCGACTATGGGCGCGCCGCTCGCCGAGCTGAAGCCGTACTCGCCCGAAGCCAGCGGCGCCTTGGGCGTCACCTTGTACACGCCGGGGCGGATCTTCTCGTAGCCGAAGGAGACGATCGCCTTGTCGTCGTTTCCGCTCTGCGAGCCGTAGGCGTTGAATTTGCCGACGACCGTCTCGCGCGTGTCTCCCTTGATGTCGAAGCGCAGCAGCGTGAACTCGTTGGGCGTGGTGGTGGTTCCGCGGTAGGGCGAAGAGGCGTTGCCCAGCCCGGCCGATGCCTGCTCGAAATAGAAGTAGAAGCTCACGTTCGGGTTGGTCACGCGGGCATTGGCGTGGGCGCTGCGGATGACCGCCTTGGTCTTGGCCTTCACGATGCCGTAGGTGTAGGCCGAGGCGAACGCGCCGCCCGTCTTGCCCTGCGAATAGACCGAGGGCTCGAGCTCGGTCATCTTGTGCTCGGCGGCGGCGGGGTCGTAGATGTAGATGCCGGCCTCGTGCGGCGCGTTGGGGTCGTCGGGGTTGGCGGGCGCGGCCGGGGCGGCTGGCGCAGCGGCGCCGGAGTTCTTCGCGACGACGGCGGCCAGCACGGCGTCGTCCACGCCGGCCCGCTTGAGCGCGATCAACCCGTCGGGCGAGGTGTCGTAGCCGCCCGGCGAGGACTGGACGCTCGCGACCACGACCGAGTCCGGAAGGCCGGCCTTGACCATCTTGACGACCGCGTCGTTGTTCAGGGGCTGCTGGGCGAAGGCCGCGGGCAGGACGAAAAGGGCAAAGAGAGCGAAAAGGCGGTTGCGCATGGGGGTTCTCCTGGGTGTTCTGTAGGGATTGTTAAATGGGTGGAGCCAGTGGGTTGGAGAGAGCTCCGAGGGATTGCCTTAAGCTCATCGGATTATGGCAGTACATTGGCTTCGAGACTCGCTCAATAGCGCGCGATTTCTCCGTGCTTTCGGTCTGCGAGGACGACCCGGACAATCTGCCCTTTGACAGTGTTGTTCGTTGTGTCGGCCTCCTGCACGAAGACGTAGAACGTCGACTCGCCGCCCCATAGCTCGCCTTTGGTCACCCACGATTCGATTTGCTTTGCCCGTTCCTGATCGGCAACGGGGAAGGACTGAAACTGGTCGCCGTTGTTGTAGGCGAGCTTGTATCTCGGTGAATCGTTGAAGTAGTTGAACGCTCCTGGGCCGATGTTCAGGTTCACCGGAAACGACGAGGTCTTGAAGTCGTAGTGCTGGATGGGGAGGCCCGCGTCCTGCATGGTGATATAGCGGTTCTGCGGGTCTTTGTAGCTGGCGATGTCCTGATCGATCTTGACCTGCAGAGCTTGCAGGAGATCGCGCTTGCGAAACTCATCCGACGTGGTGCGATACTCCTGCGAGGCCGCCGCGGCAAGGACATCGTAGTCGGGCGGCATAGCGGAGAGCGCGTAGAACAGCGCCGCGAGTTGGTACCCGCTATCGAGCCGCGCATACTTCGAATCGGGCACGCCCGGGTCGGCATGAGGCAGTTTATCGAGGCGTTCCTGCTCCGCCTGCGCCTTCACCTCTCGAATTTTTGCGGCCTGTATCTGCTGCATCTTGTCTCGGCAGCCAGCATTGCTGAGTCCCGCGCAAAGTTGCTTCTGGCCTTCGCCGGTCAAGCTCTGTTCGTAAGGGGTCGCGGGCTCTTTGGCCCGGCAGCCGATAAATCCGCAGCCGATAGGCAAAAGAACCGTCAGGATCAGGGACGATGGCGCGATCTTCGCTTTCATAGGACTCTCTTTCATGGGGATATTTGGCTTCATGCCAGGAAAGCCGCAGAGCAGTTTGGCGACTCCGGTGCTTTTCAGGCGCGCGCCGCCAGGTACCTCTTGACGCCGATGTAGGCGAAGTAGCATGCCGCCGCGAGTGATACGTACGCGCCGACGCCGATCTGAAACTGGCTCATGAAGGCGGCTGTGGCCTCGTCGACCATCTTCTGCCCAGCGGCGCTCTCGCCGAAGATGTCCGCGACCGCTGCCGCCTGATGGGCGGCCTGGCGAAGACCGTTGGCGACGAAGAGGGCGGCGGCGACCATGACTGCCAAGGGCAGCAGACCGCCGAGGGCGGCGCGGGGATCCCTCCAGAAATAGAACAGGAATGGGCCGGCGAGCGACAGCAACCCGAGAAGTCCGTAGATTCCCATATCGTTGTGCGCCAGTTCATAGGGGTTCAGCGCGCGAATCGCGCCGGTCTTGCCAAGGTACCCGAGTAGCTGCCAGAAGGTGACCTGAACCCCAGCGGTCTCTCTTCCGATGTCGAGGCTGGAGAGGAAGAACCAGCCGATAAGAAGCACACCGGAGGCGATTAGCGTGGGCAGTCCGACCTTAGCCTTGATTTGATTGGCGAGCAGAGTTCCCTTGCGGAGAGCCTGCTCCGCCTGCTCTTTGGCGAGCAGATTTTCAGGGACGCAGCGAACCGATTCGACGGCGTTTTCATGGTCGAAGGCGACGTCGACCACCATCCCGACCCTGGGAGCTTCGTCGGACTGCCACATGCCTTCGAGGTGGAATGGATATTGGGCGCCGTCCACGGCGAGCAGGCCCGGGCCTGCGTGTGTGTCTCTGAGTATCTTTCCGCGTCTGGTCATCTTCGTTTTCCCTGTCATTGCAAGTCTTCTGGTAGTCGGAGGGCGCGCGCCTAAGCGCGGGCAAAAGTTCGCGCTGGATGGCGGCGCGGGTTTGCTATACTTCGTGGTTCAACGACCTTCTGTCTTTCCCTGTCTTTCTTTTTCCTGTTTTGTTTTCCTTGGTTCGCTTTTTCTGCCTTCACCCCGCAATACGCGGAAAGCGGGCCGCGACTCTCACGGGCGGCGAAGTTATTTTCAGAATGTTTGGAGCGAGTGGTGGAAAGCCTGGAACCGCAAGCCCGAGTTCGCGACAGCGACAATCTCAACGACCGGCTCTTTTCCCTGGCCTACGACGAGCTTCGCCGTCTGGCCTCGGCCGTGGGACGCTCCGGAGCTAGCCCGACGCTGTCTCCGACGGCTCTGGTTCATGAGGCCTGGATCAAGATGGCCTCGTCCCCGGGCGCTAATTTCCAGGACGCGCTGCATTTCAAGCGGGTGGCGGCGCGGGCGATGCGGCAGGTGCTGGTGGACGCGGCGCGGCGCAAGCAGACGCGGAAGCGGGGCGGCGACGAGGCGGTCTTCCTGGTGACCTTCGACGAGGGGCTGGCCTGGAGCTCGGCGTCCCCGGAATCGTCTCCGGAATCGATTTTGGCGCTGCACCAGGCGCTCGACGAGCTGGCGCGGCGCAACCCGCGCCAGGCCGAGGTCGCGGTGCTGCGAATCTTCCAGGAGATGGAGATGGCCGAGATCGCCGCCGCCCTCCAGGTCTCCGAGGCGACCATCCACCGCGATTGGAAGGTGGTCCACGCGTGGCTCGCCGCGCAGCTGTTGCCGTCCAAACGAAAGCCGGAGGCCGCACCGTCATGAACAGTTCGGACGAGCGTTGGGCGCGGATTCAGGAGCTGTTCCACCAGGCCGTCGAAATGCCCGCGCCGGAGCGCGATCCGTTCCTGGCGCAAGCCTGCGCGGACGCCGCGATGCTGGCCGAGGTGCGATCAATGGTGGCGAGCGCCGGCATCGGGCATGAGGGTGGTTCCGGCCCGTTGCCGAACGGCGGCCTAGCCGGCATGGCGACGGTGTTGGAGGGCGACCCAGACGAGATCCAGACAGGCGAGTCCGGGGCGGGTCACGAGCTTGGGCCTTATGTCTTGACTCGGCTGCTGGGCGAGGGCGGCTCGGGCCGGGTCTATCTCGCCCGCCGCGCCGACGTGGGCTCGGTGGTCGCGATCAAGGTCTTGCGCGACGCGTGGGTCTCGGCCGCGCGGCGCGTGCGCTTCGCCGACGAGCAGCGCATCGTCGCCCAGCTGCGCCACCCGCTCGTCGCCAGCCTCTACGACGCCGGGGTCACCGCCGACGGCACACCCTACTTCGTCATGGAGCATGTGGACGGCCTGCCGCTGACGCAAGCCTGCGCCGAGCGTGGATGCGGCCTGCGCGAGCGGCTGGAGATCTTCGCCAAGGTCTGCGAAGCGGTGCGCTACTCGCACAGCCAGGCGATCGCGCACCGCGATCTCAAGCCGTCGAACATCCTGGTGACGGCGGACGGGGGCGTGAAGCTGCTGGATTTCGGCATCGCGAAGCAGATGGAGGCGGCGGACCAAACCAACGCTTACAGCCGGACGGGGTTTCGGCTGATGACGCCGGCCTACGCCTCGCCGGAGCAGTGGCTGGGCAAGCGGCCCGGCTTGCAGGCGGACATCTACTCGCTCGGGGCCGTGCTTTATGAACTGCTCGCGGGCTGCCCGCCCTTCGACCTGAAGAACGCGACGCCCTCGGAGGCCGAGCGGCTGGTGACCCAGCAGGCGCCTCCAGCACCCTCGGCGGCGGCGCGCAAGGCGGGTTTGTCGGCGGCGGCGAGCGCGAAGAAGTCCGAATGGGCCGATCTGGACGTGATCTGCCTGAAGGCGCTGCAAAAGGAGCCGGAACGCCGGTACGCGACGGTCGACGCGCTGCTGGGGGATGTTCGGGCGTTTCTGGACGGCGAGCCGGTGGCGGCGCGGCCGGACAGCTGGCGCTATCGGACAGGGAAGTTCCTGCGCCGGAACCGCACGGCGGCGGTCGCGACGGCGGCGGTTTTGCTGGTGATCGCAGGGCTGAGCGGAGGGTTTGTTTGGAGATTGAATCGGGAGCGGCAGACTGCGCTGGCCGAGGCGGAACGGGCGGAGCGGATGCTGCAGTTCACGCTGAACCTGTTCAGCGGAGGCCAGTCCGATGTCCGCGACGAGGCCGGTGGTGGGCCGCGAGCAGGAATGCTTGTCAGCGAATTGATCGAGAAGAGTGCGCGACAGGTAAGGACGTTGAGCGGAGAACCGCTGGAGCAGTCCGAAATGTTCATGACCATAGGTCAGGTCTACGAGCAAATGGGCGATCTCGGTAAGGCGGAGGAGAATATCAAAGCGGCTTGGATGGTGCGCAAACAGCTCCCCGGAAACGAGGCTGCGGCCTTGGCGGCCCAGAGCCAAGTCATCCTCGGGCGTGTCCTCAGCGAGCAAGATCGCCACGAGGAAGCTGACCGCGATATCCGGCAGGGGCTTGCGATCCTGGAGCATCTCAAGGGCGCGGGCGATCCTGCCGTCCTGGAAGCCAAAGTTGTACACGCGAACGAGGCAATGGCAAGCGGATCCTACGACGCGGCGGTTCGCACGCTCGAATCGGTTGTGCGCGCCCAGCAGACGGGTGCCAGCTCTAACGAGGACCGCGCCTCCGCCGCATCGAGCCTATCTATGGCGTATTACTTGACCGGAGATTTTGCGCGCGCTGAGCCGGCTATAAATTCTGCTCTTTCCATAGAGCGTGCGGCGTATGGCCCAGTTCACCCCTCGATTGCCGAGGGGGAGCAGTGGCTTTGCCAAATCAAGCGGGACAAGGATGAGCTCTCGGATGCGGAGCAGCACTGCCGCAACGCCTTCCTGATCGATAACGAGTGGTACGGCCCCGATAGCATTATGACGGCTGCAACCATGAGGGCGCTGGGCGCGGTCCTCACCAGGGAAAACAAGCTTAAGGAGGGTATGCCGCTCTTGGAGCGGGCGCTCTCTATTGCCGAATCGAAGAAAGGCGACTCGAGCCAGGCAGTCGCAGTTATATTGACCAACCTTTGCGAGAATGCGTATCGCTCAGGCAACTACGCGATAGCCGCGCAGTATGGCGAACACTCCATCAGAATATTGCGAGCGCTCGTTGGGACGGAACACAACTTCAGCGTCGCGGTCAATGAAGCGCTCCTCGCCGGCATTGCCAACAAGCAGAATGACAATACCCGCGCCGAGCCTCTCATGCGCCAGGCGCTGGCGACCTTCCACGACATCCAAGGCCCGGAAGGCATGAAGACCGCGGCGGCACATGTGCAGTTGGGACACATCCTGTTGTGCGAGGGGAAATACGTCGAGGCCAAACAGGAGACCCAGCTTGGCTCGGACATTCTCTTCAAGCACACCCTGCCCCAGGGGGAGTTTTTCGAGATGGCGAAGAGCGACCTGGCCGAAGAGAACGCTAAACTCGGCGGGAGCGGGGCGCTCGCCTCGGCTGAGCGCCGCTAGCGCGCCTAGAAACCGTGGATCCTTCGCTTCGCTCAGGATGACAGATCTGTTCAACGAACGACTCGCGGCCTCGGCTTGTCACTCCGACCCTCCCGCAACCCCCAGCACCCACGCCACCAGCGTCTTCTCCGCCCAATGGCGCTCGCTGCCGCGCTCGGCCGAGAGGAAGGCGCAATGGCCGCCGTGGCGCGTCTCGACGAAGGTCACCTGCGGGTTGGCCAGCAGCGCCTCGCGGGTCGAGGGCAGCATCACGATGAAGGGGTCGTCGAGCGCGTGGATGAGGAGCGTGGGAACCGCGAGGTCGGCGGCCCAGCGGGAGCTGGCGACGGTGCGGTAATAATCGTCGGCGTCGGCGAAGCCGCCGTAGCGGGCGACGATCTCCTGGTCGAAGGCGCGCATCGAGTTGGCCTTGCGGACGGTCCGCACCGCCTCGGCCGCCTCGGCCGCGTAGATCTCGGGGAAGATCTCCGCCTTGCGCTCGAAGCGGCGCAGCATGTTCTTGAGGAAGCGCCGCTCGTAGATGCGGTTCGACGGCTGGTGCAGCGCCTTGGACGAGGCGGCCAGGTCCATCAGCGGCGAGATGCCCACCGCCGCCCGCAGCTCCTTCGGGGCCGCCGCGCCGCGCTCCCCGGCGTACTTGAGCGCCAGGTTGCCGCCCATCGAGAAGCCGACCACGGCGATCGAGCGCAGGCCATGCTCGCGGACTAGCCCATCGACCACGGCCGCGACATCCTCCGAGCGGCCGGAGTGGTAGATGCCCGGCGAAAGCTCGTCGGTGCCGCCGCAGCTGCGCATGTTCATGCGCACCGTGTTGCAGCCGGCCGCGTAGGCGCGGGTCGCGGTGCCGAGGATGTATTGCGACCGCGACGAGCCTTCGAGGCCGTGAATCAGCACCAGCGTCGGCCGGTCGCGGCGGACTTCCGCCGGCTGCCAGTCGCAGTCGCAGCGGATCACTGTCGAGCGCCGAGCCGGCGAACTTCGGTCCGTCGAACGTCCGCTCGAAGAAGCCGGCTCGACCTCGACGAACCATTGCTCCTCGGTTGGCAGCTCCACCCGCCGGGGAACGAAGTTGCCCACGATGGTCATCGCATGGCCGTTGCGGAGGAGGCGCCGGGGGCGGAATTCGGGTGGGAACTCCTCGAAACCCTTCGGCATGGCCACCTTGGCTTGCGGCGATTCCAGCGATTCCAATGATTCAAATGATTCCAGCGAACTCATGCTTGGCTCAACTCCCGCAGAAGCGCCGCCGCGTTCAAGGCTCCGACCGGCGACTCCTCATGTTTGAAATAGAGGAAGATGCCGCCTTCCGCGGCGCTCGCGGCGGCGCGCATCCTCGCCGCGACGTGGGCCAGCTCCTCCGCCGCGTACTCGCTCTTGCGCAAGCGGTAGCAGCGAAACGGAGCGGTGGCGATGTCGGGCGACTCCAGCTCGTCGCTCTCGGCGACGCAAAGCGCGGCCTGATGCCGCCGAAGCACCGCGAAGACCTCGTCGACGAACCACGACTCGTGGCGAAACTCGAAGGCCGGCCGGAAACCGGGCTGCCGCGCGTCGGCCAGAAAATCGTCCAGCAAGGCCGGGTCGGCTTTGAGGTTCGGCGGCAGCTGGAAGAGCGTGACGCCCAGCTTGTTGGCGCGAAGGGCGGGGGCGAGCGCGGCGTGGAACTCCGCGACCAGCCCGGCGCAGTTCTTCAGCCGGGAGAAGTGCGTGATCCGCTGCGGGGCTTTGAAGGAGAAGGCGAAATCGGGGCCGGTTGCTGCGAGCCATCCGGAGAGCATCGCCTCGGTCGGCAGGCTGCGAAAGGTGTAGTTGACCTCGACCGAGCTCAGCCGCGTCGCGTAGTGCTCCAGGAACTTCTTGGCCGGCAGCTTTTCCGGATAGAAGCCGGGCTTCCAGCTTGGATACGCCCATCCCGAGGTGCCGACATGAAAGGCCATAAGCCGCAGTCTATCGCGGCCGGGCGGCGAAAAGGCCTACGCCGGAGAGAAAACCTCGACTTCGCGCTCGATTTGAGGCACCAGGCTCAGCTTCGCCTGGGAGTGCTTCGCGCAGTGGTAATCGACGATTTCAACATCGTAGGCCCCGCCCCGACCCGCAAAATCAAAGGCCGCGCTGTGGCGGCCTTTGATTCTCATAACTTTGATTCTCATAACTTTGGGGCGGCTAGTGGGGTTCGAACCCACGACATCCGGATCCACAGACCGGCGTTCTGCCACTGAACTATAACCGCCATGGCACACCTAAAGTATACCATCCGCGCGGCCCGGAATCATCCCCTGCCCGGGCCATGGCGCGCGCGGGGGCGGCCAACCCTGCCTGCGGTGCTGTACTCTCACAGGAAGATGCCCCGGCCCCGACAGCCCGAGATCCTCGCCCCCGGAACCCCGATCGAGCTCGCGCCGCCCCAGGTTTCGCGTCTTCAGCTTTCGCGCCTGGGCGCGGGCGACCGCTTCTTCAGCGACGAAAACCTCGACCTGCTCGCCCATCTGCTCGACGACTGCTTCCGCATCCCCGGCACCGGGTTCCGGTTCGGCGTGGACGGCATCGTGGGCCTGATCCCCGCCGTCGGCGACGTGCTCGCCGGCCTTGCCTCCTGCGTCCTGATCTTCGCCGCGTGGGTGCGCGGGGTTCCCTACGTCGCGCTGGTTCGCATGGTCGTCAACCTCGCCATCGGCGTGCTCGTCGGCGCGATTCCGTTCCTCGGGGACGCCTTCGACATCGCCTGGAAGGCCAACCGCCGCAACTACGCGCTGCTCGTCCGCCACATCGAACAACCGCGCCGCCATACCTGGCGGGACTGGCTCTTTCTCGGCAGCCTGGCGGTCGTCCTGGCCGGCGTCTTGCTCGCGCCTTTGCTGGTGCTTGCCTGGATGCTCGCGTGG
>Ga0116231_10014136_pt1 | contig 10864 bp, 8 predicted proteins | sample S1TSphgellanicum_2_FD_89695 | JGI IMG/M metagenome (GOLD analysis project Ga0116231, IMG submission 89695) | Host-associated microbial communities from peat moss isolated from Minnesota, USA - S1T2_Fd - Sphagnum magellanicum MG | ecosystem: Host-associated > Plants > Peat moss > Unclassified... | reverse complement strand
TGATGAAAGGTTGATAGAATGAAATGGCATGTATGCCACCTCTCAGAGTTTTGTGAAAATCCAATTCCTGGTGTAGAACGGTGCCTTTTACTCCCTGGAAATGATCTTAACCAGTCTGACTTGGAAAGAAAAGCATCTGCCATTACAGAGCTTCTCTCAGCAAAAGAAGATGAAGCTGCAGAGAAGAACATTATTCTTGAAGAGGTGCTGCATTTACCATGTCATTTACATGCATAATCTTTCAGGTATCACAAAGAAAAGTCTTCCTTGGGCATGCAGTACAAAATGCAGGCCAAGGGACCAAAACCTTTGTCAACATGTTTGAAAAAATCTAGGAACTATGCATGAACATTCACAGTGTTTGCATTCTCCTTCAACAAAAATTGAAATGTGTGAACTTGTTTGCACCTAGATCTATGTTCAAAAAGTGTTGCATCCTTCTCTGTCTAGATGTGGAACCAGAGGAAAGAGCTTTTGCATGATGAATTCCCACTAAATTTTTTGTTGGTGGTCTTCTCCCAGGTGTTTGTTCTTGATGACAAGATGATGTGAACAATCGCTATAGAATGGCAGACCTACAACACATTTGGTGAAAAGTTGAATGACAAAAAGCAAAATGTGGAAACTACTAATCGTAGAATCATTGCTACTTCTTCAAAGCTCTCTCTTATGCAGGTATTTGTTTCCAAATAGGACCCTTCATAACTCATGCCTTGTACACTCTTTTGTGGTTTAAATCTTCAGCAAGATTTACTTTGCATTGAGGTGACATGTTTGTCAAATGTAAAATCAGCAACAATGGTCCTTGAGTGTTATTCGCACTTGCAAGCTCTCCATCTTGGAAATCTTGTTTTGTGATTTGACATGAATCCACCTACATAAGGAAACCAACTTGTTGTGCACAATATTCAAGAGTTCTTGTAACCATGGCCTCGTGAGAAGCCAATCCTCCAAATCGTCTTGCAATGGGTAATCTTTTGAGTTTTGGTATATTGTTTTGCTACATTTAGATTCATCAGTTTTGTTGTGATATCATGCAGGCAAGAGCCCAACATTTCCATAGAGAGAAACAAGCTGCAGGGGATTATTTTAACCAAGCATACATATGTCTTAACATGGGACAGGTTTGCACCTATCCTAGGAATTCAATTGTCATTTGATTTCTTTGAAACATTTTCAAGGCAATTCAATAACCCTCACAAAATAATGGTTGGCATGTAACTATTATTTGAATAGGGGATTAATAATAAACATATGTGGCCCAACATCTTGCTAATTGTAGTTTGGTAATAATCTACTTTTGTTGCATTGTGTAGGCCCCAACAGATGATATAGAAAAGAAAATGAAATGGATGGAAGCTCAATCTCTCTTTTGTTTGATGCAACAACCCCAGTACTATCAAAAAACCCTATCTCATGTTTTCCCACTCATTGTCTTCCTTGTTTTGCAATAGGATATATGGACAATCATTCTATCATTTAGTACTTTCCACCCACACTTGGTGTTGAATTGCATTCCTTATTAACAAATCAACCATGCAAGTACCATTACAGGCCATATATGAGAAACCCATAGATGCACAATTTGAGCTTGTTCAAAAAATTCAAGATAGAATAGTATAAGTAATAGATTATTTTGAAACTGAAACTATGTGAAAATTGTGTAGGACTACACCATTGACAAGACCAAAGAAACGACCAAATGCCTACATTGGGGAGGCATTAGGAGTGCCTTCGCCTTTGGGGCACAATCTCCCTTTAAACCATCATTGCATTGAACTAGTAGTCTTCAACAGACACGAAGACCAAGAACTGCAAAGAGCTAAACCCAATCATCCTCTTTAAGCAAACTACTCTGAAAGTTGAACAATCATACAAACAACAAACAAACCACCTCCTTGGGAGGAGGAGGAGGGATGGGGGAAATGATGAAGGTATGTACAATTAGAAAGTCTCATTTGATGTTCTTTCTTTTTTCTCCCCATTGATGGTCAAGGGTTTGGTGCTCCTAGAAGAACATGACCATAATGAAATTAAATCTAACATTTTCAAGGGATGTACAAAGGTTTGATATCATCAAATGGATTTGATAACTACATTTAGCACCAAATAGTAGATGTTCTGGATGTTCATTGTTTTGCATCTACACCAAATTGGAGAGAAAATTTCCTTATGTGACAAGCATGTTATGGACCCAACTTTGCATCATATAGTGTTGTGCTAGTACTTAAATTGATTCCTTTTTTTCATGCACAAAAATTAAGAACATCCAGCCTTTCTTGAAGATATCATGGTTTTTCTTATTATGGATACATGTTAAAGGTTTTCTAGGTTGATTGATATCATAAGATTGGAGCTCCATCCTATGATCAAAAGCTAAGGACTTGGCACTATGAGGATCATGACTTTGAGTTGAATAAGATTATCACAATGTTAAAGTTCCAATGATATATCATTGTTGTTGTTTGTGTTATTTCTTCAAGGTCTAAGAAAATCAAGTAGGATAGTGTAACAAATTTTGGCATGAGGATTGCTTCACATTGAACAAAATCATGACCTTCATGTTCCAATGCAACCTTCCTAAGTTACTATAGTTTTATTTTGTTTTGTTTCATGAAGTTCTATATGGTTCAAAAAACATCATAATTTGAGATGCATTGTAGCATACATCTCAAATTCACAATTCAAAAGTATAAAATGGAATTGGCATGACTATGAAAGCAAATTATGAGTTCAATTTTATTTTATGGACAACATTTAATGTCACAATCCCAATCTTAAGATTGTGATCAAAACTTACAAGTAAACATAAGAGCAAATACGCCTTAACTTGTTGTGTGAATCTAGACTAATGTGTACTACATCCAAAAGAACATCCAAGTTATTTCTTCATCCTCGCCCATAAACATGATATATTGAATAGTGTATAGTGAGAATCAATTAAATACCATCATCACATGGGCCAATCCTTGTGATTGACCAATCAAAGTTAATTGTATCACTATATTGACCCTTTTAGACAACACTACATCCTATGCATGTTTTAAGCACACTTATTAATTTGTATTGATAAAAAAGAATAAGGAATGTGCTGCATGCTTATGTAGTTTTCCTACAAGTAACCACACATAAATATTGTTTATACCAATTGGCAAATTATAGGGATGCGTCATATTATGTGAGAACTCAAAGTAAAGAGTTTTGGAGAATTAACCATGTTTAAATACTATGAGTAAAATGACATGAATGGTGCAAGTTTTATGCAAATAAACCCACATTAAAACAATTTTTTTAATAAAAAAATTACCAAAAAAAAAACCTTGTGATGATTAGAAAGCTTGAATTGAATTCACATGGATTGAATAATGTGAAGATTGAAGTATTTAAGAACAATTGTCATGACAATGAATAAAATAAATAATACTTATGGGGAATTTGTGCCAATGATTTTCATTGCATAAAAACTTGCACTTTTCATAAAATTAAATATTGAACCCAAGCAAATGGTGAATATTATTCAATTGGGTGGGGGGCAACAAGGTAAGTGGGGTTCAAGTTTTCAAAAGTTATGTTAGAATTATGTACATTGATGATAAGTGTTTTTTGGGAAAATTTAATGTAACTTATATGATCATAATCTATAGGAAACAATGTAATACTTAAGGATTTACACTTAGAGTTATAGTGGCTACAAATAAGCATGGCTATTGCTTGACCATTGGTTCCATGTATATGCATTTTGTATAACAAATGACAATTTAAAACATTGAGTATGAGTGAAATTTTGCAAGTGATTAAATAATGTAATTTGTGTGCTCTAACTACTTTTACATGTGGGAAGTGTGAAATTTGGTGACAATTGTTAATTTTGGGGTACATTTAGACAAAAGACATAACTTAAAGTGAGGGAAAAATGTTAGACCTTCTTCAAGCAACAATTGCACAAGAAGACCAACAAATAACAACAACGTTTAAAAGATTGAAGGAAATGAACACAATGACACACAAAGAGCATAAATGAACAAACTTTGTAAATTATCACTCAAGGGAGGACCCCTAGTCCATGAGGACCTTGTCCCTATGACAACAATTGATTTGACATGCATGCAAGTCATTAATAAGTTTTTATAAGCAAATGTAAACATATATGCAAGGAATTAACCCAATGGAGAAGCTAGTGTACATTATGAAAAGAAAAAAAATGATTCCAAATCCAACAACTTGCATCATAAACTTGAACCTCAAAAAAAGCCTAGAAATGAAATGCCTACCAACATAACCAATGTCTACAAGGAATAAGCACATGAATGTAAACCTAAATTACAAAGCAATTTACAAGCCATAAATGTGAAATTATGATGGTAATAAAAAGGATAACAAAACTTGCTTTCAACAACTATAAAATTTTTAGAAGTACTAAATTTATGGGTGCAATTTTACAAACATGTGATTAGAACCAAGTTTCCTTGGCTAGAAAAAATGTATTTCAATAATGCCATGTGTGTAGGGAAAGTTTCTTTTGCAATCCATTTTAACCAATATTGTGTGTATATTATTCCAAATGCATCCATGACATCTTGTGCTAGGAACCTATTTTCCAACTCATCATTGACATTTGTTGTTGCCTTTGAATAATGCTTTTGCACCTTGTTAATGGTGTGCTAAAACAAAATTTTAGTAAATGAACATATTCACCAATGTGAGGGCAAACACAATGCACGAAGATAAAAATCCTAACAATTTTGATTTCATATTCTCCAACCCAATGTTTAAATCAACATTGGACTTATGGATCACAATATATGATGATGTCCCATTCAAAAGGTTATGATACGCATGAAGACATCATCCATGTAGGCAAATTGAGGATCCATGTGCCATGCATGTTAGTAAATTTAACAAAATTTTACAACAACTACAAAATCACACATAAACCAACCCAAATGTTGGCTAAACTTAATGAATTGATTTAGTGCCTCTAACATTGGCATCACACATGAAAGTCCCAACATTATTTCTAAATCACATAACAACTAAAAGTTATTAGCAGCTTGTGATTGGTGGATGCATCTTGATGACCAAAGCTTTATGTTCCTTTCAAACTTCCTTAGCTAGTAGTAAAATCAAAATCAACCTTGTTTTTATATTTCATAAAAAAAAACCACCCTTGATTCCATGATGTTAGCAAGTTTAAAAACTTTTATGTTTTTTTAAAACTAAAAGCAAAAATTGTAAAGGCTTTGCAATACATCTTCAATCTTGCCCATAATGCCCATCTTGGAAAGAGTTTGTAATGCCAAGTTGGTGTGATGGTTCATGCAATGCACCCCAATGAGGAAGGTGACATTTTGCTCCTTTAATTAAACTATCAGCCCTATTTTTTCACCTTGTAAAATGTTGAACCCATTAGCCCGAAAGGTTATGAGTTTGGAAGCAATGTCGTCATTGGTCAAACCTCCATATTTTTCCATTGCATCAACTAGCACTCGTTTTAGGTTTTAAAAATGGCACCATCAACCATTATTTCCAAAGACAAAAGTAAAGATTTATGCTATTAATGTCATGCACGTACATGGCCTCATACATGATGGCCAATTATGGGGATGCCCATGTGCGCTTTTAGGGTTAATGTACGGTTTTAGGCGACTATACATTATTAGGCACTTAGGGTTTCAGTTTGTTGGCGGCAGTATAAAAGGCCAAACTTTTCCTTTCTCTCTTTAGTTTTTTCTAAAATTCCTTTATCAGGAGAATTTCCTCCATAATAAGCTAGGATTTCTAGATGCTCACGGCAGCCATTGCATGGCCACCGTCTACATACATTTCATCTTTTTCTTTCTTTGTAATTCAATTCTATAAAAATCCCACTTTCTATTACTTCATGTTGAAAGTCACAAATTTCTTTTGTCTGTGAGTTCTTGAGTTATTGTTGCTACTGCTAGTGTTGCTACTACCAGTGTTACTACTACTAGAGGTGTTGGTGTTGTTGCTGCCAAAGGGAGTTGGCATTGTTACAGGAAGGAACTTGTGTTCTGCTAGCCAACAAAGTTGAGATCCTTGACAACTTTCAAAGTTCCCCCTGTTTTTTTTTTTCTGTCTTTTACACGTAAAAACTTGCCCTCCTCTGGCGGCTATCGAGTAAAATAAATAAATAAATAAATATAGGCGACAATGCCCGCCATCGCTGAAAAGCAGTGTAACACCGCCTGTTGCAAAGCAACATCGTTACAGTGACGTGAACTTGCAACGCTCTCGTGATGCTAGCTACAGTGCTGCAACGTCACAAGCTACAATGCCATAGTGGCGCAACGTCGCGAACTTCAGCGCCATAATGCTACAACATCGCAACGTTGTGAGCTACCACGTCACAGCGCTATAGTGTCACGAGCTACAGTGCCACAACGTTGCAACGTCACAACGTCGTGAATTGTAGTGCCATCGCTGAGCAACAGTGCCGCAGTGTTGCGAGCTATAGCGCCAGAGCAACAACGTCGTAGCGTTGGGAGTTGCAACGCCATCGTTGAATAGTAGTGCCAGAGTAACAATGTCCCAGCGTTGCAAGTTGCAGCACCATTGTTGAGCCGTAACACCACATTAAGCACCACAGCAACAGCGCCGTAACGTTGTGAGTTGCAATGCCATCACTATTGTAGTGTTACCAACGACAATGCTGCCATCGTTGCGACCTTGGTCTGTCCGATGTCCATCTGATTTTTGTCAAACTCTTGTCGGGCTTCTATTCGATTTTCATTGGACAATTCATTCAAGTTCCGTTCGTCGAACTTCCGTCCATCCAGAAACTTACGCCTGACATTTGTCGGACTTTCATCCTACACCCTACCGTCCTATGCCATGCGCCCTACCATATTGCATTTTGACGTCTTGTATACTATTTTGCCGTCTTGCCTTTTCATCCGACATCTGTTTGACTTCCGTCCGACCTTCGTCCGACCTTCGTTGGACGTTCGTTTGACCTCCATGCAATGTTTATGTGTCATGGGTCATTCCCAACAATGCATTATATTATTTAAACTGTATGTTGTGTTAGAATTTTGTAGCTAGTGCTATGTATTATCACAAAATTTTAGGGCATGGGACAACACCATGTCCTTGGATGATGAAAGCACTACCGCTTAGCCAGAACCTAGGTATTAGTGACGAAGTAACACATAATCCTTTGAGCCGAATTCTTTCAACTCACAATCTTCACAACGGTACCATCAAGTGTCTACAGCACCACCGTCATCTAGTATAACTCCTACCAGGAATTCATGTTCAGGTTACACTACATCAACGATACATCAAAGGGGTTCATTAGTGGGGTACGCCTATTACCGCACCTATTTTCACACCATCACCATATATTTCATTACAAAATGTGACCTCAACACCCATATACACCATGGAGGTCAATAGTTCCTCTGGGAGAATTGAGAAGTTCAGCGGAAGGCCAAATACTATTTCTTTGAGGGAGTTTAAGGTAACTTTTTCAATTGTGGTTTGTGAATTGGAGCTCAAATATGGTGCTACTTACACCGAGGTGTTTGCATTCAAGTAATTGGCCTATGTGCACTATGAGGCATTAGATGTTTACGAATAACATTTTGCAAGGATTTTGGGTGTCACCCAGATTCTGAATCTAGCTTACGCCATAGCCATCGCCAACGCCTCTCAAGTTGCATTACAAACTACAATTGCACATCACGGGACTGTGCCGAATAATCCATATCCAGTAGCTACTTCAGTAAACCTTTTTCCTCAACAACTCATTGTTGCTACCACAAACATTCCTCCCACCATTAATGCGCCAACTTTTGTTGATCCAGTGGGGGAATTCTTCTGAATTCTTGAGCCGGAATTTCTAGTCAAAAGTTCAGAAAAAATTCTACAACTCGCCACCTTCTTTCAGCAGAAGAATGAAACCCTCAAGATGTTATGTAGGAGGTTTTTCAAACTCAAAGAAGATACCTAGAGCATCATAGACCTAGAAATCGCCCATCGGTACCTTCGTTCGTTGGAAGGTACTCCAACACTCCATGCGTAGGTTTTATAATGGGTTTTTGCAGAATTTGGAGATTCGTACACTTTACTAGATGTGTACAACATTTCCAAAAAGCTAGAATTAGCTCATGCACACTATGAGGCCAGTACTATGAGGCCTCCATCACATTCAAGGCCTTAACCTACACCAGCTACGCCAACTAGATCATCACATTCTTCTTCAAGGACTAAAACAGTGCACTCGACTACACCCATCCTACCTTCTTGCAACTATTGTGGTAATCTTGCCCACAAAGCTAATGAATGCAACATTCCTTTCGAGGATCTCTTTTGTGATTATTGTGGGAAAAATGGACTTAAAAAATCTATCTGTTTTGCCAAGTTTCGAAACAGAAGCAACTTCGATTATAATGGAAAAATTTACTAACATCTTCCACAATCCCTCATCCAAAAGCCAAGGCACCTCAGCCTTCCACTCAGGCTTTACCCACCAAAGGTAATTCCAACAAGAATGCTAAGAAAAAGGAACATAATGCTAACAATAAGGAAGTGTTTCAAGCCCATGCAATTCAAATTCAGATTCTAAAAAATGAACTTGAATCATTAAGGGCCCAACTTGCTAATCTAAAAGGCAAGTCCTCCTAACCAACTAGTCATGCCCAACATGTACAAGGTTTAAGATCATGAGAGGGACCTCCTAGGTCGTTCTATGGCCTCCCACACAATGCCATGGTTGGGGAGTATGTTCTTTCCATTCCACACAATTCTAGTTTCACACCAAAATTTGCTACTTCTTTTTGCCCTTCCTATGTCGTGGCACAAGAAGCTAGTGTGACACCCAGAGTTTTTGCCACTAGGCAGGTAATTTAGACTAATGGATTCGTATTTAGTTCAAGTCCTATTACCAAGACTCTAAGCTCAAGCAGTCATGCCATAATCTTTTCGTCCTCTCAACACGAAAGAAGAACGCACCTTGTTGGCGAGGGGGGAGGAGACTATTACACCATAAGCTATTAGGACATCAAATTCTTGTGTCCTAGGAGTACATGTACATTAGGAAAACACACAATTTTCACTAATCGGCTTATGGAATGCTAACTTCAAATACATGAAGTGGCACAAAAGCTTGTGAATACACCATTGTTTAGTTTTCAAGATTTGAAACTAAGCACTAAGGACATAATTGCAGTATTAGAAGATACCCTGAACACTACATCAGGTCCTTTACTAATCCCTGATCCACATGCTATAGAAGTCCCATCCAACACCTTGGAAAGACATTCGATTGGTTCATGTGTTGTAGATGGCATTCGTAATTTGGTCACTAGTTCTAGCATGGTTAAACTAGTGGGCTTTCTTACCTCTGATTCTACATTCACATATCAAAAAGGAGTTGAGAACACTCACTTGTGGATTTGTTACTCAACAAAAGTGTTGTGGATAGCCATTCTTTCCATAAAGTTTCTCACTCATTTCCGAAGGTGGTGCCTAGTGAGAAAACTTCCATCACCACCGGAGTTGCCATTGTCGACTATACTAGGTTAACAATCCAAGTGGGAAGACATACACCTAGAGTAGTACTTCTTGATACAGGTGCCCAACCAATGGTTATTGGAGTTCAATTCGCTAAGAAGATGCGTGTGCTTGACTCCAAACTACGCAAATCTATGTGGCAAATTCGCATCGATAGTGGGAGCGTGGAGGAGGTATTTGGGGAAAGCTCCGATTTGATTACACTTAACTTCAATGAAAGTACAGATCAGGAACTTTGCTTATAGGTTAGATGTTTAGTCACCAATGCCACCAGTTATGATGTGCTCATTGGGGAAGAAGCCATGTTTCCACCTGGTTTCATAATTGACAATTAGTTCGAACATGCATACTACCAAGTGGATTAGGAGATTGATGGCCACCACCTGGGATACATACCCCTTGATTTACATGGAAACCATAGTCCTATGGTTCACCATTGTATGCTCAAGGAAGCACACACCATTCCCTACATCCAACAAGCTAGCCACGAATGGATACAAGGAGATGAGGAAGAAATAACTTACGCTCAAGCTACTAAAAGTTTGAGGGTGGTTCCTACTGACATTCAACATGGACCAAAGGTTTTACAGAGGTTCAAAGTAACCCACAAGCCCTTGGTCAAAGCTTTGTTTAGTTTTGGGAGCATGTAAAGCCATGGTGAACTAATTAAGCCATTATTTCGTCAACTAATCACCTGGATAGCACCTAAGGAAGGGATTACATTACTAAAGCTCTTTGGTGGTATTGGTACAGGTCTCGAAGCCCTATTATAGTCAGGGATGGTTGTTCGAAGGTATTTTTACGTAGACATTGATCCTATTGCAAGGCAAGTGGCGACATTGAGAATGAGGGAGTTCACAACAAGATTTCCACAACAATTTGTAACCATCGCATGGAAGGCTAGTTTCACATTTTTGCCCTCTGACATATAACTAATTTAGAAAAAGCATATGGAATTACTTGACCTCGTTGATTTCATCATTTCAGGTTGGGTATGTCAAGGATTTTCAACGACTAGATTTGGAGAAGGTTTGAATGACATAAGATTTGGTCTTTTCATGGACATGATATGATTGATCACTTAGGCTCAATCCATTTCTCCTACACTTGGTTATGTAATTAAGAACACCCCTTCTTAGCTTGATCAAAGGGAGAAAGTCTAGGAACACTACACACTGGTCAAACATTCTTTAATCCAATTGGCACCACTCTCAAGTTTATAACTAGCTTTGAAATACACTATCAGAGACCCCAACCTATAGGTTTTTCACATATTGGATGATCAAAGTTCTTGCTAACCAGTTACAAGGCAAGAAAAACCTCCTTGGTT
>Ga0116231_10014135_pt1 | contig 10865 bp, 8 predicted proteins | sample S1TSphgellanicum_2_FD_89695 | JGI IMG/M metagenome (GOLD analysis project Ga0116231, IMG submission 89695) | Host-associated microbial communities from peat moss isolated from Minnesota, USA - S1T2_Fd - Sphagnum magellanicum MG | ecosystem: Host-associated > Plants > Peat moss > Unclassified... | reverse complement strand
TTGGACGCACGGATCGGGCCTTCGCTGGCGCTGCTCGTGCTGGCGCCGCTCGCGGGGCCGGTGTCGGTCGCGCTGTGTCCACTTTTCGTGCTGCGGGCGGCGCTGGAGCGCAGGCTGGCCCGGGTCATCCAATGCTGCGCGTTGTGTGCGGGTGCACTGGTGCAAGTTCTGTTTTTCCTGACGCCGGTGCCTGGCCGTGCCTATGCACTCCATCCGGTGATAAATCTTTCGGTGGTCACGCTGCGGCATCTGGCGATCCCGTTTCTCGGCATGAACGAAGCGGAAGACGTGAACACCGCGCTGCACGCCACATTCGCCGCCAGCCATATCCCTTGGGTTGCCACGGTGCTGCCGATATTGATCCTGGGTGCGCTTGGTGTGGCCCTGCTGCGCCTCGGTGTTGCCCAGGCTGGGGTGTGGTTCTTCGCAAGTTTTGTTCTAACGGCGGGCTTTTCGTATTTCGGTGCGATCGGCGGCGGGCTCAGCCTGCTGGACGTTTTGGCCAGCCAGCGCTATGCGGTGGCGCCGCAATCGCTACTGGTGCTTTCGGTGCTTGCGCTGGCGGCGACACGCCAATCGTGGGTGGCACTTTTTGCGCGGGGCGCCGCCGCCTGGCTGTTGGTGGCGGGGATCATGAATTACTGGATTGTGGCGCCGGCGACCCGCAAGGGGCCTGCTTGGCGGGCGGAAGTGGCGGCTTGGCAGGCGGATCCCACGCATGTGCTACGGATATGGCCGAAGCCCTGGACGCTGGAATTGACGAGGAAGTAAGGCGTTCTTTTTTGAAAAAAAGAACCAAAAAACTTGTGTTTCTTCGGCTGTACCCATCTTTCCGGCCATGGCCTGGCTCTGGGGCTTGGTTGAGAAGGTAAAGTCTTTTGCTTCTTTTCTTCAGAAAAGAAGGCCTTTCTTCAATATTACGAAACAAACCGCTTCCGGCGCTAGCCTGCGCTGAGCACCATCACACGGTGCAGCCAAACTTCCGCACCCTTGGCGAGCAAGTTCTTGCCGCCTGTGCAGCGTATGGTGCTCGTGCCTGTAAAACCTTCCGGAAAATCGTAGAAGACATAACGCGTGTCGGTTCGTGATGTAAACAGATCGATCTCCTCCTTTCGGTCACCGAGGGTGATTTCGGCAATGCCGCTCCATGAATGGGCGTGAAGTTGAAGCAAGATACGTGTCGCGCCGGTTGCCTCAAAATGGCACGAGGCTGGGGGATCCATCTTCAGCGACAGGCCATCGGTGAATTCGGATCCGTGCACGACGCATGCCTTCCCGCTGTGGGAAATTTCCTTTCGCAGATCGAGTTTTTGAACCCGGAAGCCGGCCGGCGAGCCCAGCAGATCGGCGGTGAGTAGACCAAATGGGCCATCCCCGGGAACCTGCGCTTCGACCCGTGCGACGGTGCGGCCGATTTCTTCCAGCAGCCAGCGGGAGGAGCGTGGGTGCCGTCCGGCCATCACCTGGCAGCGGAACCAAGTTTTAAGCTTCCTGATTCGCTTGTGTTCGCCTGGGCGTGACTGTAATGGCTCGAAATTGAGCTGGGCCGCCTCGAAGGCCGGATCGAGATGCCGCATCACGCCAAGCCAGATCGTGGGATCGCCGCTGACAAGGTCTTCGTAAAAGAGCCGCATCGGACGAATGGGCGCCGAGGATAGGTAGCTCTCCCAGGCAAAAATATCGGCCGATAATTGTGCGAAGCGCTCGTATATGCCGTCGAAATCCTTTTCCAGGCGCTGGTGGTTCGTGGTGTGCTGGCCCATCCAGGCGTTGGTATTTTGGGCGGCGTAGAACGACACGGCCTGGGCCGAAATATCGCGCCGAAGCAGCAGAAACCACTTTCCGGCCTGGAACGACCGCAGAGCCGAAGCGGCTTCGGGCAGGAACGGCGCAAGCTTGCGCAGCCGCCGGTACTGCCGCCAATCCCATTTCACGCCGCGCCACTTTGCGGATTCATGGTCGTGCAGAAATTGCTCGGTTTGCAGCTTCAGGACATGTACATTCGTGGCAGCAGGCAGTTCTGCCGTTCCGCTCAGATGCGGGCTGCCAATCTGAAACCATTCCTTTGGTTTGCCGAAACCATGAACGCGCAGCATCTCGCACAACAGATTGCTGCCGGACCGCAGGGTGCAGGCAATGGCCACATGGGGGATGACATGATCCTGCTCTGCCAGATCAATGCCGCCTGGCACAGCCGGTGGTGCTTGCATGAGGAATTCGGACCACGCCTCTCCTCGCCGTGGTTCAGTCTGCGACAGTTGCAGGTTCATCCGCTGAATGTCCGAAGAATGGCCTGGCTATAGCGGCCCAGGAACTCTTCGGAGCGCAGCGTTTCCCACAGCAGGGCGCCCTTCGATTCGGCACCCATCAGCGTTTGCACGACCCCCTCATTTTCCGGCTCCCTTTGGAGCAGAAGGCGATAGAGGTTCAGCACGTCTTCCTGGCTAACCATGGGCCATCTCCATCCGCGAACGCATCATGCTGTTTTCCACCGACTCAATCCGGTTGCGCACCAGATTGATGTCCTCCTGAATGGCGCGAACGCCATCGAAAATCGCGGCAATCCTGTCTTCGTGGCGCAGCAACTCGATCAACTGGCCCTCCATGAGGTCGAATCGCCGCTGCAGCTTCTCCACATCTTCTTTCATCAGAACCAGGTTGTGTGCCAGCTTGTGCGGCTGCTCGGTGGCGCGCATCCCCGCGCGAACGTGATCCACCATGAATTGCGTGATGTCCCCGTAGAGTGCGGCGGCCTCATCTGAACAGAGCAATTCGATCAGGAAGCGATCGCAATCGGATCGCAGAGCTTCGAGGCGCAGCAATTCACCCGGCAATGGGGCACGTCCGAGTAGAAAGCGGGTTAGAGCGGCAGCGCGGGTTTTGGCATCCATTGGTGTTGCCTTTCAAGCCATAAAAGGAAGAAGTTCTTTTTTGAAAAAAAGAACCAAAAAACTTTTATTCTCTGGCGGCGCGTTGGGGTAGGAAACGTTTAAAATACAAAAGTTTTTTGCTTCTTTTTTTCAAAAAAGAAGTGCTTTCTTTCTGTGCCGGGTTCGCACAGTATCGATCATGCCGCATCGGCAATCAGCAGACTGGGCGCCTCGCCTTTTTGCAGGGAAGCGGCGGCGGGGCGGCCGGCGAGAAGTTCATTGATGCAGTATTCGACGTCGCGGGCCATCACCGAACTTGTGTAACGTTGCGCAAACACCCGGCCGGCTTGCGCGCCCATGCGCGATCGCCTTGGCGCATCGGCTATCAGGGCGCGCAGCGCGGTGCGCAGGGCTTCAACATCGTCGATGGGAAACAATTCACCAGTGCTGCCCGGCTCGATAATTTCGGCGAGGCCGCCGGCCTTGGCGGCAATCACAGGTTTGCCGAAGCGCATGGCTTCGATCGCGATCAGGCCAAAGCTTTCGAAGCGGGAGGGTGCGACGAAGATATCGCAAGCCGCGTAATGAGCCTGGAGCGCCGCCTCATCCACGTGGCCGTGGAATATGACCCTGGCGGCTTCGCCGCGGGCGGCGATTTTTTCGCGTAACCCTTCGATCAGCGTGGCATAATCGGCTTCCGCCGGCACCGGCGCGCCGACAACATGGAGTGTCAGGGTGCGGAATTTTCCTAACAATGGCATGATGGCCTGCAACAGGATGTCCAGCCCCTTGCGGCGTTCGATGCGGCCCACGTAAAGCACGCGCAATGAGCCATCGGTTACGGTTGGCGCGGCTTTGATCTTGGGTGCGGGGGTCACGCCATGCGGCACGATGGCGACACGTGACATGTCGAATTCCATGCCGTAGAGAGATCGGAGTTCGTTGCAGATGGCGTGGCTGTTGGCCAGTAGAAGTTTGGCATTGCGAAACAGCCATGCCTCGCCGTCGATGACTTTTTGCACGTGGTTCAGGCGGTACGAGAGGTCGCGCCGCCAGGCATCCTTCAGCGGCAGCACCATGCGGTAGGCAGTGTGCAGGCTGGTGATGACAGGAATAGTGAGTTCGGCCGTGCAGAGAATGCCTTCCAGATCCCAGATTGGGGCGGAGAGCACGTGCAGGCCGAAATCGCGCTGGATCAGGCGGGCTTCCTGCAGCACTGCGTTCGCGCGCGCCAAGACGCCGCCGGGCAGATCGACCGGGCCTTGCAGGAGGGTGCCTTGCGCCGGCGGCACGGCATGTACCCAGACCCCGCGCTGATATTCGACTGTGCGCTGCTCGCCGCTGTTGCAAATGACGTGCACATGATGCCCGCGATCGGCCAGGCCATGCGCCAGTTCATGCGTCCAGCGGGCGATGCCAGCCGTGTCGCGCGGCGGATAGCCTTGGCTGACCAAGGCGATCGAGAGCCTGGTTTGCTGCACCGGCTCGGCGTAGGGCCTGAATGGCTCGGATGCGTTGGCAACACGGCCAGGGCGATCGAGATCGCCCACACTGCCGGCAGCGACACCGCTGCTGATACCCTGCTGCACACCGGCATCGACATCCTTGTTCAACTGCAGGAAATGCGCGCTTTCAATCAATGCGCGATCGACGTGCCAGCGATTGGAAAACCGCTGGTCGGCACGGAAACGCTCGAGCTCGCCCGAAACATCGTTGAGCGGCATGCGCTGGCTGCTGTGCTTGAACACGAAATGCGCCTTGCTGCGGCTGGCGGGCAGCAGGGTTTTCGCGACCCGCCGCTTATCACGCACATGGCTTTCGGCGAAGCGGTGATAGACCAGTGCCGCAGGCGCCGTTACCACGTCCAGGCCCTGATCCATGATGCGCAGGCACACATCGGTTTCATCGAGCATATATTCGAACACTTCGTCGAAACCCCCGATGCGGCGCAGGGCACTGGTGCGAAAACTGCTATTGGCGCCGAGCAGGCTCGGGTAAAGCCACATGCCAGCCTGGGAAAGACGCCAAGCCGGGTCGATATGGTCCAGATGCGTCGCATTGCCGAAGCGGTCGCAGATAGTGTAGCGGCATTGGAAGCGGCTACCGGTATTGTCGATCGTAAAGCCGCCCACGGCACCAACCGTGGCGGCGGCATAGGGCCTGCTCAATTCTTCCAGCCAGCGCGGATGCGCCACCGCATCGTCATCGATGAAGGCACAGACTTCGCCCCTTGCCGCCTCGATTCCGAGATTGCGCGAAACGGATAGGTTGCGCTTGGGACAGCGCACGACCTTGCTGCGGTCCCCGTATGTGGCGATCACATCGTCCGTGTTGTCGGAACAGGGGCCAACGACGACGATGACTTCGAAGGCGCGATAGGTTTGGCGCCGCAGCGCCAGCAGGCAATCCGCCAACAGATGGGCGCGATCATAGGTGTTGATGATGACCGAAATGCTGAGCGACGGCACGGAAGCGATGCCGCAGAGCGGTTCCGGCGCGGCGATTTCGGCATCAGTGGCCTGTGTGGCCGGATTGCGGGCCGGGTTTTCCTGAAGTGGAGGCTGCGCCGCTTGCCGGTTGCGCGCCGTTTTTTTCGAGATCATTGCCTGGTTGCGCCCTTGGCTGAGAGGGGTGCGAAAGCGGCGGAGGGGATTCGGTTCGAAAGGCGCAAGTTAAAAACTCCCCCGTTTCGGTTCCAGACGAATTTCTCGCGAAAAAGTAAACAAACGGCTAAGCAAAATGGGAACCACAAGGTTGACACGAGCCCGGAACAGAATGCCGCAGTGCAGACCTGTATGCCGTTAACCGAAAGCGAGTCACACCGTTGCCGTGTCGCACCGAGACCGTTGCTGTTGCGGTTCCAATAACACTTTTTTTACCTGTCTGTGCAATAAATCCGTGGCCGGCGACGCCACCTTCACTGCTGTCCCGCCAGCGAGAGCTCGATCCTTTTTTCTCCGTATGACATCCCAAACAGGAGCGTGATGAACGGCCATGAAGCGAACAATCGATGTCGGGAAAGTTGCGCCGCTTCCGGATGGGATTCCGGCCTTGCCGCAAGGCTGGATCAACGGGCTTGAGGCACGCATACTTTATACGGCGGCGCAGCGCATTGCGCGGGTGGACGGTGAGTCGGCAATCCTTGAAGTAGGAAGCTGGGTAGGGCGATCGTCTTGCGCGCTGGCCTATGCGGTGCGTGATTGTGAAGCCGTTCGTCCGCGCTTCGACATCGTGGACTATGGCATTGCCGGTGACGAGGAGTGGAAATACCGGTTCGGCAATAGCATATTCGACCACAAAAGTGCCGCTGCCTTCGCCGAGGTGATCTATTTCCCCGGCGGAACGGGAGCGCTGCTGAAGAAGAATCTGGTGGACCGGGCACTCAATACCTATGTCACCCTGATCGTATTGGGCGATATTGTGCATTATGCAACAACAACGCGTTACGACCTGGTGTTCTGCGATGCGACCCACGGGGAAGACGAGATTCGCAAGAATGTGCCGCTGTTCAAGGAATTGTTGCGCGATAACTTCATCCTGATCTGTGATGACATCAACACGGAGAAGAATTTGCAATTAGTGGAGGAATTGGTGGAAAGCGAGCAGTCCTACCTCTCCATCGAGGTTGATCAATATTCCAAGTTCGGCATTTTCATGCGCGGTGACATGTTCCGGGAGTTTCTCGGGTGAAGGAGACCGCAGACGGGAGTTCCGAAAGCAGGCCGGATGCTGCCATCAGGTTCACTTTGTCTCTGATCCCTGCCATGGCCGTGTCGTTGCGTGCATCTGTCCAAGGCGCGCCAATCGCCAGGTTGTAAGCGCCGGAGCGGAAACCGGGCAGAAAGCGATGGCGATAGCGGGTAACAAGAGGCGTCCCGGAATGGGAGTGGGCAGATTTACGCAACGTGGACAGAGGCAGCTTCATACCTGGCTGGCCGTACCTTTTCGATGGTCAGGGCGTTCTGTAGTCGCATCGATATTGCCAGGCAATGGGATCGCGTGCGGATAGCGCACTGGGCCGGGGGCTTACGGAAGCAAGCAAGCACTTCTTTTTTTGAAAAAAAAGAAGCAAAAAAACTTTTGCAGTCTGATGGTTTTACGGCGAAAGCCGCTGGATGGCAGGCTGAGGCTTGGTGCGCGGCAAGGCAGAAGCACTAAGCGGCGCGTACGGCTGCGGCGAAGCGGCCGACCTCGCCGGACATGTCCAGTGTCTGTTTGGAGAGATTGCCGGCCGCAATCAGCAATTGGCCGCCGGCGGCGCCGGTCTCGCCGGTCGCGGCGCTCACGCCCTTGATGTTGTGCTTGACGATCTCGGCAGCGTCGGCCGCCTGGCGCACACTATCCGCGATCCCGGCCGTCGCGGCGTTCTGCTGGGCGACCGCGGTGGCGATGGCGGCCGCGATCGGCCCCAGATCGTTGATCGTGGTGCCGATGGCACGGATGGCTTCGACAGCCTGGCGAGTCGCAAGCTGAATCTGGTTGATCTGGGCGCCGATCTGGCTGGTCGCCTGGCTGGTTTGCGCGGCCAGGCTCTTGACCTCGGTGGCGACAACCGCGAAGCCACGGCCGGCCTCGCCGGCGCGGGCGGCCTCGATCGTGGCATTGAGCGCCAGCAAATTTGTCTGCCCGGCAATATTGGCGATCAGATCGACAACCTGCCCGACCTGCTGCGAGGTTTCGGCAAGCGTTGTCACCAGCGCGTCGGACTTCTTTGCGTCTGCCACCGCCCGCAGCGTGATCTGCTCGCAGTGTTCGACCTGACGGCTGATCTCCTTGATTGAAACAGCGAGGTTGGAAGATGCGGCAGCCGCCAGATGCAGGCCCTCGCTCGCGCTGTGAGCGGCGACAGCAACCTCGGCCGCCTGATCGTTCGTGCGCAATGCCGAGCCCATCATCATCTCCGCGGTGCCGTCGAGCTCGTTCGAGGAAGAGGTGACGAAACCAAGCAGATCGTGCAGCTTGTCTTCGAAATCGGTGACCAGGGCATCGAGCCGTGCCGCGCGTTCAGCGCGCTGCGCCGCGTCGTCGGCCTTGCGGTTGGCCTGCTGTGCCGCCGCCGCCGCCGCCTCGGCCTTGTTGAGCGCCGCCGATGCCGCCGCGAACAGGGCATGTATCTGTTCGATCATCCAAACCAGCGCGCCGGCTTCAAGCACAACCAGGCAAGCATGAAGAGCCACGCGGCCTAGACTGGCACCGCCAGGAAACACCAGTTCCGGTATGGCGAAATTCAGCGCGAGATGATGCACGGCGGTGGTTCCCGCGGCGCAGAGAATGACATCGCGGTCGCAATAGGCCGCCAGAATCGCCATCATGGCGAAATAATACATGTGGACATCGACTTGCCACGCACTGCCGTCACACGCGGCGAGCAGAACCGAGACCTGCGCGACCATGGCAACGCCGGTGGTCAGTCGTGTCAGTTTGGCGGCAGGGGAGTGCAAGATGGGAATGGTCGCGGCCAGCGCCAGCACACAGCATAATGTGCCGGTCAGGCCAGGGCTGTTGCTGAACCGCCAAGCGACAAGGATGGCGAGCAGCAGATGCAGCCAAATCAAGGGCAGCAGGCCCCGGCTGGCCAGCAACCGCAGATGCGCGAGGTCGCTTTTCATTCCCGCGATTCCCTTGGCGCGGGCGAAGGCGTGCACAAGCCGGCGACGCGCGGATTGAGGGTAAGCCAGGCCCCGCTTTGGTCAAGCCAATGGCTGCCTTGCGGGTCGCGAATGACCACGGCGATGAAGCCCATGCCGCCGAAGCGGACCAGCCGGCCGGCCCGGAAGGCGCCTTCGGCCACCTGCCGGGCGCTCCACCAAGGCGGAAACACCAATGCGACCGGACCCGAGGCAGGCGGTGCCAGCAGCAAGGCGAGCACCGACAGGAGTGACAGGACAGCCAATGTCAGCGGCGGGCCCCAGACGGCAATGGGGCGCGTAACCGACGGATGCGGAGGACAAAAGCGGGCGGACTTTGGATGCGGAAGCGAAATCGACACGCTGTTGCCTCTCAATGGCACAGCACCTGTCTAGCCGATGACGATAACTCAATCCTTACCGGGGGGAGATCAATCGCGACTGCCCGTGTTGAGAGGCGCCTGGCTGGGCGCGACTGGCAAATCACAATAAGAAAGACTCTTCTTTTCTGAAGAAAAGAAGCAAAAGACTTTTGTTCTTAGGGCTGGTTCGCCGTTTCGCGATGAGCCTCGATCGTGCCGCAAGCGAACAAAACAAAAGTCTTTTGGTTCTTTTCTTCAGAAAAGAACTGCTTTCTTACTTGCCTACGCAACCAGGCGGAGTTTTGGCGGGCGGCTGCGGGGCAGGTCCAGCGGGAGGAGCGGCTCGGTTTCCTGGGCCTGGGCGCGCATGTCTTCGTCCATCTCGGGTTCGGGCAGGGCGCGGCCGAGGTAGTTGGCGGCGAGTGAGCGCATGGCATAGTCGATCACCGAGGTAGCGCGGCCGACCGCGGGGTCGCTTTCCACGAGGCCGGCGGGGCCGAAGCTTGTGAAGGTGAAGGCCTCGATGAACTCCTCGAGCTTGATGCCGTGCTGCAGGCCGAGGCTGACGGCTTGGGAAAAGCACTCGGCGAAGCCGCGGACAAAAGCGGATTCACGTGGCAAGGATAGGGCGATTTCGCCAAGGCGGCCATCGGCGTATTCGCCGGTGCGCAGGAAGATTCGGCGGCCCGCGAGGCTGGCTTTTTGGGCCATGCCGGCGCGGCGCGAGGGCAAGGGTTCGGGGCGGGCGGCGGCCTTGGCTCTTGGCTCCGGCTCCGGCAGGCCGGAGGGCAAAGGCGGCACCGTTTCCACGTAGGGGGCGACCGCTTCCAGCATGGCGGCGTGGGCGGCGAGGCCGGCGACGGGGAGCAGGACGCCGCCTTCCAGAACGGTGGCGAGTGCTGCCTCGGGCGACATGGCGGAGGCGGCGAGGCGGTGCTGGGCGGCGCGCGTGAGGTGACGCTCGCGCACGGGGGAGAAGGCGGGGGCGACGCCGCCGGTTTCGATGCCGAGCAAGGCCTCCACGGGGCCGGCGGGGAAAATACCCGTGGCCTCGATGGCGTCGGGCGCGCGCCGCACCGCGGCACGGGCACTGGCAGCGGCCTTGGCGAGGCCGGGGATGGGGCAGTCCTCCGGCGGGGCGGGCCAGTCGGCCTGCATGGCGAGCAGGTCGCGCTGGTCGCCTTCCAGGGCGATCTCGACATGTGCGCGCATCAGGGCGGCCAGGCAGGCGCCCACGGCGCGGGCGGCGCGGCTGGCGTAGTCGAGGCCGAGGCAGGCGAGCAGATCGTCGAGCCCCGCAAGGCCGATTTCCAGCCGGGGCGCTTGGGGGGCGAGGAGACGGCAGGCTTGCACGGCGAGTTTGGCGGCGGCGGCGAAGGTCTCAATGTCGAAAGCGTTGGTGGCACCGTGGAAGGCGGCGGCATTCAGCACGAAGCCGGGGGGGCCGGGTTCGCCGCGCCAGATGGCGGCGTTGGGGGCGGCCTGGCGGGCGCGCAGCAGGCTGTGCAGGCCATGCACGATGGTTTCGGGCTGGCCGGCTAGGCGGGCGCGATGGGCGATCAATGACAGCCAGGTGTTGGCGGCGGCGGCGAGGCTGGCGGGGCCCTCACCTGGGGCCAGCGCTGCGAGGGCTTCGGCGGCCTTATCGTCCCAGCTTGAGGGCAGGGTGATGAGGCGCGCCGGCAGATCGGGGTCGGGTGACGCCGCGACCTGCCGCATCCTGACGCCCTGCCAGAGCCGATGTGTTTTCATGCCGGGAGATAAGCATGGTGGTGGCGACTCGGGAACACAGATTTTGGGGTGGGGATAGGGATTGGGCACATAATGTTGTGGATAAGCGGGAGGGTCGGCATGCTGCACTGGGCTGGTGGAGACGTGCTGGGCTGCGCAGCAGCCCGGCTTACGGGATCGCGGTAGGGGGGGTTCGTGGGCGTTTCAGCAGAAGGGTGGGGTGGTCCATGGAGGTGGTGGTGGATTGAAGGCGGTAGCCATGACGGTTGGCCAGG
>Ga0116231_10014134_pt1 | contig 10865 bp, 5 predicted proteins | sample S1TSphgellanicum_2_FD_89695 | JGI IMG/M metagenome (GOLD analysis project Ga0116231, IMG submission 89695) | Host-associated microbial communities from peat moss isolated from Minnesota, USA - S1T2_Fd - Sphagnum magellanicum MG | ecosystem: Host-associated > Plants > Peat moss > Unclassified... | reverse complement strand
TCTTGGATATCTTGATGAGGTCTCTTGAGCTTGATCCTTATCCTTTTCGTCCGTTGACCTTCACATCCTACTTCTTCATCCTAATTATTTCAAGTAACTAACTACTAGGATAGTTTATCGGTAGTAACAAGTAACGTCCTTAAATTCTTACTTGACTAATTCAATGGTTGAATTAACATCCATGTGTACCATTTATTCTTTTGATATCCCCTACCTATTTATTTTACCATGCATTAGTTAACTATGTAATACATAGTAAATTGGAAGTAAAATTTGCATCACAAAAAACCCCCACCTACTTCTAGATCTGCCGTCAAAATTAGGGTTTGACGAATCCATTAGATCTAGGATGTTCGAGTTTTCATGAGGTTCCGCCGTCATTCCCACACCTTACGCCTACCCTAATTTGTTAAATAAAAAGGCCTCGACCCCTTCTGAACGTAAATACCACATTGTTTGTACTATTTTCTTGGTTTTTGTCGATGCAGGAGAGAACTAGTCATGGCGGATGATGTCGTTACACCTTCAAATCCTTCAGTTGCACCAGTAGAACAAGAAGAGCTTGAAGAAGCACCATTCGACATGATTGTTTCTCAACGACCGCGCGAAGAAGAACCGCCTAGGCGAATAGTGCGCACTCGAATCGATCGTTCGGCATGGGATCGTCGATTATTTCTTAACCCACATGCTTTAACAATCTATTTAGAATCCGTTCCTGCTCGTGGAGCCGTGCCAGAAAGGTTTAAAGAATGTCAATGCGAAGATGATGATGTCCGTCTCCATTGTCAAACGTGAGTTCCCGGTGATGGCCATTATCGTTGGCTACGAAGGCCAATCAACCCCCTTCCCATGGAGCACCAAGCCGAGTACCTCACTCGCACCATTCGTCGCATTCTAGATTTTTTGCAATTGTGATCTATCCTTTAAGTCGGTTATAAAGTTGTAATTCACCTGAAGCTACTCAGGCGGAAATGTTAATACTTAAGTTTGAATTGATTCTATTTAAAAATCTTATAGAAGTGAAACTAAATAAAGATGTATTAGGACTACATCCTAAAAATCTTACAAGTACATCATTAGTGTTTGAAGATTCTTCTACATACTAACTTAACCTTGTCATGGCGAAATGCTATTATTAATTATGGGCTTGTATTCTCTATATATCAATAAATCACATCTAATTCTACATCCCCTTTCCCTTCTCTACAACATAAAAGGGATAATGTACTTTAAAAGGTTTACTAGGTGCTTAACTAATTAAGCGTTACATCAACTGAAATAAAGAAGTACTATATGCCTAAAAATATCACAAAAGTTGATTCAACTATTAATAATCAATACTTAGAGGCTTATAAGCATTCAAATCATTAATACTAAGGAAAATTACGGAACTAAAACTTAACTAATTGTTGATCTATAATCCATGGCTCACACAAAGATATCAAATATGCAAATATATACCAAATAATATTTTATTCATAACATTAAAAAAAAACTTTGGAACATGAAACAAGATGAAAAAGGTTATGGTGCAAGGTTACAACATGGTAGTGCATTTGACTCCATGGTAGGATCATTGAAACAAAATAACCTAAGGCTTTTTGGAGAATGAATTGTTGGTTGCATTAACAAAAGTTAAACTTGGAGTATTGTTTTGTTACACTATTGGTTCTTATGGCATTAAAATGAGTTCTTATTTCTTATAAAGTATTAATATTACCATATTCAAGCATCTAAAAGGGTACAATCACACTAAAAAGAGCCACACAATGTATACAATTGTATTTTTGGAATGACATTATGAGAACATAAAAACTTGAAATTTCAATTTTTTGTTGGGAATAGGTTCCTTAATAGCCAAAATTTCAACCCACAAAATTTTCACACAAATTTTCCACGTTTTAAAAGTCCTTTTGTATAATTAAAAGACTTAGAAAAATTGTGTGGACAAGTGCTTATTTTTTAAAAATCCTTTTCCCTTGTCAAATGGCCACTAATCAAGCTGGGAATTAATGAAGAGTATGAACTAAGTACATAAAATATAGAAAGGACTAAAAGTGCTATGGATGTGATGTTTACATGTGAAAAGTCCTTTCATTTGTGATATTTTGATTCAAAAGTCCTTTTTATCTTCAAAATTGTGCATTTTTAATATTTTTTTCACAAAAGTCATTCACATTTATTTGGTACCTGACATGAAAATTTTACATATGTAATATTCATTAATTTCACATTTCTCAAAAGTTTCAAGTTCATGGATGAACAAAATAAAGTGGATGACAATGCTACTCGAGCTAATTAGAAAACCTATTATTCATCATTCAAGGTCATCCATCATTGACCACAATTAATTTTTTCATTGTTGAAATTTTCATGAAGTTTTAACTACAAACCCTAACTAGCCCCTAGTATGTCTTAGGTCACTCTCACAATACTTTTAGATAGCTGTCATTTTGGATAGAGGTTCATCACTTCAAGCTCCCACCCACACATTAAATGAGCCATTTTTTCTTCTTTGTATGCAACATCGCTCTCGTCTTTCTCTAGCCACCACTTTGAGCAATATTTTATTATAACAATTTTTAACCTTGTAGCTTTGCACCATGGTTCAACTCACAACAAAATGCCACCAGCTCTTGCCCATTTTTTGCTCTAGTTGATCTTTGTGATGGTTTCTTGAGTGCAACAAAATGCGATGTCTTTGGGGATTGTCATCACAAACATGAAATATTTGCAACATTGGTGTTGCCCTTCTGTAACCTCCTTTTGGAGATGCATCTTTGCATCGACAATGAAGGAGGTTGGAGAAAAAAAACATAGATGCAACATTCAAAACCTAGTTACAAAACAGTTGTAGAAGGGCAACAACAACACAATATTCAATTGACGTCCAAGGTGACTATAACATTGAGAAATTGTTTGCATTGTGTGCATTTTCTAAGTTGACATGCATTACTAGATTTTGGCAATTGCCTACATATGGGTAATAGAGATGATGCATTTTTACAAGGATTGTTCCATTGTCCATCTGTTTGTTTTATTTTAAATAATTGTGTTCCTTACAATCAGATCTTAACTTTTTTACAACATTGAGCCAATTGGATTGTGATGAACTTATGGAAGACTTTGTGGGAAGCATGCATCTAAAGATGACCCAATACATGGTCATCTTTTGTAGCTCACTTCCTTGTGAGCATGGGGGACTATTACTTGAAAAATGGGAGAAAAAAAGGCCTTTGCCACCCTCTGGAGCTTGATGAATCATGTCCCAAATTTGATCAAAACCAAATACAAAATGAAGCTAGTGATTTTTGATTGGCAAAAATAGAAGATGTTAATTACTTTGATCTTGAAGTTATAGAAGTTAATAATGCCAACAATGTTGATCTTACTAAATCACATGTTGCCAATGTACTTGCGGATGCTGAATTGCCAAATGTTCGCGATGGTGAAAGTTCTATAGCAGTGCCATCTAATTCCCATTTTTACAACTTATGCAATAATCACAAGGATGAGGACTTGATTCTGATCGAAAAGAGGAGGGCTTAAAAGAGGACATGTCAATGGAAATACAAACTTTTTTAGACAAGTATATGAACAGAACAAAATGCTCATTTTGCAAAAGAAAAAACATTGGTTTTTACACACCAAAAAATAAAACCTACAAAATACACAAGTGAAACTTGTCAATGGGTCCAAAAGGAGAATGCAATTGTGGCCAGGATCATAGCCTTGTGCTTTTGTGACACCTTGAACGGTTATCCAAAATCTTTCTAATTTTTAATTTTTGAAAAGTTTCTTAATAATCCTTTGGTGAAAGGTTGTGTTCCAGAGTATTTACAAGATATCTAGCAAGAATTTTAAAAAATCACCTCATTGTAAATAATTTGAAATGTGGTTTGTTAGATCATTTGAAAAGGCCAAAAGACCTCACCCCTTGTCATGGCAAAGGACATTATTTGTGGCTAACAGTGTTTAACAAGAGTTGTAATGGTAGATAGGTTGTTCAAGCTTTAGGTGTGGATTGCAAGAATATAAAATGAACATACGAAAAATGACATTATCTAGACACCAATCAAAATGTTTTTTGGGTTGAGAGAAAGCTAAGAAAATGTACTAATGGGTGAAGTTGTAATCAAGCAAATTTAATCCTTTTGGATTTCAAAGTCTTCAATTTCACCAAATGCAAAGGATGTTACTCGAAGGAAGACTAGAATAAAACAATATAAAGTGCATGCTACCCACTATCTTTAGGTCTCTCAGGTAAAATACTGATCAAATCAAAGTTTGAACTTTCCTATTACAAATTTATTTTTGGTTCAAGGGATAAGGTTTTTATGATTGCAATGTTGCTAGATTTCTTGCCATGAAATCCCCTTTCCAAGTACTACTGTGATGTTTTGGGAATCAATATATTGTATCTCACTAATTTGAAATGTCTACTTGAATAGATGTGCTTCTAAAGTTCATGAAGTGGTTTAACTATTGATTTTGAATGTTCTATAAAGTTGTTAAATGATATACTAAATATAACCTTCAACCGGTTTAAGGTTTGGGTCCTTTGCTTCAAGGTTTGTTTGTTATATGAATTATTATTGAATGTTTTTTAAAGTGTTCAAGTTGTTGAAGGTTAAGGAGGGTTTATTTTAAAAACTTCTAGGTTCATGTTAAACAAGTTATAGAGTCAAAAAAAATGAGACTTAAGTCCTTCTAAAAGTTGTGTTCAAGGTCTTTGTCCTTTGGAATTAATTTTTGAGTGGTTTTCAAAATTACAAGTTTATGAATGTGAAGAAGCTTTGCTTGGAAAATCATTAAGGTCATAAATAAATTAGTAGAGGCATAAATATGAAGATTTAAGTCCTTTTCAAAGTTGTGTCTTCTTAGTTCAAAGTATGTCCTTTGTGATTAAGTTCTAAATGTTTTTTTAAAAGCACATATTCTTTAATGTAAAGGAGGCTTTCCTTAGAGTTCATTAGGATCATAAATCAACCATCACAAGCATAAATATAATAAGTATGTCCTTTTGAAAGTTGTGTCCTCTTAGTTAAAGGTATGTCCTTTGTGATTAATTTTTAAGTATTATTTAAACAATACAAGTTCATGAATGTTAAGGAGTGCGTCCTTAAAAAACCTTGAGCATCACAAAACAAATGGTAGTTTAGTAAAGACATAAGGACTTCAAAGTGTTTTTCCAAGTTTGGGATCTGTGTGACTTTTTGAATTCAAGGGCTATGTGTTTTTTTTAATCAAATTTGAATGCCTTTCAAAAGTACAAGCTACTAAAACTTAAAAAGTCCTTACTCAAAAAACATTATGGTGGTGATTAAACATAAATGGTACAAGTAAAATTAGTAGGAGGTCAAGTACAGATTTGGGTTTTTCCATCAAAATTTGCATTCAAGGTGTATGTGTTGTGTGAAACAACCAAATTACCCTTGAAGCTTATGTACATTCATTAAGTTCAAATTTGCATATGTTTTGCTAGAAGTAGTTTTCAAATGCTTTCAAAAGTATACAATGCATTTCTTTTTAATGTTTTTTTTTCAAGTGGATATAAGGATGGCATTTGTCAAATTGAATTCAAGGTTTGTGTCTATTGTGAATCAATTTTAGGTCTATACAACGTGGTTAACTAAATTGTTTACATTTTACAAATGGTAAGAGGTTTTTAGTGCATGGCCCTATATTTCCAAGGTCATTAAAGAAGTGATGGAAACAAAAATGTAAGGAGTCAATTTCTTTTGAAAGTCAAATATCCTTTGAGTTTAAGGTCTGTCCTTTTTAATTTGGTTCTAAATGTTTTTTAGAAAGTACAAGTTCCTGAATTTTAAGGACAGTTTCCTTGGAAAAACTTTAGGATCATAACTAAAATCATGTAGAAGCTGAAATTAAAGACTAAAATGCTGAAATTCCACTTTTGGGAAGTTGGTGTTTTCCATGAATAAGTTCAGAGTGCTCTCAAAAACATGTCAGTTGCTAAATGTGATGTAAGCTGGTTTGCTTGGAAAATTGGTATGGTGTTTATTCATTGTTTTGACGATTATACATTTATGTGGTAGGAGTAAAAAAAGTAAGAAATCAGAATTTTCCTTTCAATAGACTACAAGTAATAATGCAAAGGGTGAATCAATTTGACTACCCCTTGAATAGGACTTTAACGAACAAATTCAATGTTGTTATGATTTACTAGAAACAATCATGTTTGTTGTTATCAAAACTATATGGTGCAAAATTTTGCCTAATGTCTACTTGGTCAAATTTTATAAGATCTAACATCTATATTAATCAATGGCCAAATCTTCAATTGAATCTTTGCAAATCTAGTGAAGTTTTTGAGGTTTTTGTGTGTTTTTAAAACCAATTCTAATCACTTTTGGTTAAGTCTATGGCTTTATATATGTTGTTCACATTGGAATGTATGTTTGCAAAACATTTGAATGTTCTTATGGAACATGTGGGTTATGAGGTTCTTTTGTAATATTTAATCATTTTTTAACATTTGCTTTGATAGCCAATAGGAGTTCAGCCACCGATCCAGTTTCATAAATTGCATTACTTATGAAGTTTTCAATCCACTAACCTCTCACTTATTTTGGCTTGAAATATTTCCAAATGTGATTCCATGGCATGATCCAAATGATCACATGCTTACAAAATTTAGGAATATTTTCTATAAAATGCAATAAGAGCAATTTGACTACCCTTGAAACTTGATGTTTATTGGGTATGAATGTTTATGTAATTAAGTACAATGTGCATAGAGTATATGGTTTTTGGGCTTCTTGATTATGGTTTGTTGGGACAAACCCATTTCCTAGTTAGAAAACACATGAACTGCCACCTCATGAACATAAATTTAAAAAACCTCTCATGAACATGTAGGCTACTAAGTGGTTTATGAAAGTTTGTCCATTACTTTGTACTTTAAATCTAGTACCACTTGTTTTACTAGCATATCACATGCTTGTTTTTGTTTTGTAGTTGGAATTTTTCAACTTGTTCAAGGATAAATATCTAGACATCTAAGTGATGCTTTCAGAATTTTAATCCTTGAACCCTTGGTTTGTCAAAAAACTACAAAAATGGAACACTTGCAATTGCAAATATCATATTGAGATTAATGAGTTGGAAGAAGGACTAAATGGGATGAAAAATTGGGGTACAAGATTGCACGGTCACTATACTTGTTCCTACACTGAAATTTGTTGTCATGTTGGAAAGAATATTTGTCCATAAGAATGTCAAGCCCATGTAAATTACTTTACAAGGTTGACGTCTTTATGGTCATCCATTTTGTGCCCTATAAATGGTTTTTCAGCCTTTCATCACAAATCATGTTTGTTGGATGAATGTATAGATTATGGTGTCAAGAGCTTGAAAATTTGTCCTATCAAGCTGAGTTCAAGTAAACTTGTGACTTGGTGAAAATTCAAGTATGTTGTTGGAAAAACTAGTGATAGTCATGATAGGAAGGTTTTTAGGGTAAAGTATTCTAAGACAAAATCAAATCATTTTAGAGGTTACTTGAAGCCAAAATTGAAAGAATTTGTCACACACAATTTTATTTCCAAGTCTTATGTTCTTGTTCTACCACCAAACACAATATTGTCTTGTATTGATTTTTCCAAAAACTATGCATTTAAAGTTCAAAATGAGATCCAAGATATGCACTAGTTATCATTTCAAATTACCATCCTTGTGCATATCATGTAGTGAATAAACCTTGATCATGATCTAGTTCATCCAAGGCCCAAAATATTGAAAGAAGTCCACTATTACATCTTAAATGAGCAAAAGCATGATAATTAATATGTGCAACATGCTTTTATGTTGAACTAGGAGTTTTTACGAGGCAGGGGTTGTTTGCTAGACCAACATGTGGTGTGGAATGATGGATGTAGCGGATAGTTCAAATCTACAAACGTTGGTATTTTCTACCTCATTACCATAATTTGACTATTTGTGAAGAATTACCATTTGGTTGTCAGATGAACTGAAATTACTTTGCTAATGGTCATGGCAAGGGAAAAGTAGATGGAGTTGGAGCCTTATTGAAAAGGGAAATCTAGAAGGAGCAAATTAAACCCAATGCATAAAAATTGCAGTGCACATTAGATGTGGTCAATTTCTTGAAAGTTAAAATAATGAAACAACATACTACTACCCACCCCAATGTGAGGATGAATATCCACAAATATTTTTGGGAAGTGAAGAAGGATGACATTGATAGAGCTCATTTTTATGAATGTCTAACTATACATAGCAACCATAAGGCGCACCAAGTTTAATTTGTTTCACATTAGGATTTGACTTTAGTTGAATATCGAGACTTCTCATGCCATTGTCCCAAATGTGAAGATGGTTGTTTAGACTTTGGTTGTGAGCTATCATCCCATGTCCAACCATGGACCTTAACAAGGTTGAAACCCATCAACTATGTAGAAGTGAAGGTAGTTATGGAGAATCTTGATGAGCAAGTGGATTTTTGTAGTGGTGGAGAAGAGATGGTTGAAGATGTTTGTGTGGGTGACAACATAGTTGTCATGTGCCATAGCTTTCCAAATGAAAATTTACGGGTAATGTTAGTTGATACACCATTAACCATTGTTAAAGAACATCTTGTAGATGCATGAGGGCAAGAATGGTTTCAAGGCAACTACATCATATGTGGTTTATGGTACAAAAGATTGCACCTTGGCAACAAGTCCTATTACTTGTTAAAGGACTCACCACTTACATGGGTTTACTTTCACTTAATTATGGCCTCCAAGTTTCCCATGTCACCTACAATACATGCAATTAAAGGTTCATTATGTACCTATGAGCTATTTAATGAAGTGTTAAGGATAATCCATGAAGGTATTTCCTATCAACAGTTGGTAGATTAGCAAAATGAGTGACAATTGCAAGTGGTCAAAACTAGGTCAAACATATAGAAGCTAACATTTAATAATTTGATTTTCAGGTTATTTTCCTTTTAGAAGGCCCAATCAAGTAATATTACAATGTTTGGGACCACTATCTTCTTTTTTTGCAAGGTGTGATTACAAGCAATATGTTGGTTTCTAAGTTATCATGTGCCATCTATTGTGATTCTAGTGAATAATTCTAAGTGATTACAAATTGACCTAGGCACCATTTTGCAAAGTGAGGTAGTCCAAGTCCCTTCAACACATACATAGTAATGAATTTCATCCTCCACCACTTTTTGTAGGTCTGTTGCATAGGAACATTTCAACAAGTTTTAAATAATGAATTTCATTTTCCACCACTTTTTATAGGTTTACTACATAGGAACATTTCAAAAGCTAAAAAATTGAAGGCCATAACAAAGATGAATGTTTTATAGACATATATGATTTAAAGTTTTTGTGAGCCTGAATTCATTTCTTAAATGTAATAAATGGTTTAGGATGGATGACTAGGGCATTCGACTGCACATCTAAACACATTATGTACACTATTATAATTTGTCTCCTACCTTTGGGTTTAAAATACAACAATAATCATGGCTTGGACTCCTTGTAAATAAAGAAGGTATGAACCATGCATGAAAGCTACATGAAAGGAAATTTGGAATTACTTGAAATGGATCTTGTCATTGAGTATACCGACTTATAAATTGTTCAACACAAAAATTATTGGTTGTTTCATTCTACAAAATGATGCCACAATGCTTGATGGAAGCCTAATTAAACACGTCCCAATTTCAAAATTAACTGCAAGAGGTCTAACACCATGTATGCTTAGAGACCTAAACATTGAATGTAATTTAATTCTAATCATCTACATATCGTACACTTTTATGGACTTATTGGACATATCCAATACAAAGTTTGCAAATGATTTTTTAAAAAAATTATAAGGAACTTGAGGAATATTTCTTGAAATGATTTAGATTCAAGTTAATATCCATTTACTATGGCCTTCAAAATTGCAAGTACAATTTGTAGGTCATTTATATAATCTTTTTTTTTGCACTTAGGATAATGAAAAAAATGAAGCATGAATCCACTCAGGAAATACATGAATATTTGAATTATCTAATATTTTGAGTTTATTTCATTTAGACCTTAAATGTTTGGTTCAATTGTGTGTTTATTATGTTGTTTGTCAAGCGCAATTTTGAACAATGGCATGCTATGAATCTCGAGAGTTGAATGGGTGCATGGCTTTAGTTACTAAAGGTACTTAGAATATGAAGGTTAAATTTCAAAACCAACTCAAAGTGAATCTTACTCCAAGGACCGACTCATTGTTTACATGGATAGGACTAACTCCTTATTTAGTGGTTGGGACTAACTCCTTGTTTAATGGATAGGACTAACTTCCTATTTAATGGTTGGGATTGATTCCTAATATTCTTTTTTGGCAAGACATTGTTACCCAACTTTTTTATGAAGGTTAAATTTCAAAACCAACTCAAAATGAATCCTACTCTAGGGACTGACTCCTTGTTTAGTGGATAGGACTAACTCCTAATATTTTCTTTTTACAAGACATATTCACTAGAAGAAAAATCTTTATTTACAATTGGTGTTTACGACTGTTTTTTAATCGAAAGAGACATTTTACAACTAACTGTTTAATAGTAGCCTAAGACAAGTCACATACGACAAATAGTCACAAAACATTACATCAGGATGATGTCATCAAATGGTAGATGAAGCCTACATTTAGTATATATTGTTTCATCCGATGGGGCCAATATATACATAATGTATACAAGGCATCATTTTGCAACTATAAATTGCAACTATTTTGGTGGATCCAAACTCCAACCATGTGGAGACACATGTTAACTCTTGAAATACTTTCGATTAACTAATGGGTTGTTGCCACATGGCATGGTTTCTAATATTTGG
>Ga0116231_10014133_pt1 | contig 10866 bp, 5 predicted proteins | sample S1TSphgellanicum_2_FD_89695 | JGI IMG/M metagenome (GOLD analysis project Ga0116231, IMG submission 89695) | Host-associated microbial communities from peat moss isolated from Minnesota, USA - S1T2_Fd - Sphagnum magellanicum MG | ecosystem: Host-associated > Plants > Peat moss > Unclassified... | reverse complement strand
ACACCCATTTATACCTTACTAGTGAAATTTATACATTTAAAACCTAAATTGGAACAACTATTTTGAAAACACAAATTCAAATTAAATATAAGAATAAAAGATATTTATTTATCATTTTGCTTGCTTGATGGGGTATATCAAAGCAAGGTATTGGATTAAAAATGGTTGTATTTGTGCATCCATATGATGAAATTGTATATTGAAATACATTTATATGGAGCTTGAATAATTTTTAAAATTATATTGTGGCAAAAGAATTTCACAAAATTTTCATGTGTCAAAATCTCCTTTTCCCATAACAACTTAGTTTGATGTTATATAAATGGAAATTAATAAAATATTAGCCTCAACAAATGCACTTTTCAAGGTGCAATTTTTTTGTTAGGTTTCATATTAATATCATTTTTAATAATGGATGCACAACATAAAATGTCCTCTTGTGATTAATCCTTTTTCCCCTTCAAATTTATCATACCTCCACCCCTTGACATTCTTGAAGGGAAATTTTCTTCTAATAGCATTTTTAGACTTTTTAAAGATTTCCTAAGTAAAATGTTTATATTAGAATATTTGTAATAAAAAATAGAGTGGAAAAAATATCATCATGCAAAAATTAATGTTGTAATCATGCATATTATCACAATCAATTTATTTTGATACGCTTGTTGTGAAGTAAATAATCAAGTTTGTATTTCATTGATGAATCTTGCAAATATAATGTTGATCAAGTTTAGTAGAACAATGAGAAGAATTATAATATAAGAATTTTTTATAATATATTACTTTATGTAAATTAAAATATTGTAATATGCAAACTTGACAACAAATAATATAGCAAAGTAAGTAGATTGAAGAGCGAAAAATTGATCAAAAAAACAACTCCAAAGGGCTCATGAGCCACTACTATAACTTCATTGCAATTTAAACCCTCGAAAATTGTGATATTTGAATAGAACATCAATTGTAATGCCAAAGAATAAATATGATGGGAAGAAACATTGCATTAAAGGTGGCAAAAATAATAAGGTAATCACTACCAATTGATTTGCTAACTTTTTGAAGGGCAAAAATATATCCAAGTTATTTGGTTTGAATAGAATTCAATACCATACAATGGAATTTATCAAATGAGATATTCTTATTGAAACGGTTTGAATTAGCCTATGAAAAATGATTTGAAGTAGTACACACTAAATAAATTTTCAATTACATTTACTAGGTCCAATTTTTCAGCTTTGATGAACATGATATGAATTTTAAGGTGTTGTGTTTTTTCCATGAATTATTCATGGTTGAAGATTAATTAAAAAGTTGAAGGGAAGGGGGATCCATGTTGAATCAGTGTGAAATCCACCATTTTCCATGTGGGTGGATGCAATAGTATGATATGATAATCTATGTAATTGAGTGCAAGAATTGAAAGGTTCAATTTGATGATGGATTGGGTTTTCATTAATGATGTTCTTGATTAATGTCATACAATTTATTTTTAATTTTGACAAAAAAATTGGAAAAATGTGGAAAAGTATGTTTTCATAGTGCAAATTTAATCATTTTTTCTAATGTTACTTAAGAAAATTTTGTCAAATTCTTGATACCACAAAATTGGAAAGTAATAATATATCTAATGTTGTTGTGATTACATTTATATGCACACTAAAATTGTACATTTCCATAAATGCCTGTATTCAAATCATAAATTCAAAATGCAAATAGCTTTCAATATTGGAGAATTTATTGGAATTCTTGTGTCAAGATCATATCATTAAAAGTTTGAGTTTGGGTGCATTTCGCAATGGAATAACATAGTCATATTGGATCACATTTGGTATTACATTTGGATTTTGTTTATGGCATGGAGATTTCCATTTTTTGATGCATGCATGCATTAATATTGCCTCTACATTGTGAATGACATTGTGTAATTGTATACACCAATTTAATTTGATCAAACTTGTATACCATATTTGTGAAAAAAAACTTTGTATACAAGTTTTTTGATTGTTCCATTTGACATATAATTAATGGCCAAATCCATCCTTGTGTGGTAGCATTGAAAACCATTTCAAAGAATGGTTAAAAAACCAAAAGTGACCAAATCATTTTCTTGGGGCCCTTTCCTTTAAATTTTTTAGAATTAGATAAATATTTTCCTTGATGATTACTCATTGCATGCCTTAATATGTGGCTTAAAGTTTATTTTGGAAAATAAAAGTGGAGTTGTTAAAAATTTGTATTTTTTAATAATGATGGCCTTTTTAATAATCACATTCTTTAACTTTGGAATTCATAATTGAATTATACTTACTCAATTAATTGCCTAATGTAAAATTTAAAATAAAATGACTTCAAAATTAACTTAGGAAAAATATTCCCCAAAAATTCTCAAATCATGTTTCAAATTTGTGCTCATGACCAAAAATGTCAAGGAAAACAACTAGCATTTCATTCCTAAAACTTGATATAAACGCAATGATTAAGAATATCAAAATACACAATATTCTTGATATTACTGAAATTTTCAAAATCTCTGGAACCTAATAAATGTACTCATTAAAATTGTTTTATGAAAATATTTATTAAATGTTCCTAATGATTTTTAAAAATTCAATGGGTTCAATAAAATCAAATGTGACATTCTTAGTGGTACCATCCAAGAATGGGTTTGCTCTAATGTTGACTCTATGACCATATCAATTGACCTACTTTTACCCATTAGCAATTAATATTATATTAAACTTCAAATGTCATTGGTTTAAAATTCATTTTCTTTAAACTAGGTACATAATCACTCAAACAATTCAAGTTGACAAGTTATGAGAATGCAAGTTGTGAATACGTGCTAGGGAGTAAAACAAAATAGAAAGGTCTAAATATGTTAACAAGAACCAAGGTCACCTCCTTAAGTGATTGTTTATTTTGTTTGAAAGCTGAACAAATAATTTGACTAAAAACAATATATGATGTAATATACTATTATGTAAATATATGTTTAAATTTTTTCCCCAAACATAAGAATCCTTACATCTCTTAAAACCCTTAGTTACAATGCTTAACAAATGATTTTCAATGACTTATAACATTAGTACAAATTCTAACATTAAAACATGAAACATAAAACATTGATTATATTCGCTTTACTCATATTAGTGTGACTACACTTAACATCATTTTGTAGATCTTAATTCTTGAACCACTTTTCTATCTCAAGTGCAAAGTTCTTTAGAACTTCCTCCTTAAGGTAGATGTGTCAATTTTCACCTTTGTGAAAATGAATTAATTGTTTTGAAACGAAGCTTAAATAAATTTATGAAAAATTTATCTTGTATATTATATGTCTTGTAGGTTTGTCTATCGATTATTTTTAGTTTAAATTTTGATAAATCAATAATTATTTATAAAATAGATGTGTTAATGCCCACCTTTATAAGAATGAATTTATTTGTTTTGAAAACAAGCTTAAATAAATTTATGAATTTTTAAATCTTGTATAGATGTCTTGTAGTTTTGTCTATTAGTTCTTTTTAGTTTAAAATTTGATAAATTAATAATTATTTATAAATTCTATACGTAATTGCCACAAAGGGGGATATCATGATGATACATTCATCTAAGATTGACACAAACAATATTATATTTTAACATTAATGAACTAGTCATAATTGTGTTTTTCATTTTTAAATAATAATGATTATTTTAATTTGAGATGTCCATCAATGATATTAAATATTAGCATTACTTGTTAATTATTATTTTGACATTGTCACATCAACAACATTAATTAATCTTAATTTCATTTGTAACACAATTCATTTTCAAAATATTCTACCCCCACTATCATATATCTTTTATTCAACCCTTATTTGACCAAATCACCTTAATGTAGGGATTTTGATTAATTTGTTTACAATCTCCCACAAATAACACCTTAAATTTATTTCACACTTGTAATATATTTAATTATAATATGACATAAGTTTGATCCATTTATGATGATTAATGCTTTAAAATCCACCAAATAATGTTCCTCAAAATCAATCCTTATTAAAATAAATCCCCATAACTCTTATTCACAATGTCGGTACGAAAATGTTCAATTAATGAATGGGTTTAAATCCATTTATCCATTGATTATGCACTAATGACCAAAATTAGGTACTCAAATTACACATAAATGCCAAATTTAACTAGTAGACTAGGTCAAACATTCATTGACCCTACTAAATGGTTTTTCACCCTCATATGGCTTTTGACACATCTACCTTGTATAATACATCAAACATCAAGGTGTCAATGACTTGTTGCAAAATTTATGTGTATTGAATTTGCTTGATTTCAATTTGAGCATATTGACTAGATTCAAACAACTGGGTAGATGGGGCTGGTTTCGTGTGATGGGTCAATTGGGTTTTCTGTGTTTTTAACTAGCAAACTTTTGACAAATTTCAACTTGGAAAAATGATTTTGACTTATAAAAAACATCAAAAAATTGGCCAAAAGTTTCTAGATTAAAAAAATTTTAAAAATGATATTGCCAAATTTTCATGATAAGTCTAGTAGGTGTAGTTGGCCCAACTGTGTATTTGTTACCCAATTAATTTCTCCTTCCAAACTAGTTATTATAACTTAATTGAAGTCCCCAGACAAAGAATTATTCAAAATTAATTATCTTGCACACCTTAGGTATAATAATTATGAAATTGTTTTTATAAAATCCTATTCATTGAACAATTCCCAACAACACTAATAATTAATTACAAAGAATGTGTTAACACATTATTTGTGAAATTTATTTTTTAATTTTGTAAAACTAGGATGAACCTTTTGTAAAAAAAACACACATTTTATACTAGAAAGCCAATTTTCTTCCTTCTTCTTTAATAAAAAAATTTCACAAAATAACATTTTTTCATCACAAAATTATCACACATTGTTTAAGTGTTATTTTGAATCATTGCTAGTTTACAAACAACCAATCATGTGGGATCACAAATAATTAATTATCCTTGAACACCCCCCATTAGACAATTGGCAATTATTTTCATAATCTATCTATTATAGAAAATAGGTTGTTTGTTTTGTTCATTTGTCACATTGAGATTTCCCAAATCATTTTTTTTAGCCCACTAAGCTTTTGGTATTGTTGAAAATCCCTTGATGTGTAGGGGTGCAAGAAGTTGGATTCATAATGTTTATATTTATGATGCAAGACTTATTGAATATTGAGCAATTTTGTTATTAAAATTCCATTGGCTTGAAAAAATGTTTCGAAGCCTACACACAATGCTACTCCAGTAAGCATTGAATTTAATGATCATTTTCTACCATTTCCATTTTTCTTTTAAATTTTTCATAAAGCTACCAAACCTTATTACACATTTAACTATTTGTTCACTCTAAATAATTAAGGAAAAAAAAAGCCACCAAATCCAATAATTTCATTAGCCATAACATTTTTTTAATGCACCTACATACAAACCTATTCAACACCTCTATATATTAGTAAAATAATATTATAACCCTTATTTGTATAGAGACATGTTAAACAAAGTGCACAAATTAATGTGTTGGAACCCTATTTGTAAATAGTTAACTAAGAAAAACATTTAGACCACCAAATTTAACAATTTCATTGGCCATAACATTTTTTTGTATACTTACATAAAAGCCTATTTAACACCTTCTATATATTTGTACACTAATATTGTAATCTTTGTCTATATATAAATTAACACAAACATAATCACTAGTGTTGAAACTGGGGGACAAAAAAAACTTTAAACCTCCCAAATCCCCTTTATTAATCAAACATCTGCTACATAGGACCAAAATATTTTTGTTGACACATTGCACAATTATTAATAAAAGTCAACTATGCAAGTCTTTCCTAAAGGTTGATAAAAATTGATGAATCAAAGGAGGTTGAACATTAGTCAATTCTATTCTTGTGTTTTAAAAAAAAACTAGAAAATCAAAGGATTTGTAACCCATTTACAATATTGACTTTTGCAAGATTAGTTTTTCATGTTGGGATATGATACCTATCAATTTTGAAATGACTTCAAAAGGTAAATTTATTGATATTTTTCATATTTAACCTTTTGAGTTCTAACCAATGTTAGTAGTTATTATAAACAAAAATAGGCCCTCGATGATTATCAAGGTGACATTAAGAATTCATAACCATAGTTCTCAAAAAATTAAATTAAAAAATATATATATATATAACCATGGTTTTAATTTTTTTGAAAAAATCAAATAACCAACCATAAGATTGCCAATTCACTATTGGTTTTCTCATGAAAACCATCAAATCTATAAGGCTTTTGAAATAACTAGGATCAATTATTTTTGGATTTTGATTTTGTTTCAAATAATTGCACAACATTGGTCCTAACCTTAATAAGTCATAAATGGTGTTTTTTGGAATTTTAAATTGATGGAACAAGTAAAACTTTAAAAGCAATAATGTGAGTTGTAAGTAGTTTATTTGTTTTTCCAATTTGTGAGGTAGGTTGGTTGGCTACAAATTGTGAATGCCTCTATGCCAAGGTGGTTCTTATTTGGGGGTTGGACTTGTGGATCAAATTGGCTACATAAAATTTGTTTTTCCCTAAATGTGAATGTGGGTATCATAATTTGTGTATGTTCATAACTTGCTAACGACAAGTGGTGATATCTTTCTTCAAGCTTTAAGTTTAATCGGCCATTGGATTTTGAACAATGTAGCATGGTGATGACAAATGTTTCAACACATTGGGAAGTTTTGTGGCTATCGAATATGAAGAGTTGTCAAGCTAAACTTTGTCTCATAATCACTAGTGTCTCACCATGCACAACAAAAGACATGCTCACCAAACACTTAACAAACATTATACAAAATTTGCATCCATAATTTCTATTTTCTTTTTGAAGGCATTGTTATGCAATTCAACATCATCAAACCAAGAAACTTATGAAAGGTTAAAGGAAGATTAATTTAAATGCATAATGCACAAGGTCAACATCTACTTATGAGTTTTAGCTCATGGACATGATCAAATGGGGAGCTAGTGATGATGGTTAACCTTTTTCACCAACATGCACTTTCTATGCATTGAAACATGGGTTTGGTTCAACAATGTAGACATTCAAATCACACATACTTCCTTGCTTCCCACATGTTTAACACAAAGACCTTTAGATTTAAACAACACAACATGATTGGAATCTGTCAAAATATATAAGGTTCAAAACATTTTAAACACAATGAAAATATATAACTTAACTATTATACCTTTGGGGGGGACAATTAGTGTAAAGTTTGGGATCTACGTGTGTCAAATGACCATTTCTAGGGGGTATTAGATTATTGTCCAACCTATTTTTTTATCACCCTATTATTATTTAATTTTCTAATATATACATATTATAGTCACCCTATATTAGTTATAATCCATTATTTCAAATTATTCCATACCTTGTATTGAAATTAAATTGATTATTTGAATAAAATGTATGCTATTTAAAAACGAATTAATTATAATTTTTACCCAACAACCAATATATTGCACCCTATATTTTTATTCATGTATTTTCTACTTTTTAAAACTAGTGTCCCCACTTGGAATACACCTAAACCAAGAAATAGCTTCAATTGCTTACGTCATGATACAACTCATTTGTGTCCCATTTTTAGTGTAGTGAATACAACATAGTGTATGGCCTTGCTTGCAAACATTACTTGGGAAATAGTAGTCCAACATACCATTGAAAGAAATGTATGTGACCAAGGCCAAACCTATGTCAAAATTTGTTGTGCTATTGTGAAATTTTCTCATGAAATTAATCTAAATGAACATCTACCTTGCTAAACTTGTACCAAAAATAAAATAAAATTCTAAACTAACAAATTGCTAGAAGATTGGTACATGAATATAACATGATGGGAAAAAAAATTCAAAAGAAGTAATGTTTTACAAAATGTAATTTGATTGCAAATAGAGAAAATAATGTTCAATGGTTTGTCCCTTTACCTTGGATGTAATAGTAAATGTCCTAAGGAATACCTCAGCACATCACATGTTGTGAGAACTATCAAACTTTGATGTTTTGAAAAAATGAAAATAATCAATCTCCTAAAACATCCATATGTTTCTAAGTACCTAAAAATTGTGGTTATGTGATCTCATATTCATTAGGGAAAATTCATTGAAAATCAAGTTTTTAAACAATTGTCCATTGAAAGGAGTACATAAAAAAATTAACATTTTGAATTAGGTATTTGAAGATGAAATGTTCTCACAATTATCCTCAAGTGCATTATCTCTTTGGGTTTTTGAAAGCTTGAAATCTATTACTTGAAATGAACATTTTCAATTAAAAAATTTATTGGGTTAATTTTTTAAAAAAATTGTTTGTCTTGACATCACACTAAATTAGTTCAAAATTTGGCATGCATTAGATCATGATCTTAAAATGCTTTGGATTCATTGGAAATCCATAAGTACACTGGACAATTTAGCGACTTCAAAAATTTCAGAATATACTTGCTTGAGAGCTCCAAATTGAACCTTCTTTTAAGCAAATCAATGCAAATGTCATTATGAAACCATGTTAATCTAGTAATAATGAGCTTAAACCCTACCACACACTTTTAGCATTCCTAGTCATTCAAATTGAAAGATAAGTCACATTAGTACTAGGCCAATTTTAATACAAGTGTACTCAAAGTAATTACATTCAATCATGTTTTCACCTTCAAATATAATGTAAAGGAAAAGTAATGAAGTTGGACAACTCAGAGATGCTTACTAATGTTATGGTAGTCCTTTGCATTGGTATAATTTTTTTGTTTCTGCATACATCACGTTGTTGATTGTGTTCATTTGACGTTTATATGCATGGTACAAGAACAAATTGACATGTCTACACCAAAAAAGTACTTAAGGGGGAATTTAACCCCAATCCATGCAAGGATCCTACCTATTGCAACTCAAGCACTACTTGCACCCAAACCCATATTAGTAAACAAACATAATAAGAACTTTTTGGCACATTTGACAAATGACAACAATGTCACTACCATTGATAATCAAAAGAACATGCAATTTCAACAAGTGCATTGTAGAGGTAAAATGCAACCACACCATCTTGAAATGTTGCCATTCAAAAATCAAAAAACATCATTAGTGCTAGGTATAATATTAGTATCAAACCAATAACATCAAGAATAGTATCAACCCACACATGAGTTGCAATACCTTTTATATGTGGCTTATGTAGAATCTCCAAAAGGGCTTGCAACAACTTCTTCACAAAGTTTTTCCTTTCACTTTCAAGATGCACTAGTAGCCATACACATAGATGCTATAAAGTTTGAGATATGGGTGACGAATTGGAAAGAGAAGGTAGGTTTTGCTCGATAGATACAAAAATGTAGTTTGCATTGTTATGACTAAGATTGGTTGATGTAGAGGACTTAAAAAGGAGACAAAATTTCAAGTTCATCAGAACCTAAAGGGGTGCCATAGCTAGGATATGGAATAAATTGCAATAAATAGGTGATTGAGATTCATAGGTTTTATGAATTTGTATCTTTGATCAACAAAAAAATTCAAACTTTTCAAAAATAAATAACACCAAGAATTGAAGACAAACACAACTACAAGAATTTAAGACTAGTTTCAAAGCATATGACAATCAACGAAAATTTGGAATTTGGTATGCATGACACACACAAACACTCAAGTTTTGGCACACCAACACAAAAAGAGAAAAATAGTTATAATATAAGCAAGAAACAAGGAATGAACACTAAAAATAAAGAACCTAAGTGTGATGCTAATGTGTAGAGGTGAAAATCCTTTAAGGTGTACCACTTCGACAAAAAATACCTAGTCTTGGACAAAGTCCATTTTCCTTGTATTTTGAACCCCATCAATATTAATGAATAAAATAATCAAATATATTGCAATATAATGTCTTAGACCATCACAACTCTTATTTCATCAATATCATGCACTTTGTGTTTTGGGTATGGTAAAATAGGACTAGATAAAGGAGTACAAAAATTGGTGGTGTGTCTTTAAAAAATTTGGACTCACCTTTAAAATGTTAAGGTTCATTTTAGTCTCCCATGCATTGACATTCAAGAAGCTACAAATAGATTCTAGAACTATTGATTATGCTTGAAAACAAATTGAAGTTCAACCATATGTTCAAAAGCACACATTGCTACAACCTTATTGTTGCACCATTCCAAATATTCAAGAAGCTATGGACCATAAAGATTTGATGTTGAATGCAACACAACAAAATATGTGATCAAGGTTGGAACACTAGTAGAAATCAGCCAAAATGTAACCACTCCATTTACGACTACATGCGACTTGTAGTCGTTTGGGACTAGATTTGGGAATATTTGCAACTACAAGACCAACTTTCAACTATTTTGGTCATTTTCACAACTATGATGCAACAATTAGAAATTTCATCCTATTGGTTGCATCAATTTTACATTTATTTTCATCCATTAATAAGTTAATATGTCCCATTAGTCGTAATAATCACCAAATTAGTTGCATCCTAAAAGTATTCTGCAATGACATAGGGGTGTATTTTAATGGATGTACTAAAATTATATATATAATATGCATACATATGTATATTGTTCATAAATGAATTTCAAAATTAATATTTGAACTTTGAATTTTTTTATTCAAATCTGAAAATTGATATATTTCAATTATAAAAACTGTTATTTTAATTTTTCAAAAAAAATATTAAAATTTGAAACCTGATATTTGAATATGAAAATTGTTATTTCAATTGTTTAAAACATTATTTGAATTTGAAAATTTTGATTCAAATATGATATTTTGAATT
>Ga0116231_10014130_pt1 | contig 10866 bp, 6 predicted proteins | sample S1TSphgellanicum_2_FD_89695 | JGI IMG/M metagenome (GOLD analysis project Ga0116231, IMG submission 89695) | Host-associated microbial communities from peat moss isolated from Minnesota, USA - S1T2_Fd - Sphagnum magellanicum MG | ecosystem: Host-associated > Plants > Peat moss > Unclassified... | reverse complement strand
TATATAGAGGAGCGTGTTTTCAAAAATTTCCAAAACTTTCAGGAACCAAGGTTCAAAATGTCAGAACCAGGGTTTTGGGTTTTCTCACATCGGGTAAGGGAGTAAATACCCGGACTGATAACCTGAGGGTACACACGGCTGGTTTTGATACCCGAACAACGTCGGTCGGGACCATTGTGTGTTCGAGGTGACTGGAGTGGCGTACCCATGGGTGTCCGAAGGTTACGGGTACCACTAGTTTTGTTAATTTCACATCAAAATATACAAGTTTGTGATTTTCCAATAGGCTTGTGTTGATCCAAATGAGATTGTTGCATCTATGCATTAATCTGCATGTGATTTAAATGTGTCATAGATAGTAGTCAATTCAGAAAATATGAATTTTAAATGACATTGCTTCCCAAAAGTTTGTAATATTATTGATTAAAATGTATTGATTAACATGTTTGCATTGAAATCCCCAATTATTGTGGACACTGGGGAGGGTGGGGAGGAGATATTATTAAATCAATAAACCTCCATCTCCTTCACCATTATTCTTACCTCTTCCTCACATTTTCAAAATAAGGCTTCAATTAAAATTTGAAGATTTATTTAACTATTAAATTACATTCCATATATAAATCTAACAAATTTAGTAACATGATTGTTTTGAAACAAGATGAATATTCAGCTTTTCATATTTGATTTATATTGGCTTTTGGAGTTAACTTAAAATGCAATTGCATGATATTTTCACTGGAAGTATGTTATCACTAATAGGAACAAAAGAGTTTGTACATGCATATGATTACATTTTCATAATGCATGTTGATATGAAATCACTGCATATAGCATTTTGGAATATAATGGTTTTAGAAGGTGGTAGGTGAAATATGGAGATTTAATTATATTGAAAAAAAGTTTTAAAACAATGTGAAGGAAAATTATCATAGGAGCTAAGGATTAAATCTAGGTTTTGAACCATATGCCAATGTACAAGTTATTTTTGAATCATGACCATATTTATTGAATTTATTTTTCTTTATGTGTAAATAAAGAACACAATTTGTTGTATCATGGTTTTATGTAATCAAAATGAAGAAATAGGTTATTTTCTTGAACATATTTGATAAATTGATGTCTATATTATCTATGAAATTATTATTTTTAAAAGATCTCAAAAGCCCCTAGAATCATAGATATGGTAATGATTGAATTTGATTTGCTTTAATTTATTGATGCAAGGTATAGTAAATAGTATCAATTATGTTATGTGCTTGATTTATGGACAAATATAGGTGAAATTCTTGTGCATATTTTTCAAATAGACATGTTTTGTTACTTATGTGAAATGGTTATGTCAATTGTCATAAGAACATCAAATGAGTGGTTTTAAAAATTTGTATTTGCATAATGATATTGCATATTAATATACTTGCAAAATAATTTGATTACATAAAAGGTTCATAAACTATGTGGGTATTAAATTCATGGTTCATGGGATATGGATAAAGTAAGCTTTTTTTGAAAGGTTAACTACAAGGTTTGGGAAGGGAACTATAGGTAAAATGGGTTCTTCTAGGAAATAATTTTGGTATGATGATAGTTGGGCACGTTTGGAAGTAGACATGATAAAATTTGTGTATACCTGAATTTTATAGTTTAGTTTATGTAGATACATAGATGAAATCATCAAGAACATATTTTGTATATGGACATGTTTGTTTTGTGTGAAATGAAAATGGTGTTTTCTTTATAATTGGCTCATAATTATTTTATGGCTTATATGTCAGTATGATGTGTCCTGATATGTAAAATGAGTACAACATATGATTGTGTTAAAAGATTTATAAACAATTTATGACTTTTAAAATTTAATTAATGGAGAACATGTGGATATTGTAAGGTTTTGTAAGTTAAGTATTATATGTTTGGGAACTATCTAGGATTTTTTTTGTAACATGACTGTTGGGCTCATATTCTTTACAAAACATGATTTTTTTCTCCCCATATATGAGAGTTTGCTGGAGAAGATAGTTGTACTGGGATTCGGGGCAGATGTGTCCATTTGATATGATTTTGAATGTGATGATGACTTACTTCCGGAACAATTTTCAAGTGATAGAGAATGGGGATCTCTGTACCACCAGAAATCTTTGGCGAATGAAGAAGATGAAATGCTTGTGGGAAGAAGATTGACAATCAGTTCCATTACACAAAGTAGTTTTTATAGACTACTGGTGGTGTCTGGTGTGATGATGATGAAATTCAAGGTGATATGCTCGCAACATAGACTTCTGATATGATATTTTGGCTTGTGGTGAAACTTGAGATTAGTTATAAAGTTATAATATCTTGAAGGATTTTTGGTTTCTTTTAGAGGATTTTTCGAAGATTATATTTTTGCATGGTGAAATATTTGAGTTTCCATAATTGATCTTTTGCCTTAAGATACTTTTTAATGTAAATGGCAAGGCCACAGTGTGACACACCCCTTGTTCTAATTTATGACTTTGTGTAATGGTGCAAGGGCCACATTCTTATATGCATTGGTTGGCCACTAGCTTATACTGTTGGCTGTGATGCTGTCATGTTTTTTTATCTTCAAACTGTTGTGGAGGTTTCTCTACAACCTATTGGATCAGTTATTCACACTGCCATGTTACATTCAAAGTGTTGTCTTGGAGATTTCTTTGCAATCTCAGAGTTATGCTATACACAATGAAAGTCTGAAATTAATAAAATACATGTGTTGTGGGAATACCTTTTTTTTTTTTGGGGTGATGGGATTCTTTGATTGGCTCATCACAAATAAAAAAATAGAAAAATCAAGCTTTAGATAGTCCCAAAATAGATATGTTGTAGTATCCTTCTTTGGGCTGGATATAAAGATTTTCAAGAGTAGAACTTAAGGCAAAGGATACGGGATAAAGTGAGGAGCGATTGGGGACATGTTGGATTTTTGTTGTTCCCGTTGTGTTCTTATAAGTTCTCACTTCCTTTGCAAGATGTTCCACAAGTTCTCACATGTTCCCCCAAAAGAAAAGAAAAACTTGAACCCCTGGGGGCAAAGGGTGCATGCCGCTTGACCTCATTGTCTGCAAGAATTATTTTTGTCTACCTATGTTCTTTGCCATTTTTGGCCTAGGCTAGTAGTATGGGCACAATCTATGGGTGTGTATTATGATGGAGCCAAAAAGGTAACATTTTCAATGAATCATGGCTTTTTAGGCTCATGGTCTAATGACTTTGTGTTAGGCCTACCACAAATAGACCATGAAACATTATCCAAAGTGCATGTAATGAACATTTTCATCTATTCATATTGCACTAGTCCCATAGGCCTTCAACCTCGGTGTAAAGTGAACTTGTACCTTGACATGTTTTTTCTTCCAATCAAAGTTTTTTAACTTTGATGGTCATGGGCTTTCAAGCTCTAGTGTAAAGAGGGCTTGAGGGACTAATCTTGAACTCATGAGGATAGCCTGAGGGCATTCTGTACATCTAAGTTGTAGTTTCTTGTCAAAATGTGTATTTTAGATGGATGATGAAGCAAATCTTATAGATGTTGATAGAGAAGCTCAAAGCACTATCAAGCCAATATATCCTAGCAGTAGGTACGTGTCATTGTGGGTGATCTAGAAGTGACCCAACATGTCTACCACTGTGTGGCAAATCTCATTTGGTGTTATTGTTAGTTAAAGTTTTCTTATTGATGAGTGGCAGTTGTGCATTGTAACATGTTTTTAAAAAAATTCAATATCTTCAAATTCAAATCATGAGCAAATACAAGCAAACATCATGGCCAACATTGTCTTATGCAATATATGTTAGTTTGCAGTTCAAAGCCCTTTGCAATTTGTAAGAGGAGGCACAATCGCGGTGAATATTTATCTTCACTCCTTTTCTCTTCACAAATGACAATAGTGTGCATACATCATTTACCTCCATTCATATAAAGGTGTTATGATTCTTAGAATAGAGCCTCTACAAGTGGTATCAAGAATGGGCCTCATTGTGAGTCATCACCTATCTTCATACTATTTCCAACCCAAATTGCTTAATTTCAAAAATGTCTTTGCACAATCCATCCCAACGAACAACTATTGAACCACTACAAATACAAGAAGTTCACTTGATTCTAAATTCTAAAAGCAATTACAAGTTTTGATGCATAGATTGAATTGATCATAGAGAGGTGGGGTGTGGTGATGGCACAAACATGGATTTTAGTGCACATGAAATTCAAAAAAATTGCATGTTTCAAAATATGTTGGCCATCTTGTGTGGGTGGGCATGGAATGAAAAATTGCAAGAAGAGTCAATGGAGTTGCATCTAGGGGATGCATGTTGCAAATCCTTTAAAAATTTCAGGAAGAACAAGAAGATGAAAGGAGTTAAAGGGCAAATCGTGTTTTTGACCCTTCATCCAATTTGGATTCACAAGTCTTTTGTTTTGACTACCTATATTGAGGTAGGTGAAGAGTTGATACTGGATAGGAGGGGGAACATTTAGGATTCTCATGTTTTTTTTATTCTTATTCACCATATTCAGTGTGCCAAATTCATGGTTTCCAACCCTAGGTGGCAGTTGCTTTCTAAGTTTATGGTTTAAGTTTTTAAAGTTTGAATTTTCAAGTTTATTATTTGATATTTTTATCTTCATAATAATATTTGAAGAAATAGTAGGTGCTCATGTAGGTTAGAATGCAAGTTCCAAAGTTGTGCGTGTGTTTTTTTTGGGAGTAAACCCATTATATGAGTCCCATATACAAAAGTTGTGTTAAAAAAGCCTAAAGATAGGTTATATTGTCATGACAGTGTATGTTGTGAGGAGTTAGGGAACAAATATGTTAGCCAAACTAGAGTCTATCAATGTTCAAAGTCCTTTGCAAAAAACTGAATGATGGCAATGGATTTGTTTGATTGTAGGTAGTATTTAGGAGAAGCTCTCATGACACTCCTTATGTCGCCACAATTTTCACAAGGATATGAGTGCCTGATTTGGTGCTCTAATGACGTCAATTGGTACTGCCGTGCTTCTTAAATTGGATCTATGTTATAAAACATTGAATGGAATTCATGTCCATGTATGTGAGTAAGGAAAAGGAGTGAGATATTTATTACGAAAGGAAAGGAGAAGAACTCAACATCACTTCCAGCTATGGAGGTGGATACTGAGGTCTTTGTAAAAGGGACCTGCACTTCTAATTCCTTGAAGATCCACACAATTTTCCATAGTGTTGAAAGCATCTTGACATCATGATTCCAAGCAAGCTAATGAAGCTATCCTGCACATAAGGCTTTGGCAAGCTTGCCAGACTTTCATTGAGTTATTAATGGCAAAGGCAAGCAGTCATTGGGCAATGGATCACTAAGTTGCAGTGAATCTAGATCTCTAGCAAGACTAGAGTTGTGTGGTGTACACTAGCAAGGCAAACCACAGGAATTGTGCAAAGTAGTGCCCAAGGACATGATATAATCAATGCAAACACTCTGGATGTGTACACTTGAGACGGATGTCTATATAAGAGAATGTCTGTCTGTTTTCTTCAGTAAAGCAAGTTTCTTTGTGACCATTCAAAGAGCCACAAAGTTTGGGTTTCATCTTGAAACCTATAGTGGAGTCTGCTCCCTGATACAACAACAATGAGAACGTGGGTCTGCTAGCACAATTTAATTTTCCATCACTGTGTTATGGAACCGGGCAATCCTATCTGTAATGATGGTTATGTGCAGATTAACTTGCAAACCTTAAAACTCATCCTGGATCAATGGCCGCTTTTCAAAGGCTGGCAGCACATCAGCTTTGTGATCAGATTCTAGTGGTAATTTGCAGTCTGGAAGAAGAAAACTCAACATGAATGCCAAATGCCAGAAGGGGAAGTATATCTGCACTTTCTGGTGGAGACGATTTTGAGATGTTGCAAGTAATCTTAGCTGTGAAGGAAATCGGACAACAATAAGCTACGTGCAAGGAGCTGTCAAAACTTAAAAGCTGTGGTGGCACAGATGCAACATTGCCAGTCAATTTGTCCTTGATGAGTTTCGGATACTTCAGGCCAATGATTCACAGTTTCTCTGCTCTGGGGCAACAGCAAGTCCACAAAGAGATGACTCTTATCTGACTGTCAAAGTCACTGAGTACCAATATGAGAATTCCTTGAACTGGACTACTGTACCTGCAGGTATTTTCCTTCATTTGCAAGGAACAGCTTCATCCAGAACACAATTCCTCTTCACCTGCAGCTCTGGCACCTGGGTATTTTTAAGGTATTGGCCAACACCAGTGTCATTTGCTGTTGGTTGTATCCCTGGACCTGGATTTACATCTTTTTCTTGGAATACATATGCCTCTCAAATAAACATCAGAATACTGACAAATATGATAAATGTAGAGTTGACACACACTATCATAAGAACCAGTTGCAGAATTGCAGCAAATGAGAGAGCACAGATGCAAGATCAGAAAAGTAATTAAGACATTCCTGTTTGACAAATGGTTCATTTCTTACACAGGAAAAAACAGTGCCACAAAAGAACCTAGATCCATCATCTAAACACACATTTTCCCCATCATCTACAACAGACTTTGCAGCCTCTTTATCTCTTGATTCCTTTTCTTTTTTATCTTGCTCCTGCTCTATGTGAACTTTGTAAAGACTTCATGGAGTACTGCACAAGGTTAAGCTCACCTGACATCCTGCCCAATGGCAACACCCTTCAAAAAAAACATCCAAAGTGTAGATAGTTTATCAGTCAAGACAACAAGACAAAGATACTACATATAAATCCCTTCACTCTTTGATGACAAACTCAGAGCTTTCTATTTCTGAGTTCTGAAGAGGAAGAGTTCTATATGTTGTCCCAATTGAATGCATTGTTCACTGCTTGAAGAGATGCCTGGAGCTTCAGTTGCTTCTGACCTGAAGAAGTTGCACAACAACACATGCGCAGAGCTCTCACGTAGTGTATTTCCTCTTGCAACAACCAGTTTGTGTATGGTTGGGACAAATTGGAATGCACCGTTGACACCCAAGCATATTAACAGATGTTCACAGCTCTGATCCTCCCCAGCAAATCTTCATGGAATCAGGGTGTTTATGTCAAATCATGGTTGAAAGAACAACATGACAAGTAACTGGCTCACATGATCCAATTCTCATGTCCATAATTTCTTGTGAATACCTAGGGTACTCATGCTGGCAGAGATGAAAATATGAATAGCAAGCACTAATGAGTTTGGATGTAAGCTTCTTCATGCACAATTGACTTATAAAGCCTAAATCTGGACACAGTTGGCATTGACCTAAATGAAAAGATGGATCAAACAGAAGAAGAGGTGAACTTAAATCACAGGTGGGCTGCAATTGTAGGGCAAGTTCTTACCGTATGTCTTCAGGTCATGAAATTTGGCCATCATGACATTAGACAATTCCATTGCCCTGCTAACTTTCAGGTTCTTGTGACCTCCTTTGTTACAGCAGCCACCTCTACCATTTTGCAACATCAATATTTTAGGAGTAGTGGAAATTATCTGCAAATGGTTAGTCATTGATGTGGCATTTGCACTTGACTTATCCTTCAACATGATGAAGAGAGCAAGAAGGACGCTCCATTACCACAAATGGTCAAGGAATCCTAGTTTCAAATGTGGCAAGCCACAGCAACAAACATAGTTGCGTGCACCTTTGCCCTTGGTAGGAACTAGGAACACTCTGATAAAAAAAAGGAGGAAAATTTAAAGGGATTGAATGTTTCTTTGGTTGTGTTCTAGAGCAGATCTTGTTCAGTAGAGCTTCTGATACCAGTCTCAAATTTCTGCAATATGAAGAGGATGAACCACCAGACAGATTGTCATTCTCACTGTTCCTCAGCTCTTATCCTCCTGTATGTTTCAAGAGGTAACCATGCACATGCAGAGCAAAATCACCCATATGCAGAATCATGATCATCAGTAATTGAGAAACCATAAAAAAACTAGTGGGGGTTTAGGGTTTAGGGTTAAGCTTCACTGATGGCCTATTTGGGTAATACAAAATCAATGCAGTACGCAGACTGTTCATCAATACGAAAGCAATGCTTTGAAAAGGCTGTCAAGGGAAAAGAATATACTTACAAGGTGATCAAAGAAGTACAGCTTCTAAGAGCAAATGGGATGCTCCCTTGAAGTTTCAAAACTGACAAGTCAAGCACCTCCAGTGCACCAATCTGTGAAGGTATGACTCCATCTATCAGGCAAGTCACAAAACATAAAAATGCATGATAAATGCCAGTTGCATGGATGAAATGCAATTCTAAGGATTAATGCTTTTGTTGTAACTTTGGTTTGACTATTTCTCAACTATATTATGCAACTACAAATCAACCTTGCAAAGAATGCATAAATTAATCATAAATTGATACAATAATTCATCATGATTCATGATTTATAAATATTAATTAGTTGATTATTTAAGAATATGCAATAATTGTAAGCTAATTTAAAATTATTTAAATTTTATTAACAACTCAATAAGTTTATAAATAAATATTTAATATTTATCAATGAATGATTTTTCAATCATTTATTAATTATTATTTAATATTTATTTACTATGAAATAACTAAATATTTTAAATAATAACATAGATAAAGTGAATTTTCTTACAAATTATTTAGATAATTAGTTATTTTTATTCCTTATTTAATGATTTTGAAATATCTGATTAATTTTGAATTTCTCAATAATTTGATCTAACAGGTTAATTAAGAATTCTGGTTAATGATTAATGACTATTAATTAGTAAATATTTATTTCAGCCTTGAATAATAAATAAAAATTATTCACAAATTAAATTTTCTAGTTACTATTAATAATTACTTAAAACTGATTGAATACTTACTTAATAAATTAATAAATTCGTTATATATATAATATATATTATTTTTATCAGTTAATATTTCCTAGATATAAATTAAATTAAATAATTAATAATTTTTAATAATAATAATAATAAACTATGTGATGGTTCATATTTATTAATAAAAACTTATGGTTGATAACTAATAAATATTAATTATTTAATATTTAATTAACTAAAAAAACTAACGATTCCTGAGTTAAATTCAGTTAATATTAATGATTAACTAAAAGTGATTTAGTTAATACAAATTAATTTAATAAATTATAAATTTAATAATCTGTAGTTAATATTGAAGAAATAATTAATAATTAATTTTTTAAGATAGTAATTGAAAAGCTAATTATTTTTTATTTAATTAATTGATCACTAGCATTTTAAAAGGTTTATTTTTAGAGGAAAAAAAGTAGTTCTATTTAAATAATTCAATAAATAAATAAGTAAGTTATTTTATAAGTGATTGCCAAATAATTATATACATTAAAGAAAATTATTTTAATTAGATATTAAATAATTATTTCTTGAATACTAGGTACCTATTAAATACCTAATACCTACTTAGTTATTCACTTAATTAGTAGTTAGGTATTTAATTAATGTATATCTAGAGTGCTAGATAGTTAGGTAGTTAATAAGTAGTTAATAGGTAGCTATTAATGATGTAAGTAACCACTAAGGTTAATGTTTAATTAGTTATTAAATATCTACATATGAATTCCTAGCTAGTTGTAAAAGTACTTAGCTAGGTAGCTAGTAGCTACTTCTAGGTACCTATTAACTATTACTTAATATGTATTTTCTAGCTACTATTAGCTATTTAATCTTTAGGTTATTTATGTTAATTATTAAATGGTCTAGGCCAAGGTGCCACCTTGTTTAATTTTAGCCCAACCTAGGTGCCACATATGTTACATTAATTAATACGCTAGGTTAATTAAAAATAATAATCTAGGTTAATTAGTAATTGGCTATGTTACATAAGGAGTTAGGTACTAATTAAATAAATATTTAGTTAGGTAGTTGTTAGTAGGTAGTTATTAGTGGGTAGTTGTGATTAAATTGCAACAAGTTACAACTAGATTGCAAATTAGGTTACAATTAACTAAGTTATAACTTGGTTCCAACTAAATTAGAACTATGTTGTAACTAAAATGTTTATCCCATATTGTTTGTCTTTAATGACAAGTTTCTAAACTATATGTAAAAAGATGAATTAGAAATGTTGAATAAACAAAAACAACTTGAAACTAGAATAGCCATTTGGAACGAGTTGATCACAAAAGCTTGATTTTAAAGGTTAAACTTAAAATGAAATAAATTTTTATTAGTTAGGTGGCATTTTGCCTAGGTGGCCTAAATCTAGGCCTAGCTTAAGTTCGGGCTTAGCCTAGGTTTGGGGTTAGCCTAGGTTTGGATTTAGCCTAAGTTCATGCTTAGCTTGATTCCAAACTTAACCTAGGTTTGGGCCTAGCTTAAGTTTGAATTTAGTTTAGGTTTGGGTCTAGCTTATGTATAGGCCTAACCTAGGTGATATGTAGCCTACGTGGGCCACATGTTAACAAGTTATTGGTTGGATGTTTGGACCATGTGTCAACAAACTATTAATTAGACATTTGGGCCACATGTGAACAAACTATTCACTAGACTCTTTGTTGAGCCTAGTTGGAATATAGTTGAAATTTCAATTCAAATTTGACGACGTCATGATTTGTTAGCGAATGAAGTTCATCCCTAAGGTTTATAATTGAAAACAACTATCAACTATAATGGTCAAGATTGTTTCAACTGAAATGGTTGTGCTTGGTTATTGGTGGGTTTAGGGTATTGTGTGTTGTTAACATGTGGCCAAAATTGTCTACTACAATTTTAGGTTTGACTTGTATTTGTCAACTCCTATGGTAACTAGTTGCATAAAATAATTTTAGTCAAAAGGTCGTTTTCAACTGTAATTGTAGTTGAAGACGAGTTGAATTTGCAATTC
>Ga0116231_10014129_pt1 | contig 10867 bp, 5 predicted proteins | sample S1TSphgellanicum_2_FD_89695 | JGI IMG/M metagenome (GOLD analysis project Ga0116231, IMG submission 89695) | Host-associated microbial communities from peat moss isolated from Minnesota, USA - S1T2_Fd - Sphagnum magellanicum MG | ecosystem: Host-associated > Plants > Peat moss > Unclassified... | reverse complement strand
TTGTTTTGTTTGGTGGGTGTGTGTTGTGTGGGGGGGGGGGTGGGGTGGGGGGTGGGGGGGGGGTGGGGGGGGGTGGGGGGGGGGGGGGGGGGTTTCCTACTTTCAATCCTATATGTCTACCCTTTTTTTGGCTTTTCCTTCTTTCCCTCTATGTGTCTATTTCAAACATTTGAATTGTGCATTAGAAGATTCTAAAAGCAACCAGGATGAGAGTTCAAAGAGGCTAACCAAAATATTGGCACAATCTCAATCAATGTCGCAACATTTTAGGTATAAGATTAATGAGCATCATTAGTCTTTGTTGACAAGAGTAGTAGCATGCAAAAGAAGAATAGGAGCTTCTTCAATACCATGGTTACAGTGGGGCACAAACTTGTTGGTAATTGCATTTTTGGTTTTTAAGTGGCAAACTTTTCGACAATATGTGTTTATTGAGCTCTCTTTGTTGATGTGTAGTGGAGGTGCTCTAAGAATTAATCAACAGCGCTTAGTTAGAGTTATTAGTGATTCTTCTTTATTTGCTCAGTGCACATGGATAATTGACATTAAAGCTAGCCAGAAATTGCTTGGTCATCCTGAACTTTTAAGTTTGGAACACTCCACTCACAACTCCAACCATTGAAACTTGGCTGATCACAATGTACCTAAAGCCATAGTACTAAAAAAACAGAGGACTTTTCCCACCGACCCAATCTCATATTGTGCCAACCCAAATGAAAACTAAAACATTAAGTGAAAGTCTAAATTTCACATCACATCATACAACAATTAGGAGGGAAAATGGGTTCTCAATAAGCATAGAAAGTCGAATAAACCCTAAACTCTCAATTCCTTCAATATTTTCTCAAAAGTGAAATGGTAGTACAAACTCAAAGTTATTGGTCATTTTTTGTCACATATAACTTGCATTCTAAAATAAAATAAGGGAAATGGGTTCAGTTTTATTACCCTCAATTAATGAAAACATCACTTTTATATAAATTCCAACAATGATGATCTCAGTTCCTTAAATTATTAGGTCAATCACTTTCATACTAATTCATTATATGTGTTTGAAGATTGCTAAGACCAAGAGTGTTGCAACAAAGACTTAGAAGACTATTGGCAAAGAACATAGTTCCAATACACGACAGAAAATCATGATCCAAAATTGATCTTCATTTTGCTAGGAAAGTTGGACATCAAACAGATGACACTTCTCTTCACATTGGGGACTTCTTATTAAACTGCAATATTCTTTGGGGAATTGGGTTCTGAATTTTGGGAGATTTCATTCATAGTTTTCTGACCTCATCATGAAGGCCACTCTAATCTAGAAGGATGTTTTGTAACAAGTGGCATGGTTAATATCCAATAAGATAATGCTACTATTACCCATTAGTTCAAATTGCATATAAAAGCCTTGACCAACACAAGAAAGATCAAGAAAAGCCCAAGATTTCCAAGCTCAGTCCCCAGCTTAGGAAACACCATCTTGTAGGTGTAAAGCTATATTCTTCTTATTATACAATCAGATGACATGAAACCCAAAAGGAAACATATTTTCATTGTGTTGGTATGTAAACTGTGTGACACCTCCCTGGAAACCTGGCAACTGGATTGCTGGTAGCTGCTTTTTATATTCCACTCCAAAGTAGTCCTTTGCTGAAGAAAGAAAAATGCAGATTTGATACATGTGAAATATTTTGAAGCTGGGTAGTAGTAGTTCAAACTGATCTGCAGATTTCCAGTTTTCCAATGTATCATCAACTTTCTAGGAAACATGGCTGGAGACTTTTACAACATAATATATTTCAAAGTAAGTTTTTTTTCAGCTGACGACCAAAGAAACTTGTGGCTTTGATACATGTGAAGTATTGAAGGTAGTTCAACTGATTTGATGTTCCCTGCAGACTTCCAGTGCAATTTCAAGGTTTTGGAAGCAGTTTCAAACCCAACAACTGGAGCACAATCTCCAATTTTGTTCTAGGTACACCAAGTGAGTCCAGTATCAGTGCAGCATTTGCAGTTCAAATTGCAGGATTGGGTTGAAATCTCATGCAGGGATTCAATCCAAGACTTGCAGCGAAATGGGGGTTGTTTCTTCTCTTGTTTGAATAGTAACAAACAAGAGCAGGTCCCAGCAGAATCAGCAAAATGGCCCGTACACTCTATATTGAATCAAGTTGGAGCAGCTTCACCCTTACCCCTTATTTGGGCCTCTAGACGCATTTCTCACATCCAATTAGTTTTAAATTGTTTCCTAACCCTCACCCATAACCATGGAAAATGGGACAGTATAAGGTGAGGGATTGCGTATAATCAAACACCTAAGCCAATCAGTATAGTCGATTTGTAAGAGTGGTCATTCTAATGTGTAGTACCTTTTACAAGCATTAGCTCCTGTGCAAATTTACTGACCCAAACAACATTTCCCTCACATTTGCAATATAAAAGTTGTACTTCATTCAAAATGTACTTTGCAGGCCACCGGTGAGGCTACTCTTACAACCCTCAAATAGTATGAAAATGGGCTTGGCACTGTAAATTTGTTAGCCTTGCCTACCAAGGCACGGATATAGTGTTTAGATTCATTATAGCCATATAGTAGCTTAAGGGATCTTGGCCACTAGGTAACAATACATCTATTTTTATATGAGGATTTTTTGAAAGATGATATTTTGGCTTGTGTTGAAACTTGAGATTAGTTATAGAGTTATAATATCTTGAAGGATTTTGGGTTTCTTTTAGAGGATTTTTTGAAGATTATATTTTTGCATGGTGAAATATTTGAGTTCTGCATAATTCTTCTTTTGCCTTAAGATCCTTTTTAATGTAAATGGCAAGGCCACATTGTGACACACCCCTTGTTCCAGGTTCCATAAGAAAATGACTAGCCATAATGGTTGGCCCAAGTGGTGGCATTTGAAATAGTCTTTCACCTTAAGGTGTCTAATTTGTCATGTTTATGGGTGGGGCTGAGAAAAACAATTAACACACTATGTGGAATACATGATAAACACTGATGGAGGTCCAAGCAGGGGGTCTGGGTAGAAGTACATACTCAGTTTTTAGGGTTTAGGGTTTTAAGTGTGGACCAGAAATTGGTTTGTGAAACAACAGCATTCCACAGGAACGCGAAGATTTTGGGTTGGGAAGTTGCAGGAAGACTGTAGTAGGACAGCTGCTAGCATCATGATAAGGCCCATGATGGGATGGTTGTGACAGAAAAAGAGAGAGGTATGGCTACATGGAGATGGGTACAAAATAGACTCCAGACAGAAGACAAAAGGATGCAGGAGTCAGGAGTTTTCTCTAAAATCCGGAGGAAGAAAAGCAACAAAGTGGAAGAAGCAGAATTGATGTCAGATGACCTTCTGACATTTCTGTCCTCGCTACATGACAAGAGTTTTTTTTGGCAGACTGGCAGAAAACCCATAGACTCTAGTATCAAAGATGGTTTGTTTTAGCACTGATGGATATTGTTGGAGAGGAGGACCCAGTTCATGAGTAGAGCGTAGTACTACATTATTACTGGCAGGAGGAGCAGGAGCAGCAGCAGCAGTCAGTGAGAGTCATCATGTCTGGAGTTCTAAACTCATAAACACACCATCACTACCTGGTCTCCATCACTCTCTCTCTCTTATTTTACTGCCAAGTTTACAAGATATACGGAGGAGCTTTGTTGACTACGGAGCAGCCTCTGCAATTGCTTGACTAGAGGTGTCAGTGGGTCCGTTGCTGCATCATTGGGTCTCCGCCTTTTGGGCTGTTGTACCTCTTTTATGATGGGGTTGTGGAATTTCTCCACTGATCTCTACATGTGGAGCAAGTCGTGAACGACACACTGGAATGATACGCATTGTGACACAGGATAAAAAGATTGTACATGATCATCATGATGTTGGTCGAGTTTTGAGGTCTTTTTTGTCCATAATTTGGTAGACCACAAACCAGATGACATTAAGAATGTTTTGTAAGGAATTTACTTGTAGAGAATGTTTGGTCTCTACATGGAAACAGGATCACAGAAATTGTTTTGTGTCGCCTGCTTTGCTGCTGGCCTAGACTTCAAACTGTCCAAGTTACTTTGTGGGATCCAATGAGTAAAATGGCACATTAATATTGAGCTCCAACCTCCCTCTGTGTAAAGCAGAGATTTGAACCCCCGGAAGAAGTTGAAAACCAAACCAAACCAAAGCTGGAGCTACATTCTGCATGCAACAACATTGTTGCTTCACTTCACCTACTCACTAGATCAGTGAACTTATCTGTCAAAACCCTTGCCTCTATTGGGCCTTGCCCCCACATGGACACGGACTGTCACATTGGATCCAAGTTTTGTAAGTCTTATCTTATTAGAACCGATTTCATATTAGTTGAATTGTGAGCTAGTTTCACATTAGTTGAATCATTGATTTGATGAATGTGTTTGGATTGTTTAGATTGAAATGGATTTTTTGGTGTTCAAAGTGTGAAAACTGTAGGTGAATTAAGTGAGAAACTTTAAATTTTTTTTTAAAGCGTGAGAGGGTGGTGGCAACTTTTTGGTTTTGATATTTATCGTTGATTATCTCTTACAATCAAATGTATCCTACCATTCTTATTTCAAACAATGGAACTCTTCAATTTTCTTTGCAACATGTTAAACACCCCCTTACAAACTTTCCAAGCGTCAATGCGATGCCTTACATAACACTTGCATGGTTTTGTAGCAAGGTTGGATTGATGTTTTAAAAAATTAATTAAATTTTGAGATAAGTCAATAGAGTTATCCATAAAGTTACCCAGTCTTTGAGCCTTAATTCATCCTATTTCAATCTCAAATGAACGGTATCCTAAAGTGCGCAAAATTCGAAAAAAAAAAAAAAAGTCAATATTGGGATGAAAGGTTAATATGAGATTTAAAAGTTGGGGCAAAAATATTATGTAAAAGAACACGTTCATTAAATAGCAATGTAGGCACAATGCATGTGTAGTACACTAGATAAGTAGCAAATTAAAAACTAAGCATGAAACTCCTTGTAACACCAAAATTGCTGGTAAAATGAGTTTCAAGTCCCCATTTTAAGACTATGAAATATTTTTCTTCAATTTTTTAATCTCAATTGGAGTTTGAGCCAAACTAGGGGGTCCAATACTTAATATTTGTGACTTTATGGATAACTTTAATCCTGACCTAGTCCTTTACCTGCTCATGGATTCAAAATAATCGCTTGCAAAGAGGAAGACATGGAGAATCAAGTTTTTACATGTCTCATCACCTTGCAAAACAAGCATGTGTACCCCAATTTTCCTAGAGGGGATATGTTTGACATCCCTCAAGTTTTCTCAGTTTTTGAGATTTAATGTTCATTTTGGATGGTGCTCACTTTGGCTTACTTTACTGAACACCTGCATCTTGGCATGAAATGAAAACTAAGGTCCAAACTGGTGCCCTACAGGGTACACTTTCTGGATTAGTTGATTGACAACAAAAAATTCTTCTCTTTGTAGTATTGCTTCATCATCTCCTTTGCTTCTATTGCAGAGGACAAAGTTACAAAAAGCTGCAACAACAAACAAACAAACAAACAGTTCATGAATTCGGTTGTTGAAGCAACATCCTGCAACAAAACATGAAATCAATTCAACATAGTTTTTTTTTTCTAACCAAATAATAAGTTAGTCTAATCTTAATTATTGGCCTTTACAGCAAGGAAAAAAAATTCTGTTGCCGGCGCAATCCAAGCTGCCACCAGCAGCCAAATGTCTTACAATTTTGGAATTATTTACATGAGTAGCTGCCAGCATGGGTACAATGTAACAAGTCTGTCAGTGCAGCACTAGCGATATTGAATCATCTATCCTGCAATCTGGACACACTGATAAACAGGTAAGGTCAGGAGTCGAGTGTATTCCTTTCATCACACTAATTGTATACCTATGCATCTGGTATATATGCATTGATCTAAAGATCAAATCATGAGTCGAGTGCATTCCTTTCATCACACTAATTGTATACCTAAGCATCTGGCACATATGCATCGATCTAAAGATCAAATCATGAGTCGAGTGTATTCCTTTCATCACACTAATTGTATACCTATGCATCTATCTAAAGATCAAATCATGTAGCTGCTAGTTTCATTCAGGGCTGTAGCTACTGCAGTCTTAAGTCTCTCTTTTGGGGCCAGAGTGAACCAAGAGCAATCAGCACACCATCCATTGGAAGCCTGCTATGACTCATAAGAGAGTCATAGATGAATCTCAACTGGGTTGAGTAAATGGTTTCACTTTGGTAAAGTATTTTTTTAAAGGATAATCAATTATCACAAAATGTGGGTGCAGTTCATTAGTTTTCATTCATTAGATCAGTGAATTCACTATTTTTTCATTAAGCCATGTTCATTAAACCAATGAATTCACTCAAAATCCAGTGAAATCACTCGACATATAAAAACACGTTTTGTTGTAATGCATTTCATAAGTAGGTAAATAAATGGGTTATTAATAAACAATTAGGTTCAATAAATGTTTAGTACATTGGTAATGGTTGGGGGTGGGGGGGGGTGCGGGTGGCAAGGGAATTGAATTTACATTTGTAATTAAAAGAAGAAGAACCAAATTCCAGTTTTAGGAATCAGCCCTAAACCTATATGAAACAGGTTTTGGGGCTGATTCCAGTTCTGAATTTTTATCCAAAATTTAAAACAAGTGGTCCAGTACTCAGGAACTGAACCAGGAACCAGAACCTGCCAAAACTGGAACCGGCCAACATGGGTTAACACATTGGTAAGAGCTAAGAGGGTTGTTGGTAGTTAGATAGCAAGTGGCAATAAACAGAAACTGAGCTAACCACTGTGGTTACCTTGGGAACTGTAACCCAATGGAAAACTGTTTGGTGTTCATTCATCATCCATCCCTCATGCACGTCAACACTAGTGGCTGTTGGTTTACTCTGGCCCTCTCTTTGCCAAAATACTCTCTGGGTTAGAGCATTTTACTACTGGGTACTACTTGCAACCACTTGTTTTAAAAAAACCCATCAAAGCTGTTGTTGGACTTTGTTGCTGTAAAGTTCCAACAATATTTTTGTCGCTGGTGCTTTTTAAGTCGTGACATTGTTTGTATCTATTTATTGGCTATGCCTGTAAGGGAGACATTAGGGAATGATATAGTTTCAATTCGCATCCCCAAGCTATTAGGGCTGGAATGAATCAGCAGCCACCAATGCACCAGTTGAGGATGAGCCCATTGAAGTTATTTTGCGGATGAACAAAAATCCCATCCTCCCTTCTCGCATGTTTTTTTTTTTCCACCTCTTCTCTACCCCCAAATTTTCCCGCCTCCTACCTACAACCTACCTCCCCCCTCCTACCTACCACCCCCTCCCCCCCTCACTCCATTGCCAAAGCTCTAGAGCCGTCGAGTGAGAGCAAGCCTAGAGTTGGAGCTATGGCTGGAGCTGGAACGTGCCTCGAGCTAGAGCTATTGGAGCCGGGGAGCTGTGGTTGGAGCTAGAGCGGGACCCACATGGGACCCACGCGGGACCCAGGTAAGCATCTTTTCTTTTCTCTTCTTTGTTTGTTTTGTTTGCTCTTCTTTGCGTTGTAAGAAAAAACATATTTTCTTTCTCTTGTTTTGCTACGCTACGCTATAGTGCAACGCAGCGAAGAAGGTGACGACTACCGTTGCCTTCTTCTTCCTCTTCTGGAGCTGCGTTGCAACGCATCATAATGAAAAAGGTGATGGCAGCAACGTTGTCATCGCCTTCTTCTTCCTCTTCTAGAGTTGCGCTGCAGCGCAGCGCAGTAAAAAAAACATCGGCAGTGACGCTATCGTCGCCTTCTTCTTCTTTTTTTGTTGCGTTACAACGCAAGAAGGTGATAGCAGCAACACTGTTGTCGCTTTCTTCTTCTTCTTTTTGCAGCGCAAGAAGGTGCAAAGACGAAGGCGACAATAGCTGCCGTCGCCTTCTTCTTCTTCTTTTTTTTATAGCGCATTGTAGCGCAGCAAAGAAGGTGACAACAACTGCCATCACTTTCTTCTTCCTCTTGTGGAAATGCACTACAGCGTAGCGCAGCAAAGAAGGCGACGGCAGCCACACCGTCGCCTTCTTCTTCTTCTTTTACTGTGCTACGTTACTGTCGTCGCCTTCTTCTTCTTCTTTTGTTACATTATGTTGGTGTCGTCGCTTTCTTCTTCTTCTTTTGTTGCGCTACATTGTTACCGTCACCTTCTTCTTTTTGTTTTATTGCTGCACAACGAAGAAGGTGATGGCAGCAATGCTGTCATCGCCTTCTTCTTCTTCTTTTATTGTGTTGCAGCGCAAAAAGGCGATGGCAGCAACGTTGTCGTCACCTTCTTCTTCTTCTTTTTGTAGCGCAAGAAGGCGCAAAAACGAAAGCGATAGCAACTACCGTTGCCTTCTTCTTCTTCTTTTGCTGTGCTGCAACGCAAGAAGGCGACGACAATAATGTTGTTGTCACCTTTTTCTTCTTGTTTTGCTACGCTATGTTGTAGCGCAGCGAAGAAGGCGACGACAGCTACCGTGACCTTCTTCTTCCTCTTGTGGAGCTACACTTCAGCGCAGCGCAGCGAAGAAAGCAACGGCAGCCACACCATCGCCTTCTTCTTCTTCTTTTGTTACGCTACTACGTTGTTACCATCGCCATGTTCTTTTTGTTTTGTTGATGTGCAACAAAGAAGGTGACGGCAGCTTTGTTGTTGTCGCCTTCTTTTTTTTTCCTTGTAGCATAGCAAAGAAGGCAGCAGCTTTGTATTGAAGAAGAAAAAGACAACAGCTGCCACCACCTTCTTCGATGGCTTTGTTGCAAGGAAATGGCTAAGTCCGCCTTTCTTTTGTGGTTTTGCTGCAAAGAAGGTGATGGAGGCAATGTCATCGCCTTCGTCTATGGTGACGATTTTTTTTATTTTTTTTATTTTTGTGCTTATGGTTTAGTTCATTAGGATGAACATTTAATAATAAATGGTGGTTTTTTGTTTAGGGTTGAAGGTTGTAATGGCTAGGGGAAGAAGACTGAAAAAAAACAGTGGTGGTGAGATGGAAATCAATAAGCAAAATGTTGCTGCATTAGATGAGGCAATTGTTATGCTAGATGTTGCTGCAGGAGATGAAACAGTTGCTAAGCCACATGTTGTTGCATTAGATGCGGCAATTGTTGAGCAAAATATTGTTGCATTAGATGCGGCAATTGCTCAGCAAAATGTTGCTGCATCAGATGAAGCAATTGGTGACCGAAGTGTTGTTGCATCAGATCAAAAAATTGGTGAGCAAAATGATGCTCTATCACGATTGAAACACAAGGATAACAATTTGGTATAGATTGTTTTAAAATTTATGGACATTAGATTAAATACATATTTTAAAAATTGTATAAGTTTCTTGAAGTTTAATTATATCCGCACCTTCCATCATTTGTTGGAAATTGCGAGATTTTTTTTGTCAAATTTTTTCTATTACAACTCTTGAAAATAGTTCATGTTTATAGGAGTAGTATGTGATTGTGTGATTTTATGTTTTCTAATACCTACATTATGTTTTTTTAACTTTCATTTTTGGGTTTAGGTTCGGAACTTGAAACTGAGCAGGCTTCTCAGCCACTTACACTTATTTGTCCACTTAACTTGGCTCAGAAGGACAAAGAATGGACAAAGGTTGGGTTAAAATGGAAATGCAAAGTTGACACTTGTGTGAGCCATACCGACACAACCATGTGCGGTAGTCTTAATTTTCAAGAGTTACATCAGGGTTATTTAAGTGGGGTAAAATTATTAAGGGCTTTTAGTGACTTCATAAGCAATGATGAATGTGTTTGGTGCGAAGGGGGGTTATTTTCTTTTCTGAAATGCATTATTGGTGAATAAGGAATTGGATTAGTTCTTTTCTTCAGCAAAGGCTACTAACCATAGTTTTAGAAATTTTGTTGCATAATTAGGGGTGAAAAATCTCTAGAGGGTTGGGGGTAGAAGTAGACACCAAAATTTACAATGTTCAACACAACATTAGTCTTATTATGATATTTAGGGAGTAGCAAGGATGCCAGAAACATCTTGTAGAAACATTTTGTGTAGCTTGGATAGGTGCTCTATTTCTCGTGAGATTCTTCTCCCAAAAAGTCTGGACTGATACAAAAATGGCTGGCATCATTGCTTAGAACACATTAAGTTATCTTCTTTGCGACGTTGAAGCGACGACACTTGACATCGTCATTGCCTCCAATGCATTGGTGATGACAGGGCGTAGTTCTTTACATCCTCTGCGGCCTCCGCCAGTGGAAATATTTGTAGTCTTTTGCAGCTTCTAGGTTTTGTCATCAGATTCTTCTGCCAAAAATGTCTACTAGAAATATATTGTAATATCTTGTTCTTGCGCATTGAAGCGGTTTTTTCTATGTGCGCCGTGGTGGGAAATGTAGGGGGGACACCAATGGAGGAGGATATCGATGTGGTAACTTTCGAACAACTATCGGCACATATCAAGCCTTCCGATGGGAGCTTAGCTGCTACACAGTGTAACTTCTTATCATTTCTTAGCCAATATACTCTCTAAGTTGAAAACTGAGAGAACATTTTTAGACTGCTTTGCTAAGAAAATCAAGTTGCTGGTTGTGTAGTTATCAGAGTTACAGAGTTTTTGAGGTTTCAAATTAGAGACCTTTTGATTGAATTGTCATGCTTGCTACTGATGGGAGAGCTTTGTGGGCCCCCTAGAAGAAATGCAGTGGCAACCCATTTGACAGGTATGCACAGTGCCATAAAAATGTTAAATAGTCGCATCAAAATTCTACACCACCATCTTGTGTCTATTTAGAAAGGTATGTGACTCACCCTGTGTCACCCCATATGCATTCATCCACTCAAGTGTTGTACAACATTATGCCAT
>Ga0116231_10014128_pt1 | contig 10867 bp, 6 predicted proteins | sample S1TSphgellanicum_2_FD_89695 | JGI IMG/M metagenome (GOLD analysis project Ga0116231, IMG submission 89695) | Host-associated microbial communities from peat moss isolated from Minnesota, USA - S1T2_Fd - Sphagnum magellanicum MG | ecosystem: Host-associated > Plants > Peat moss > Unclassified... | reverse complement strand
TTTTTATATATATATATATATATATATATATATATATATATATATATATATATATATATACTTATTTATTTATTCATTTAGGCAGGTCAGTACATAGCCATAGGTAGGTAAGTTGATATAGTTCCAACCTACCTACTTACCTACCTATTTACCCAACTACTTATTTACTATCTAGGTAGGTACAAAAGTAGGACCTACTTATTTAAATAAGCAAGTAGGTAAGTACAAAGGTAGAATACTAAAAAAGTAGGTGAACTAAAGAGTAGCCACATAAGTTTTTAAATTTGTTATGTGTTTTGCCTTTAGTTATACTTTTATGAACTCACATCAACATGGCACATGTATTTTAATGTGAGAATGCAAGAGGAGACACCTCCTTTATATAATTTGTGAAATGAGATATTGAAAACAAAACATATGGGTTAAATCTTTTAGTGGCATCCTAGTTGCAATTGAGTTGTAACTACAAAAAAAAGTTCCCATATGCCTCTATTTGATTTTAATTTTGTAATTAATTTCAAATTTATAACTAATCATTTGACATAATTATCTGGAATTAATTTCTTTAAATTAATTAATATAATTGAGATAATTATTTAGTTGATTGATTCAAATAATTAATTATCAAAAATAAATATTAGATGATTATTATTTAAATAATTATGTTGATAATTGATGATTTGAGTTTGAATAAATTTAATAATTACTCGCTTTCATTAACAAACTTTGTTATCTAAAATTATTTGAATTAATTGATTAAATTTACATAATTAGATAGTAAATTTAAGTAGTTAGTCATTAGATAATTTATTATTCATTATCTGAATTAATTAAATAATAATTAATCAAATTTGATTAATGAATTCATACGAATAGTTTATTATTTAGTTTACTTAATTAATTCATGGTAATTAGGTATATTACATATTAATTACTATTTTTTAAATTAGTAACAAATAATTCATTTGAAATATTAAATAATAAACATGAATTTGAATAGAAGACATTGAGGTATATAAAGACATATTCATATGTACACCCTTATTGAATGTTTGATAAAATATATACATTGTTTTTAATTTCAATTCAAAATTACATTTTCACCTTTCATGAAATTCTACGGTTTGATATGGATGCATACCAACATAATATTGTGAATTCCAATGTAGTGAAACATTATTAACACATCAATTGAACATCAATCACAAAAAATAGAACTATAATATTTAATACATTATTTAAATTTTAATTATTTAGATAATTATGAAAATGAATTATTTTAATTAATTAATTCAATAAAGGAATCGACTCGTATCAATGAAGCATTTTATAATCTAGTCTAGAAAAGTTTGAAGTGTATAAGCTATGATATATATTTGTACATAACCATAAACATTTTAATACACCATTCCAATCCAACTAAAGGCCTACATTTACACTTTCAATGAATTGCACATTCTGTAGTCTTTTAATAATATGAATTGACACATAGTTGACAACAAATTCTAAATGAATTGAACATTCTAGTTTCAAAATAATGGATAAGTAGTAGTTATGTAGTGAAACCATAGTGACACATTTAGTTGTAACATAATTGTAAAACTAGCTAATTTAATTGAGTCTTAATTACAAACAAGTTCAAGTTCTAAATGTTATGGACCTTTACCTAACCATACACGTGGCCTAATCATACATATCAATGTTGTATGTTAGTTGCAAAATAGTTGTTCACTCAACATTAAAGTTACACTAGTTGCAACACAATTGAAATTAACCACTTTGCTGCAACTTGTGATCATGGTCAAACTATGGTTGACTATCATTATATATATTTTGCGCACATATACCCGTATAGAATCCAAGTTGAAACTGATGTGCAACTAAATGACAACTATGAAATATTTTAATGTGGCATTTTAATTATTAATTCATCGTATCTCTATAGTGTAGTTGTACCCTAGTTGCATTGTAGTTTTCATGACAATTTAGTTCCATGCCGATCTAATTTCCACAAACACAATTTCTCATAATGACATGGGGATGAATGTAAGCATTCATCCTCATTATAAATGAAAGATATTTTCATTGATCTAATATATGGATGATTTCTTTTGAATTTACATGTTTTTAATAATAGAACTTCCATCAAAATTATGGATGAATGTTTGATTTTATCATGAAACAATTATTGATTAATTTTTTTCCCCATAATTTTAATAAATTGAAACGTGATGAAACACAATCTAATTTTATATGATATATCATTTGTTGAATAATATAATGTACCTTCCATTATAAATGTATTTAATGCTTATGGTTTTAAATGCCATTATTCTCAATATGTTTTAATTAAATTATTATTATTATGCTAACATCCACCCCATGGTCCATTATTTAATTATTTAATTATTTTTTCTTTGATCAAATTGACCAAATGTCATTGACAATAATGGGTTTTTGTTTTCCTTTTCCAAAGGTGCCACAACTACCTTCAAACCTATTTATAAATGTTGTTGATGAAATTGGAGGGTTATTGATCATTTTTTTTTGAAAGTGCCACAACTTTTTTCAAATCTAATCAATGTTGTTAACAATGATGGATTTTGAATTCTTTAAATATCTTTAAATTACCTAATGTCATTAATGACAATGAGTTTTTGAAATAAATTAAAATTCAATTTTAGACACTTTAATTAACTTTTTTAAACAACGTACTATCATAGATGACAATGGAGTTTTTTTAATAATTATTTATTTTCAAGGTGCTTTAGTTTTTCACAAAGTACATATATAATTTCAAATTTTCATCATTCCTGAAAGGTATAGAATGAAAACATGAAACATGAATTCCAAGCCTTTCAATTTGCTCTCAATATGTTAAAAAGTAGTTTGAATTTTGCAAGGGCTCCTTTCAAGCTTCAAAAAGCCATCAAGTTAAAAGAAATAAAAGAGAGAAAAATTTGAAAGATGTAAAAAGGAAATGGGCACTTAAGCAACTTATGAAAGGAATAAAATGAAAAGCAAGCTTGATTCTGTGGGGATAAAAGTTTCAATAGATGAAGAAAAAAACATTGGCTAGCTTAAAAGTTTTTATTTGTTGGGTAGCTTGAAGCTCATTTGGGCAATCTAGAATTTTTTGGGGACCAATCTTGTGTTTGTATATTGTTTTTGTTATATCCTAAGATAAGGGTATATATAAATTTTCAATTTATTTACCCATCGAGTAAGGGTATATTATGATTTTTTTTCCATTCGGAGTAAAATCCATATAATGTTTTTTAAAAAATTGGATGGAGGGGAAGCACCTTGATATTCATTATCATATACCCTTGGTTAGGGTTTTAAAAAGGTTTAAAAAGGGAAAATAATTTTATCTTATTTAATAAAAAATGGGATTTTGTTTTCACATTTTGGAATTTATTTAAACAATTTTCATAAGCCTACATCTAGTTGGACAATGCATAGATGTGATGTCAAATTACAATAATAAAATTGTATTAAAATATTTCATTTTTTATTCTTAAACATACATAAAATGAGAAACCATTGAAATCAAATTGACAACATGCAACTTGCTTATTAAACATTTTTAAAAAATCTAAAAATCAAAATATGCGATGTCAATGAGTTCAACATAGTGATCTAATTGGTTTTCAAGCTTCTCTTCAATATGATCTAAGAAATTTGTTTCAACATCCCCAAAGTCATCAAGAGACACACTTTTTCTCAATATTGGATAATGATCACACATCACAACGACGATGATTTTAAGGTTTAGCTAAAACTTACACTAATAAGATTTATTGGAATTTTGAGAACATACATGGTTTCAAGTATGGGTATTTAAAAAAAATATCCAAGGTTATGAAGTAGGTATTTTTTCCAATTTTATATACCTTTGGGTATGCATTTGATAAGGTATATTGATTTTGAAAAAATATGGTAGGATAAATAATATACCCTGGTCCATATCTTATCAAATGCGGGTATATATGGGTAAATAATATACCCGTACAACATTAATTTGGACATGGCAATACTAATTTAACAACATGGACTTAGCAATTGGGCACTATTGGCTTTGCAATTTGGCAAAGTGAATTTGGCAACGGTTAATTTGGAAAATTAACAAAATAACAACCTAGACTTTGTAAGTTGGCAAACCGCACTATAAGAATTCATGGTTTTTCAAGTTGTTCAATTTGACTAACATGTGTGTTTTGATTAAAATTTTGGCAAATTTGACTAAAGGCCCTTACTAATTGAAGTGACATGTTTTTTTGGACTAGTTTAATTGACTAAAATCATCAATTTGACTACTTGGTCAATGTGACATTTAATCAAAATGGACATCTCTAGTAAAAAAAAGACATGGGTGTAATAAAATGAAACCTGTAGTCAAATGAGATATGCAATTACAAAATTTGGAAAAAATAAAATTACACAAGTAGGTAGTAAGTAAGGTAGGTACATAGGTAATAAATAGATTATTATTATTTTATACTTTAATTATTTGGGTAGGTATATTATACTTAATTAAGGTAGGGTAATTATTAGTTAGGTACGGGGTTAGGTCAATAATTAATTAATTAATATTTTTTCATTGATTATTCCCACAAGTAAAGTAGGTAGTTAGGTAGAATTTGGAAAGATAATTAGTTTGTTAGGTATGATAAATGATTATTAGCCTTGTCAAAGTAAGGTAGGGTATGTAAATAAATAAATAAACAAAATATTATGCATTAATTACTTGAGTAGGTTTAAAAATAAACTTAAGTAGGGTAGGGTAACTAATATTTAGATAATGTTGCTAGGTAAATAAATAAACAATATTTTGCATTAATATCAAATCAAATACGGTAGGTAGCTATGTATAAACAGGGAAGGAGAATTATATAGCTAGGGAGGATAAGTAGAACTAGGTCAATCCTAATAAAGATGGGAAATTAGTTAAGTAAGTTAGGTTAAGTTAGGGTAGGGTAGGTAAATAAATAAATAAAGAGTTTATTCATTAATTATTTGGAAAGATCTAATTAGGCTTAAGCATGATAATGTAACTACTAAATAGATAACGTGGATAGGTAAATTAATAAATTATTCTTATTTTGCATTAATTATTAAAGCAAGTAAAATAGGTATATAAGTATAACAAAGAAGGGTATATAACTAGTTAACTAAGTTGATCCATGTAAGGTACATGGTCATTAACTATTAAGGTTTGTTTATGTAAGGTTGAATGGGTAGGTAAGTAAATAAATTATTAAAATAATTTTAGGGAATGAATTTGTAAAAAATTGATTGTAAAATCTTTAAAATAAAATTTACAGAAGGTAAAACAAATTATGTTGTAAGTATTTATATAACTAGGTAGGAAAGTAAATAGGAACTTAGTAGTAAGTGGGTTCATTCAAGGTTAGGGTTCCAAAAAGGGACATCTAACCAAAACAAGATTAAAAATAACAAGTTTAGATTTTTTTAGTGTTTTAATATATTAAAACTATGCTTTCTTGTTGTGATCCTAAAATTGAAAGATTAAAAAAACAAGCTTTTAAAAAACTCTAACAACCATTGGATGTTGTATAAAAGTCCTTTTGAGTCTTTGACTGCCTAATTACAATTTTTTTTTAATAGTGCTAAAAAAGTGCATAAAATAATGCAATTGATTTCAAACAAAATTTACAAGAAAAAAATGTTTCCCTTTCTGCAACTACATGTTCATTAGGTTAATTTGATGAAAAAATAAAATCATACAAAAAATTTCAAAGTTTTCAAATTTTGAAATAATGGGTTGCAAGGAAAATGATTTTTTTTCAATCATTTACATAGTTATTACATTCAATAGGTTTCAAATTTTTAACTCTAGATGGAGGTCACATGTGCAAGAAATAATCATGTCAAAAACCATGTTTAGTTGATTTTAAAAGCCCATTTTGGTTCTTTTTTTCATTTTTTCTGACAAACTAAAATATTCATGCACAATTATGTATGCATGTGAAAAATCACCACCATCACATGAATTATCTTATTTTCAACTATTGAATTTTTCTCACTTACATTGGTTTCATGAAAATGTAATTCGTAAAAAGTGGCCCTATGAAAGTCCTAGGGTTTTTTTTCTTTTTTCCAGTCCCCCAACCTTGACTAAACCCAAGTATGTAAATAGATAATGGGTAGGTGTGTTGTAAGTAGGTAACTAGGAAGGTATAACTTTATAGTTTCAAATCAACTACATGTACATTATTTGAGTTTTTGATAGGTAGGAAGGTAGATTGTACATAAATATGATGTAAATCAAAGAAAGATAAGTAGTTTGTAAGAAACTAAATGAGTTGCATGTAGGTAATGAATATAAAATATATCTTTAAATATAGAAATTAAATGAAATCAAGATGAAACATGAAATAAAATTTAATAAAAAATTAAATAAAATTCAAATTCAAATGAAGTATAAATTTAAATGAAATCATGCTAAAATATTTTTCCTTGATGATTTTTTTTTTAAATGTTTAATTATTAATAGGTAGGAAGATGGTTGGTAAGTGGTAGGTAGCTAAGTAGGTAGGTAAGAAAAATTGGAAAAAAAGTGCATATGAAAAGTTAAACTTATAAAATGATTTGGAAGAAACATGTTATATTTATTATTTGACACATTATGTCACAAAAGCATGTGGTGTTGGTTGTGAAAAACATTGGCATTCGACCATGGAAATCAAGGTTCAATTCTAATTTTGAGCATATACCACACATTATAACACATAGGTGCATGGCAGGGTAAGGTGTGTATATATATAATTTAATGAATTAATTATTATTATGTTATTAGATAGGTAAATGAATGAATGAATGAATTGAAAGTAATTAATTAATTAGGAAAATAATTATTTGCATAAGTATTATTTTTATTATTTTGGTCATTCATTTTTTATTAAAATTGTTTCAATTTTTTTTGGGTTGCCCAAATATTATTCTCTAATTTGACTAATCAAAGTTCCACTAGTTTTACTACTAAAAAACCCATGGTCAAAATAGATATGTTCAACATGATTTGACCAAAATGATTGTTTGGTGGGGTTGGGTTTTGTCACTTTTGTGTCATTTTAAACTAGTTTTTTTCATCAAATACACTATGGATTGTTATAATGATGGAATTGAAACGAAACTAAAGTGAACTTGGTAAAATAATTTAGTAATTGGTCTTATGGATGAACATTCATGGATAAAATTTGATGAATTTTCATGATGAAATGAAAATCATCCATAAAATTTTATTCCATCCATGAAAGTTATCCAAATATCATCCGTGATTTGTAATATGAAAACATGGAATTAAGTAGGACTATAAACCAATCTAGTGACAATTTGTGACTAGCAAAACTCATGCCACCTATTATGTCATGTTCCTTTGTCACATGACTAATTTTTACCCCTAACCCCAAAATTGTAATGATATATATTTATATATATAAGCATTAAACAACAATGGAATCTTCAAACCAACATGGCTAACACAAAAAAACTAACATAACATGTAGATGAAATTTTAAGAATGAAATTTAGATAAGCTTTCATGAATGAAATACAAATTTCAACAATATTTCATGAACAATCTTTATGGCATTTTGATTAATGCATAAAGATTCAAATGTGGATTGTTTGTTTCAAAGATTGAAAAACCTTTATATGATGAGCCAAGTGTAATGTGAGCACCTGCATATGTTGCTCTATCAATTAAAACTAACACTTTCCGTCTGATAAAACATCTATAATCACACAATAATTTTGGGACGTTATTTGGAAATAAAATATCCGATATCTAGGATGTTCCAAACATATTGCATGAAAAAATAATTTAAAAAAATGAAAGTTCATTAGAATACAAGGAAAGGATATTCATGAAATTTTTAATATAGTATTGTTGGCTTGGCACAATTTATTTACATGGCATATAAGCAAGAAAAATAACATGGTTGTAGACATAAGCCACAAGGTAACATTGCATGAAGAAACAACATTGTGCAATCAAGCAAGTGGAATCCCATGTTCAATCACTCATTGAATAATTTGTTGATATAATGTTACATGAAATGAAAGGAATTGGGGATGGTTGACAAAACATTCACCTTTTAATTTTGAACACATGAAAAAATATTCAAGAATGGAACAATGAGGTATGCCAAATCTTGCACATATGTATACTTTTTGTATTAATTTATAATTATGTAAATATAAGATGATGCATCAAATTAGTTCTAATAATTTTCATTATCATATATGGGTGATTGTAGATTAACAAGGAACTAAAATATTAATCAAATCTTTTAACATGTTGTGAGTTGATTGAAAAGGAAATGTCATCTCAATGTGGATGGCTATGTGGAGGTCCAAAAAAAAGGTGTATCCTTTTTCAAATGCATAGTTTAAGAGTCCTTGGAAAAAATGAATTCCAAAGTTGAAGAAAACAATGTTAATGACAAGGAACACAAATTGAACTCACAAAACATAAGAAGCACCAATAGTCATATAAATAATTTTCTCCTAGTTGAAAAGCAAAATCCATTCAATGAAAGGAGGAGTTCTTGTGCATCATTCATAATAAAATGGATCGTTGCAAGATTGATTACCAAGGTTCCAAGAGAAAAACAAAATGATTATTGGGCTTGGTCAATTTCCCATGACATTGATTGACGTGATTGTTCACGGGCATGGGAATAAGGTTGCTTGCTCAATATTGCAATAAATTTTGAACAAATGACCTTATTTTATGATTGGATTGCTATTACATTTGTTAAGAGCTTTGGAAATGGAACCAATCTGTAAGTAAAAAAATAAAATAAAATTTGATTTGATAGTCAACCTTCATTTTTATTTTACATTCAAAACATGTTTTTTATTGGATCATTATTAAACTCATAACGTGCTTTAACATTTGCTCCTTCCACCCTTTTTACATATAACTCTCACATGATATGTACATAATTACAAAAAATCCCATAAATTATGATCAATGAAACAAAAAGAAAAGAAAAAAATTGAATACCATGAATAATATTGAAATGATTCCATTATGGTTGTTTCCACATGCATTTTCTCCTTCTTATGTTTTGCATTTGCATCTATTCCTTTGTTAACAATCTTTTGAATAATGTCAACATATTCACATGAAGCCTAATTAAATGACACATGCTCATATGTCAATAATATGATATGTTCAAATAACCTTGATACAAATGAGTTTGGGCCAATGGGTAATAATGATATGATGCAATGTATAAAAAAAAAAAAATCGTCCTTTTTTGCACCAAAACTAAAAGCATTGGAAAAATAAGAAAAAGTCAAATGCTCTTGCAGAGCAAGAAAAAATTCCAATTGTTCTTAAAACAAGAGATATTAATTCATGCCGATATTAAACAATTAATTTTCATTTCTCTAGAATCTGAATCAACTTTTTGAGCAAACAACCTGGCTAGCATGTAACTAATTGTTAGTTGTCCCTTTGCATTGCGCCCTAGATCATGTAAATGGTTGGAATTTTGAAAATCCAACTTGATAGGTTGTAGGTCTTTTCTGGTTTTCTTTTGTTTGAGATGAGTTTTGTAGCCATTTTTATTTGGGGGCTTGGGTGCATTGAGGGTGAATTTCTGTTGAACAATTTCCAATGCATTTGGGAATTTTTTTTTTCACTCAAAAAGAATGGGCAAGGGGATGGGGACTAGAAAAAAAAATGTAATGTTTTAAATGCAGTTTCTGATTAAAAAAAAGTTGCAAACAACATTAACAATGAAAACTACATGGGGCATAAGGTCCGCTTTACACTAGGAGACAGGGCCAAAAAAACTTGGGGCCAACTTTGAGCATTTTTGGATTGCGAATTGACCCCAAGTTACTAATAAATGCTAGAACATTGTCCCCAAGGGTTGGAAATTGGCCTCCCAAATTTGATGGTATCCTTTTTTCAGCCTTGAGGCCAATACAAGGCCATAAAGTTCAGCATTTATTAATACTTGGGGGAGATGGAAATTTCTTTTTTCTATTTCAACCTTGACACCTAATGTAAAGCCCTTGGGGCTGGTTTCAACTTTTGCACCTATAGGAATGCTGGGTTTGGGTTCAACATTGGCCATGACTCCTTGTGTAAAGTGGGCCTAAGTGTCGTTGTAGCCGGACAATGGGTGACTGTTCTAGAAAACTCTCTGGACTGGACTTGACGTGTGAACGAGGGGACGGTTTGGCCGCCTCTGATGGAGAATGACGGCGGATCTTTGATTTTGTGTTGATGGTATTTCCTTTGCATGGAATGCATGGCTCTTTGACGGCGAATTTGATGAGGGATTGCAGCGCCTCATTGATGAGCTTTGGAGGGAAACAATCTGCAAAGGGCTAACCAAGCTTCTGGAAGAAGCCAGAAACGGCTAAACAAAGGATAAGTAGGACCTTAATTTAAACAGACGGAGGAGAATAGAACGGGAGGGGAGGAAGAAGAAGAAGAACCAATAAGTAAGGAGGTAGAGAATGTAGACATGGGGAATAGAAGTGGAGAAGAGCTCCAGATGGAAAGGAGTCGATCTGTTTCTTTTTGGGTTGGTGATGCTGTGAGAGAAAGGAAGAACAGAAGCTTAGTAAGCATTCTAGGTCGGTCTGCATTGTTTTCTCTTCCGCTGCGATTTGCAATTGACGGACGCGAGCTTCTGAATCTAGATGTAGCAGTACAGATCAAATAATCCCAGTAGCATGGATGCTTGTGCTGTCGGAGTATTCAGCATGAAATAAAGATCGAACAGTTGTTTTGAGGGTTCGGTTTTGTGTCTGTCTTGTCATCTGGTTGTGTAGCTACATGATGAGAGATCCGGTCTGAGGGTCATGGGCCGAA
>Ga0116231_10014127_pt1 | contig 10867 bp, 6 predicted proteins | sample S1TSphgellanicum_2_FD_89695 | JGI IMG/M metagenome (GOLD analysis project Ga0116231, IMG submission 89695) | Host-associated microbial communities from peat moss isolated from Minnesota, USA - S1T2_Fd - Sphagnum magellanicum MG | ecosystem: Host-associated > Plants > Peat moss > Unclassified... | reverse complement strand
GGGGGGGGGGGGAGGTTTCCCTTCAATTTTGTGATACAATTCAGGGCAATTTTTTCCCAAAAAAATCAACAAAATTACTCTAATTCACACTAGGAAAAAATATTAATATTTTTCTCCAAAATAGATAGTATTCACAAGGTATTACTGAATTGAATTAACTGATGGTAGTATGAACTAACTACACCAGGTGTTACTCAAATTGAATTAAGTATGCGTGAGTGTGAATTAACTGTGAGATTATTTTTTGGAGAATTTCATGGATCATTTCCTATTAAAAAGTCTTCCCCACTTTGGAACAATTTAGTGTTTAGTTGGGTCAGAGCCGTTTTTTAGGAACAATCACTGGGTGTTACTTATTTCATTGTGAATTAACAGTGTGTTCACCTTCTGTGAATTGACTTCTATCGAGTTCATTTTTTGAGGACTTTAGGGAACATTGCCAAGTTCATTTTTGGAGGACTTCAGGGAACATTGCCAATATAAACTTGTTGTCGCTTGGTGTTGAATTTTGTTGTGAAGGAGAAGTTTATTTTCAGTCTCTTTTCTGCACTTTCATCCTCCGCTTCTTGAGCCAACTATCCAGTCATCATCGTCCTCATCCTCAATGACAGTTGAAAAACTTGTTTTTCTTTTGGTGCAATCTAATTGATGGTTTGACTACCTATTGATCCTCACTTTCAGCAAAACCCAAGATTAAGTTCGTGGGTTTACTTGGTGTTGAATTTTGTCACTAAAGGGAAAGCTTATTTTCAGCCTATTTCTTGCACAGAAAGCATTCATCTCATTTTATTTTTCTTTGTATATTTTGATCTCTCATTGGGTTGAAAAAAAAATTGTTCGCTGACATTTGCAGCATGGTCGCAGTAACATTATTTTACACTATCTGAAATGTACTCTCCAACTTGTTCAAATAACTGCCATTGGGTGAAAGTTATACTCCAGTTTATCCTTTCTCATTTCCGTATCACTGGAGTGTTGTTCAACCCAGAGACTATTATCATACTGACATTTTACCGAAAGAAAAGGGTCTACTGATAAACCCTAAACCCTAAAAGGGTCTACTGATAGAGCCATATTCTGTACTTTCACCCTTCACTTCCACCCTTCACTTGCGGGCCGCCAACTATGGAGTCATCCTCAATGACAGTTGAAAAACTTGATTTTCCTTGGTGCAAACTCTTTGTTGTCGTTTACAGCAAAACCCAATCTTATGCTCTTGGAGGTACTGACTTTCTGGATAACTTTATCGTTTCTGGGTCCCTTGTTGGTGCACGGGTAAGTTCCTTATATTTTCCTTCACATTTTCGAAACACTTCCCCTATCCCAAAACATGTGTTGTCGTGTTGGGCTGGGTCTTGACATGTATGAAGAATCTACAATTCCTATACTAAAATAAAAAAGTTTAGAGTGATTCCAGTTCTAAGTTTGTATTAAAAAACAATCCAGATTTCAATTCTGGGTCTGGTTTTTCAAAAGATTCCAATTCCAGTTTTGGCCTTGCTTCTAAAAATCAGACCTGGGTCCAGGTAACCTAGATCCAAAACCAGTAGGTAACTGTTGATTAGCCTCTAGTTATCCCTTGGTTCTAGTCTTTTTTTTTCAAACTTTTTTAATAAAAAATCTTGGATCTTGTTCAAGTTCTTAAAAATCTAAGATCTTGGTTCTAGTTTAGTTTCCAATCTTTGAAAAAACTGAAACCTTGGTTATGGTTCCAAACCTAGTTCCAATTTTATTTTTACTAACCTAAATTGAAAGCTAGGATTCTAACCAATGTTGGTCTAGTATGTGTAAGGTTTCAACAGGTATGTGATTAGGTATGCACCCTGGTGTGCAAAACCAGAATTAAATGGTGCCATTTTATGAAAAACCCAAGACATACCCAAATCCATTGTTTGCCTCCACCAATGCTACTATTGCACTTACCCATACCCAAAGCTTTCCTCTTCTGAGATACTCAGCATTGAGTTGTTCCTGACATCCTTCTATATTTTTGACTACCTACAGGAACTTAGGATGAAATTTGGTGGTTTTTTTTATTAGATTGTTTCAAATTTTGGTGACTAATAAACTCAAAACACAAAATTCTTGCCAATTTTTTTAATGCCAAAAAGAATGTTAGTATCTACAAGTGTGTCACCATCTAATACAAAATGTGTTTGGGGGTGCTTGTCACTTTGGGTCCATCACAAAATTGAAAATTAATTGATTGCCCTAGACCCATGTTGACAACCAACCTTTGTTCAATAATTGATCAACATTGTGTTAATATGAATATTCAATACCTAGATCCATATCTCATACTAGTTGGTACGAGTTTATTATTTATTCATGTTCACACTTGAGATCCACTCAAAACATGTAGGTTCGTATATAAACCCACCTGATGTGCCCATTTCAAGAGGATTTGAAATCTCGTGTTCATACCCAGTGTCCAATTTGAAAAAACCTTAAAATTAGTACCCAGCTGGTATGTTGAAATGGACATTCCTAAAACCTTTCAAAATCTGGGTTCATTGGAAATGTCATGTCTGAAATAATTGTTTGGAATTCCAAAGTCTTCTTTATATCATCATCATGTTTCCTTAGAGCGCAAACTTCAAAGGGTGGTCACTGGCGGGGTATATAGATCCTGATTTGCTAAAAAAAATTTGTTAATTGTAAGCCATAAAAAGATATTTCCACCACAATCTTGGGACTTGTTGGGGTTTGTACAATCTGGGATTGAAATTTGTTTTTTTAAATTACATTTGGATCTGACTCTTGCAAATGCAAGAGTTTTTGCAGCTTTTTATATATGTTGGTTCGTTAGGTGGGTTGAAGAATTCTCAACCTTCTTATTAATCCGCAGAGCATCCCCACTTTGGATATATTAAATAATAAAAACTTGTTGATTTGATTTTTTAAATGACAAAATGTTTGCACATGATGCCTTAGGTAGACTTCTTGCAGGGTCTTCTTCTTCATCCTTCTGAACATCCACTTTCAGACGATGAAAAAAGTCGGGGAAAAGTTGGATCAGACACTCAAGCTAAGTTGCTTAGGTAGTTGCCGTGGAGTAAGGCCCAAGGGGCAAGATGTTTTTGTAATCTTGGTGAAGGGTTTAGTGTTGGACATGGAATAGGTAAGTCAAGTAGTAGGTAAGTTACAACTGCCCATTCTGGAGGAAGGACCCTTATTCACACATTCAATTTGACTATTGGTGTCACATATTGGCTTTCCTAAATTGAAAATGGGTTGTGTTTGTACTCTCAAAGCCTACATCGGTAGTCTACCGGAATCAAACATTTTTGGCCTTGCCTACCAAGGCAAGGATATTGTGTTTAGATTCATTATAGAGCATAGTAGCTTAAGGGATTTTGGCCCCTAGGTAGGTAATAGGTCTATTTTTACATGAGGATTTTTGAAAGATGATATTTTGGCTTGTGTTGAAACTTGAGATTAGTTATAGAGTTATAACAATATCTTGAAGGATTTTGGTTTCATTTAGAGGATTTTAACTCTATCTACACACCCCCCCCACCCCCCCTTCCCAAGAACGAAACCAACCGGACCCCTCATGAGTGCATGTTGAGCTTTCTCATTGGCTGCATGAAATGTTTATTTTCAAAAACGTTTGTCACCATTTTTGGCCTGGGCTAATGGCAGGGCCACAAACTGTGAGATTATAATAAAAACGTGCTCCGACAAAGCTACTCAGGACTAAAAGCTTAGGAAGCAAAAAATTCACCTCTTGGAATTACTTACTATGTGACTACGGAGTGCGAGTGTCCTCACCTCGTCCGTAACTTTGCATATTAACCTAGTTGCATAATATTGTTCATCCATCAGCACCATCAAACCACATAATCCCATAATCACAAAACCATATTTAAGGTTTACACCTCCGTGATGACCTTGGCACATTGAAGCTCCAATAACTGATGATGGTATCCAATAGCCCCAAGGACCCATCATGGCTATTCACACAACAATGCATAATTGGAGTTGTTTCTTCCATTGATTTCGATCTGAAAACAATAGGCTTAATGGTTGCGATAGCAACCTAATATGATGTTATAGAATCCTAGAAAAAGGTTGTCATTCCACTCCCTAAAATCACACATTGTGCTTTTAAGACTCGGAATCCCTTAGAAACTTCATAATAGAATTTCAAAACCTCATATGAACCATTCAATGATACAAGAAAAAAAAAAATTGATGGTGGGTAGTTGTTGGCTACAACAACAAGAAAATCACAACACTAACAACCAAGACTATAAGAAGATGAAAAGGAGGAGGGAAATAGTGGGTTGCAACAACAACAAGAACACCACAACCACCAATCACCAACATGGGCTATAACAATGAATAGAATATCATCACAAGCATTGAAACGACAAAATAATCGTGAGGACAATGGTGATGGTGTAACAAGTAACAACGAGCAATGAAAAGAACACAACCAGATAGAAAAGCTTTGACCTTTGAATTTGTCACCCATAACTCCTAACCCTAAATTGGCATCAAAATCAAAAAATTGCTCTGGTTCCAATTTTTTAAACAAATTCAAAATTGGGATTGGTTTTGTGGTGGGTTGTTGTCAAAGCTCGAAATTTATTTTTTGTGGTTGTGTTCTTCTTTTTGTTCATTACTACTTGTTACACCATCAACATTGTCTTTCTGATTCTCTTGTCATATATGTGTTCATGGTGGTATCCGTTTATTGTTGTAGCCCATGTTGGTGGTTGGTGATTATGGTGTATTTCTTGTTGTTACAACTTGCCATTGCCTACGTATCACCCTTCTCCTCTTCATCTTCTTATGGTTTTGGTCATCATCGTCATGGTCTTTTTGTTGTTATAGCCAATAGTTGCTCACCATTGCCTTCTTAATCTTATCATCTCATGGTCCTAGTCTTCATAGTTGTTATGATCTCCTCATTGTTGCAATTAGTAGATGTTGCCATTGCCTTTCTAATCTTGATGATCATGTGGTCTTTTTCATTAATGTGATTTAAATTCAAGGATGACAAGATAGACATGTTAAAGTTGGCCTACAAATGCATGAGATAGAAAAATAGGAAATCAATTGACATCAAAAAATGGTACTAATCCATTAGAAACTATTAATATAATTTTAAAGCTGAAGAATAAATTAGTTTCACTTAATTTGGCCTTGTCAAAGCTTTGTAACAATCTGAAAAATTTTATAAATAAAACTCTTCTCTTTTTTTTGCATGGTGTTTGACATCATGGAACCTAACCGAGAAATTACCTAAAACCTACCCTAGAATCAAGAACTAGCTTGATTTGAATTTTTGACAAAAAACTGAAACCAAATCTGAAACCGCGTCTCAATTTTTATTTTTAAATTTATGACCTAACTGAAACCAAAACCGGCCCCATAACTTTTTCCAAAACCTTCGGTTGCTTCTAAAACCTAAGAACTGCATAACACTAGTATGGAAGTATGTAGCTTAACTCAAGCTTTGGGATAATGGAAAAAGTGTGACTTAGCACAAGCCAATGAAAACAAGGGCAATTGAAAGGGGATTGATTTCCTGGTAGGAGGGATGGTGGAATGTTGAACTGGAACTCACATGTAAAACACATGTGCTTTCAAAAGGCAGAAATCTGCCCTATTTTCCTGCACTATATTGTATAATAATCAATGATGCTGTCACAATGCCTATTCTGGCTCCCTTTCTTGCCTATTCAAGAACAGGAACTTACTTGCAGCCAAATCTTCTTCAAGACCCCTACTTATAATACAGTAGTCATAGGCCTAGCTATTTCTGGACTTCCACCCCCTTTAGGACACACCTCCCATCACCACGGCCAACCTATTGCAAATGATCGATTTTTGACTATGGAGAAATATCGCCAACCTATTACATGCGATCAGTTTTTGACATGAAGAGATTTTGACATTTAGTTTGAGCTAACTTGATGTCCTGATTTTTCCTCTTTTTTTTTTTCTTTTTTTTTGGTACATTTCCCAAATTTTTCCAATCTTGACATGGAGAGATTTTGACATTTAGTTTGAGCTAACTTGATGTTCTGATTTTTCCTCTTTTCTTTTCTTTTTTTTTGGTACATTTTCCCAAATTTTCCCAATCTTGACATGGAGAGATTTTGACATTTAGTTTGAGCTAACTTGATGTCCTGTAAATTTTATTTAATTTTTTTTTTCCTTTGTACATTTTCCCAAATTTTGCCAATCTTGGGTGTTTTTATAAATAAAGTTTTGTAGGGTTGCATCATCAATTCTGTCAGGTATGTTGTCACCAGGCTGCTGCCCATGGAGGGCTTAGGTAGCAGAATTGGTGAAGTCCTGACCTCATGCGTCCTGGGAAGAATCAGCCGTCCACCCCCTCAATGGCTTACCTGGGAAGAATCAGCCGTCCACCGCCTCAATGGCTTACCTGGGAAGAATCAGCCGTCCACCGCCTGTCCTCTAGTGTTTAGTGGATGCAATGCCCGGTGTTGGGTACAGCCTCAGGGGGCGGGCCTTACTGGAATAAGGGCTGGCGTGAGGCGGAGTCCAGGCCCTTTTATCAAGCATAAAGACCTTCTCTTTTTTCCTTTTTTTTTCCCCCCTTTTCTTATGATATCCAGTGGGTATCACAGGAACAATGTTTTTTTTTGGGTACCGAATTTTCGCTTTCTTTTACCAAAAAAATCTGGGAAATTTTGGGGAAATGTGTTTACTAGTGTGATTTTGACCAAATTTGCTAATATTTGGGGGAAAATTGCACCAAAACTTCAACATCACAACTATGGAAAAAAAAAAATTTAATTAAATACACAGGAAACAATCCAAAAATGGGGTTTGTTTCAGAAAATAAAATACCAGCTCCAATGGGACTTCACAAAAAAAGTGAGCATTTCAGTTTTTGAAATGCCCTCCAAAGGAGCAGAAAGAAAAACGCACTAGGTAAAATGCCCAATTAATTACACTGTAAAAAAGTTTGGGAGCAGGTCTTTAGTCTTTACATCAGAGTCTCTGGGGGGACTGATGGATTGCAGCAGAGGTTACAGTCTACAAACTAAAAACACAAGAACTTGGAATGTAAGTAGGCTAGTTAATGAGGGTATGGAAGTAAGGATGTGTAGCTATGTCCAAGAAAATTCCCCAGGAGCTTCTGGTCCAGTGACATGCAATTGCTCCAAATAGATTCACTTCGCTCAAAGGTAGACTACTTTTTAATTATTGTCTTACATGTTGGCGACGTAACAGACTGCTGCCGCTGTTGCTGCACTTCGAGTATAAAAATAGTAGTAGTCTAAAGTCTTGTGCTGCAATCCATCCAGCCATTTACTTTCTTTAAACTTCCAAAACAACACACACTATCTGGGAACAAAATGAAAGAAGAAGGAAATTCAACACGAAGTCTCAAAGCAGCTTCATCTAGCGCCCCCCGCGCTCCCCCAACCCACCTCCACCAATTATGTTTACCAAATCCAAGATAGAGTGTTTTCTTCTCATCTCATCACCACTCATTTATCCATGAAGCAGCAAGGAAGTTTGTTTTGCTTTGTCACTCTGAGATCTCCCAAACCACGGCGTGCCTCATGTTGCGCTCTTGGTATCTTTGGAAAGCTATGGAATGAGTAGGGTTGCACCCACTGGTGTTTGAGACTGTCTGGACCTACGGTGTGGAAGCTATTGATTATTGAATCGTTTTTTCAATGAAAATTAAGTAAAATCCAAACTGAGAATTGCATTGGAATTTTGAGATGTTCTTGGTGTTGTTGGAAAGTGATCAGCAAATCAGATTTAATAGAGTTTATTTCACAATTTTCAAAGCTAAGGTGTGGAAGATATTGATTTTTGAATATAGATTTTGTTACTGGAAATTCAAACAAATTGCAAAAATTGGGTTTGGAAGGAAAAATCAGTTGAGCCCTCAATGTGTTCACATTATTGAATTTAGAAATTTTCAATTCTGAAAATCTGAAAAATAAAGAATGTGTTCACACTTGGGCCAACAGCTTGGGTTACACTTAGTAACTATGAAAACATGACAAAATGAAGTGAAAAACTATATAAATGTCACCACTTGGGTCAATCATTATGGCAAGCTAATCAAAAGTAATTACTTTCTTTTATTAGATCTTTTGAAAATAGTTATATCCTTCAAATGTTTCTCAAACACTATTGCATCCAAAATCATTTCTGCATTGCCATTTTAGCATTAACAATGAAGATTGTTTTATATGACACCAATGTAAGAATTTGTTATAGTCCTTTGTCTTTCATGATGACAGGCAAGGATTGAAATTGCCTTTTGTAAGGACATGAAACTTCAAAAAATGCCTTTCACATGAAAATTATACAAATGAACTTATTTCATTCATGGATGAATTGAACAAACTATGATTTGCAAGAGGAAATTACAAAAGTTGAATTCAAATATGATTTCTACAAAAGCATGCCATGGTATAAAGCTTCGACAAACAAATCCTAACCTACTACAAACGAGTCTAGATCCATCATCATTGTGTTCATTCTATGTTAACACATCATCTTGAGAAAAATAAAAGTCAATTAGTTCCATAAGTGAAGAAAGATTGACAATTCACATTGTTGTAATAGATCACAACATGTGAAACTAGAATCATCTTCATTTAGTTTCAGTTTAATGTCAATACATATGTAAGATTAAAAAAATTAAATTACAAGGAACAACTTTACAATCATAGTCATAAAACACGAGGCTCACCGTTAATCCGATGATATAATTTGGCAATTTTTATTATTATGTCAAATATCAAAGATTGTCTTACATTCCATATTATAAACTTTAATACCACACAATGGCACACACATAAGAGCATCCAATATGCCCAAATTCAAATGTGGTCGAAAGTAACTCTTTATACCATATTGTTTGAAAAATGTTAATTCACACATGGCCATCATTGTCAGAACAACAAGTACCTTCCACCATAGGTTTAGTAATGGCCAATTGATATGCCAATGATCTCTATGTTGCAAAAATGCCATGACTTGAACATCTTTTTTTTCTCACATCATTTTTCAAAGTCAATAAGAATTCAAACAATTTAACCTTTCACAAAACAAGTTTAGTCAGACATAGTAAGTTCAAACAAATGAACTTCATTCTACAACTAATTTATGATGTGATTAGCAAGAAGAACCATGTTTTTATAACAGCGATATTTAAGTTTAAATCAACTCATTTTTATGGGTTGCAAGATATGGGAAGTGTGAAAAGGTAAGGTGACCATATCTATCCCAAATTCCTATGCTTATTCTATGGCTTTTAACATAACATGTGAACCATGCTCGTGTAAAACTAGTACATGTTGATTTGATTGAAAAAATTCCCTTTGAATTGACCTTTTTAAAAAATGAAATGAATTCCTTCAATAGGAAAAAAATTTATCATGCTTTTGTTTGTATTGCCAGCATGTCCCTAGTTTGCAATGTTTGATATAATCTTCTTTAATCCTTTAGTGCTCTTAAATATGTAAAATCCAAGCAAGGAGCCCTAGCTACATTCATAACACAATTTACTATTAACTAATTATTGAATCTAAGAATGATGTTATAAATTTGGTGTGAACCCCTTCTTGCCAAAACCCTTGCCCCAAATTGTCACCTTGCCCAAATGTTTGTTTTGTCAAAATTCCAGATATGATCGACACTATACTTGTGTTGAGTGTATATTGTTTGAAGATTATAATAAAATTAGTTACATGACTAACTTATGAAACCTTTTGCCATGCAAATTTCAAGTTCTTCTACAAGTTGAATAATGAGTTTTGGATTTTGGTGCTTAAACCAATACCACCAACTATTTCTATGCAATATGTTTTTAAAGCAAGTATGTCTAATGTGGTTAAGTTTTACCACCTTTATTTTCAATTGTTACAAGGTAATGGAAAGTCCAAAATCTTGCATACAAGTAAAACCCAAACTACAACTACTTTATCTTCCTTGCCCATTAGCACACCTATTGGGCACACCTACCTCGACCTTGTCTTGTCATTTAAGTAATTTGAAAATCAAGTTAATGGTATGTGCCAAAACTTGCTTGTTCTCCAGGAGGAGGTTTAACCTTTTTCCACTACATCCGTTACTTCTTCCAAAGCCTCAATTGTTCATCTTCCTTATTGGGTTAAGGTAGAAACCTTGTTTCTTCTTATTAATTTGTTTGTTTCTTTTGCAGTTTTAGGTGAAATGTTTTATTATCTATTGTTGTTTGTTCATACAATCTGCTTTGTTACCTATGAAGTATATTAGGCATCCACTAAAAAAAAATTGTCATTTGTAATCAAGGTTTAATTACAAGTGAAAAGTAGTTGTAAATGACATTTTTTAGTTGCAAAATTTGATTGTAAATGATAATTTTTCTTCTAGTTATCATGACAGCCCTTTGCCTCTTAGCCCTAACCTACAACAACTTGGCAATGTTTAATCAAGACCTATAAGAAGTATGAAGTTTAGCCTCTTATAACTATCCCAAGATTTGAAAGAATAGGTTAATCTTGAATACTTGAGGAATTTGTAACTTACCAAAGCTTCACTAGTAGAAATCATTGCATCAAAAACTATGAAATCCCAAACCCAACTGACATTTGTAGTTGATGTGCAAGTTGTAGGTGTGAATTTAAACTTCAATTAATTGTAAATTGTAATACACAAAAATATATTGGAACTAGATCTCCTTGAGCTCTTTGCTATTATGGGTATTACAAGCCCTTGGATCCAATAGTAACATAGATACTTGTTGTACTTTCCTTGGTAGAGTTGATATACATAAAAACTTTCTATTTCTATAATTAATGGTTGTGTAGGTTGATGTAATAAACTACCTTGTACTTCATAATCTTGTGAATGGGTTCTTATTTTGACATGT
>Ga0116231_10014124_pt1 | contig 10871 bp, 9 predicted proteins | sample S1TSphgellanicum_2_FD_89695 | JGI IMG/M metagenome (GOLD analysis project Ga0116231, IMG submission 89695) | Host-associated microbial communities from peat moss isolated from Minnesota, USA - S1T2_Fd - Sphagnum magellanicum MG | ecosystem: Host-associated > Plants > Peat moss > Unclassified... | reverse complement strand
TAAAAGAAAAAAAATTTACAAAAATGAAGAAACAAAATAAAAAGTAAAAAATAAAATAAAAATTAACTTATAGTAATGAAGAAAAACCCTACTTGAAAAAGAATAAGGTGTATCTTCTTTCACCAAACTTCAAACTTGCATCAAAATAAAAAAAAATATAAAAATGAAAAAGAAACACTTTATTTTTATTATACAAAATAATAATAAAAACAGAAAACACATTAAAAAAAAAAAAAAAGATAAAAGTTTCTAAAAAAAACTAAAACATGAACCAAGTTTAAAGAAACCGGGAGACTTCACAATGCCCAAAAGTCACGGGTACCCACTAGTTCAATTATAAAAAGTTTCCAAACATAGTCCACCATTTACCCACAAGTAGAAAAAAAAGACTTTGAAAAGAAGATATCTACATATTTATAAGGAATTGTTGTGAAGAATCAAGTGAGACATTTAAAACTTTATGTATGTATAAAATATTGAAAAGAAAAATAATGGATAGTCACATTTCAATAATGAAAATTAGTTACAAGTAAACCTTGATATCTTAAACCTTAGCTTTAAATTCTAATACACAAATTCTTTAAACCCTATTACTAGTTGCTTTGCCCATTTTGTACACATGCATCACAAATGTTACATATTGTATGTTATTTGAAACTAATAACATGTTATGCTTCTTGACTCATTATGGTCATGTTTTATTCCCATTTATGATATCGAAACTCTAAGCGATACTTCAAATCCATCAAAAAGATTCAATGTACAAAAAAAATTCAAAGCTTTGGATATAGCCAACAAAAAAAGTTTGGATTTTACAAAAATAAATAGTCAATATGTCAATTTGCACAATAAAATCTCATGTTTCCAAATGAATAAATTATATTGTCACCAATATATGTACTTCCAAGATATACGATAACCCTATTTGTGAACAATTAAAAAAAACCTGTTCATAATCATAATTGATTTACAACTTTGCATCTAAAACATGATAACTAAAACATTTTAGAACTCAATTGTTATTGAAATTGAAAGAAAAAACTACCACATTTGACTAATCAAGGATAATTTTTGATAACAACTTCAATACCCTTAAGTGCAAAACAATAAAAACCAATTGAAACAAAACAATACGATGACGTGTATGTGAGAAAAGAACATGTTATCACAAGAACATAAGATCATGATTAAGCAACAATAATTCAAAGGAAATGACTAAATTATATTACATTGCACATTGATGTTGATCAAACTAAAGGTCATGTTTTGTATCACATGTGTTTACACTTACAAATAGAAGGCTTGTGAAAACTTCATTTGAATCTTGCATAAGGTGAACATTCTTGTATACCTTATTAAGGTTTAAAATCTGAATCATGAATAAAATTAAGCAGATGGTGATGATGGATGAAATAATTACATTTTCATCTTCTATGAAATGGATATTGAATGAAAATGAAAGAAATCTAGTTCAATGGATGGATAATGTATATTCCCTAAATGATTTGCATTCATGAGCTACCAAGGGCATCTATGATGTGTTAATTTCATGTCACATTACTCATGTTAATTTGGACACATGCACCTTGCCATCCAATCTACAATTTTATTTTATTTTTAAAAAAAATTGGGGGCAAAAGGGATGGGGAGAGACTATTGCAAATGCAGTAAAATATTCATTTTGATGGTGAATTAACATAATTATTAAAAGAACCATTGAAATGCAGAACATGCAATCTTAAAAAACTCCACTAAAACTTTTAGGTGTCACTAAAATTCAAATTTAAAAAAATTAGATATAAAACATGCAATAATAATAAAACAATGTAGAAATAAGACTGACAATTACCTTAATTGTGACTCAAAGCTTTTTACCACCAGTTTTTTTTTTTGGTGTGTTTTCTTTTCTTTTCTTTCTTTTCATGTTCCTCTAATTTTCTTGCATTTTTGGTTGTCCATTTTTAGATTTGAGCTAGCCTGACATCATGGTTGAAATTTTCTTCACTACTCATCTTCTGACAAAAGTTCAATACTTTGTTTAATATTTGACATTAGCTTCTACACCCATTATTAGCAGATGAGATCAGTGGGGATGGTATGGTTGGAGGTGAACACCTGTGTCGGGCGGTTCTGAACTATCTTCTTGATGAAGTTGCACACTTTAAAGCAATTGTCTCCTGTACGGCAACAAGTCGCAAGTGGGTCCTTACGCCTCTTCCGGATTGAACCCCTTGTTGCAATCTACCATGAACATCTGCCTCAAAGCCCATATTTCTGCCTCTTCACAGGATATTGGAGGTGTGTTGATTCTCATACTTACAAACCCTAGAAAGTCATTAGCAGCTCTGTTGTCCCTGAATCCAAGAGAAAGCAAAGAATTAGATCTGATGCCAACAGTTGTGCTTAGTTGTGCTGATATAGCCTAAGTGTAGCAGTCAGCTTATCACCATGTGGGAACAAAAGAAATGCCCTTTTGTTCTTACATCATGTGGCAAATTGTTTGTACCTGACACATGAACAGTGCAATACACTGTACAGAAACTCGCTTCTGTACAGCATGGATTTCAATCAGTTGAGGAGGACCTTGATCACACACTAGAAATGCATGCACCTTGTTAGTCACTTGAATCCAGGTGCTTTGATTCTCTGTTGATGCATATGTGTACTGAGATCCCACTTAACAGCAGCAGTATTCATGTTTGGCAGTAGTACTACATAGTCTGCAGCATTTCCAGGGTCCAGTTCCAAAACTCGTTTTGCAACATGCTCTCCCATCTCTACATTATCATGAATTCTGCAAGCACTGAGCAAGGTCCTCCAGACAGCTGCATCAGGCTCACAGGACATCTGGTTGATGAAATCCTCTGCATCCTGCAGATGGCCCGCACGACCAAGAAGATCAACCATGCAGGAGCAATGCTCCAACGTTGCAGATATGTTGTAAACAAAACCCATGGAATCAAAGTAGCAGAGGCCTTCATTGAGTAGGCCTGCATGGCTACAGGCTGACAGCAGAGCACCGAGAGTTATACTGTTTATCTCCACACCTTCTGCACACATCCTCTCAAAAAGTTCAAGAGCTTCCTTAGCATGTCCATGCATGGCATATCCTTGAAGCATGGCTGTCCAAGAGACCACATTGTGTGTGTGCATTGTGTTGAACACTCTCGTTGCTTCCTCTAAGCTCCCACATTTGCCATACATGTCAATGAGGCAATTACCCACAAAGAGATTAGACTCCCAACCATTTTGAACGATTTGTTTATGAACAGCCCTGCCCTCTTCAAGTGCTGCTACAATTGCACATGCATTGAGGACTCCCATGAAAGTGACATTGTCTGGCTGCACCCCTTTGTGTTGCATTTGTCGATACAAGGCTAATGCCTTCTGCCCTTGCCCACATTTCACATGTCCTAGAATCATGGCACTCCAAGTGACCACATCCCGTATCGGCATCTTGTTGAAAACTTCTTGTGCATCCTCAATGCTCCCACATTTGACATACATGTCGATAAGGCTACTACCCACAAAGACATGAGATTCAAAACCAAACTGAACAATCTGTTTATGAACATGCCTGCCCTTGTCCAGTGATCCTACATTGGCACAAGCATTCACAACTGCCACAAAAGTTACAAGGTCTGGCTGGGTCCCTTCCTGCTGCATCTTTTGAAATAGTTCTAATGCCTTGTCCCCTTGGCCACATTTCACATGTCCCAGAATCATGGCAGTCCAAGAGACCACATTTCGAGCAGGCATCTTGTTGAATACTGCCCAAGCCTCCTCCATGCTCCCACATTTGGCATACATGTCAACAAGGCTATTACCCACAAACACATCAGACTCAAAACCACTCTGACTGATCCATTCATGAATAAGCCTTCCCTCTTCAATCGCAGTTAAATGGGCACATGCATTCAGAACACCCACAAATGTGATGGGGTCTGGCTCCACTCCTTCCTGTTGCATTTGTTGAAACAATGCCAATGCCTTCTGCCCTTGCCCACATTTCACATGTCCCAGAATTATGGCAGTCCAAGAAACAACATTTCGTACAGGCATCCCATCAAACACTTGTTGCGCATCCCTTATGCTCCCACACTTGGTGTACATGTCAACAAGGCTACTACCCACAAATATATCAGACTCACAACCACTTTGAATGATGTGTTTGTGAACACGCCTGCCCTCATCAAGTGCAGCTAAACTGGCACACACATTCAAGACCCTCACAAAAGTTACAGGCTCTGGCTCCACTCCTTCTTGCAGCATTTGTCGATACAATGCTAATGCCTTGTGCCCATGCCCGCTTTTCATGTATCCCAGAATCATGGCACTCCAGGAGAGCACATTCCGTGTAGGCATTGTGCTAAAAACTCGCTCTGCATCCTCCATGCTCCCACATTTGACATACATAGCAACAAGGCTGCTACCCACAAGTGCATCAGACTCACAGTTGCCACTTTGAATGATCTGTGAATGAATGCGTCTGCCCTCTTCAAGTGCTTGTAAACTCGCACAAGCACTGAGTACTCGAAAAAAAGTGAACAGGTCAGGAACTGTGCCTTGTTGTTGCATTTGTTGGAAAAGCTCTAGCGCCTTCTTGTATTGTCCATCCTTCACATATCTTGTGAGCTTTGCATTCCATGAGAAGATGTGCAACGGCACAGTTCCTGGTGCCAGTGCAGCCAGTTTTGCTTCCACCCAGGGAGGTTTACATTTCCCATTCAGCCAAAGAGCCTCCTCTGTCTTCTTATGTTTGAAATCAGGATAGTTTGCATTGAGCTCTGACTGGAAAAAACCAAAATCAATCAAGCAAGCTCAGATCAGCTGTTTGTTGGAGCTCACTCTATTACCGTGACTCACAACCCAAGAACAACAATGCACAAACCCTCCAGAAATCAAACACACAAATGTCTTTGAATCAAAATGGGAAATGTGGTGATAACAAGAATCATGTTTCTGGTTACCTTCTCTGACCTGTTATCCCACCACTGTGAAGGATCTGAGAAAAACTCCAACCAACGTTTCTCGACAACCCATTTCCGGCCTGCCATAGAAAAACCTCATGTGAACCTCATGCATGCAGCAACCCTCATAGACCACACCCTTTTGCAACCCAACTCCATGTCCATATGTAGTACAAGCGTGTTGCAGCTCAAGAAGCAAACTCATGCAGAGAACAATCAAAAGACCCAAGAGAGTGCTGAGCCACAACTTACCGCGGCCACGCCCTCTCAGCTGTCGCTGCTGCTGCGCTGCCTTTTCTTCCATCCTTGGTACTGTGGGAAGATCGGAAAGTGGAGCGGCAGACTGCCGAATGTGTTGGGCTTGACACACAGGAGGAGCAGGAGGAGGAGGAGATAGACAGATACGTCTCAAGCTGCTGCTGCTGCCTGTGGGCAACTTTCTTTCTCCCCATCTCGTAGTATGTTTGTGCTGTGGAGATGGGGTGCTCCTTGAACTAAGCACTTGCAATTCGCGCAATGACAAACTCATTCTCTTCTCCCAAATCAGCTCCGGCGACAACAGTCGGCGACGAGACAGAGAAAAAGAGAATGATGGGTGCAAACGGCAAACATCCAGCAGATGGGTGCAAGCTTTTCTGGTTCCTCCAACATCGATTCCGCGCCAAATTTCCACCCGCACTCAGAAGATGCGCAGATTGACCATTAAACCCTTAGGGTTTTTTTTTTTTTTCCTTCCTTCCCTCCTCGACTGAAAGAAGATTTCTGTTAATTCTCGCACGTTGCGCCGAGAATTACTACTGTCGACAGATTTTGTGGTTTAGGGCTGTTCCAGACTTAGAGGCAATCGTGCGGCAAAAGCGTCGTCGTCGCTCCTGATGCAGAAGGAAGAGCGTTGAAGGACCTGCTGAAGGAAGCGTTTAAGGTTTAGGACCCCTTGAAGGACATGGCTCATGGAGGCTTCTGCGATGGGTGTTTCTGCTGTTTTTTTCCATTTGGATGCGCTTCCATGAGCCATGCTCTTCCCCTCGATTCTCAAAGCTTCTACACATCATCTTCAACTTGCATGGGGAGGCAAAAATTGGGAGATGAAGGAGCTATATTACCTTGTTGGTATTGGATTTACTTCCCAGCTGAAGGATCTTGAGCTTTACTCCATCAAAGTGTACAACAACTCCTTGATGGCAGGAGCAATTGCATGCCGTGCAGCAGGTCTGATGAATACATCTTTCTGATGCTAAAACAAATGCAAGAAACTACTACTGGTATGTATGTATGCAGCCGGGATTCAGCCACCTTTTTGTATTTTCGTAACTGCAGCAAGAAAGAGAAAAAGAGAAGGGACAGTTTTAAGGATGTTAGCCTAGGGGTTACTATTCACAGCATTGATAGGAGGTGCTTATGGGCTTTCGAACCCAAGTCCAATCACAAGCATCATGGGCGCTGTGTTGTCACTGGCATCAGAGCCTACACCTATGTCCATACATTATTTAAGTGGATCAGAACGTTATGTAGGCTGCTTCTTCAATGGTAGAAGACCTTGTATCATCATCACAGCAACTACAGTTCTTAGATGGATCTAATTCACATGGATTTAAAGAAGCTCCTAACTTTGCACTGATCAGGTCATTGCAAGTTGGTAGGATGTGAATTCACTGGGGAGCAAGACCTACATGTCTCTTGGCACATACATTCTTTGCTGGATATGTGAACTGGCTCCTTCCTAGTGCTTCCTTGGTACTTTCAACTTCTTCTTCATGCCCAAGTTTTTGGTTTAAGCTTAAATCCTTTTGGGAGCGGCACTTCTTTACTAGCTGAGCTCAACAAATCTTGATCAAAACTTGTTCCCAAAAATTGAATGAGAAAAGGATATACAGGTGGGTACATAACCTCATATGTGAAGCTGCTTCTTTGAACTTTTGATTGAGCACCTTGTTGATTTTTCTAGTTGACGAGGAAGTTGGAAATGAAGTTTCATGGCTTGTAAACCTAAAGCCTTGTAACCCAGAAAATTTTCAATTAGATTTTAGACTATGGGTATAGTTTTAATGACTAACATGAGCTTGCATGAATACATGATCTCAATTCACAGATGCGATGACTGGTCCTGCAAAATTCAGGAGGTCTCACATCAACCTTGCAAAGGAAAACTGTGTGTGCTGGGCATATCTCAGTTCCTTGATGACTCATTTCTGGTTGAGGGTGGCATGTGAAAGTTGAAACTCCTGTAGCTATGGAACTCATCAAGTGTTGTGGTAGTGATTCATTCTGCCTTACTATTTTGAAAAGGTGAAGACTGAACTTGCTAACAAGTTGGGAATAGTGGATTTGGTGAAGGGGCCAGATGGACCAGTAGGTTGGGAGCAGTTTCACCTATGGTTGCAGAAAGCCACGTACCAAGGAAGAGAATTTTACACTCTGAAAGAACTGGACCATGCAACCCAGAGATTCAACAAGCTAATAAGATTGGGAAGGCTGGAAATTTGGCACCTTCTCAATGATGGTACTGTTACAGTAGTCAAAACCAGTATTCCAGTGCTGAATTTGTGCAGTGTGTGTACGAAAATTCCTAAAACAAACACCACCCCAAACTAAAAACTCAGTTGAACTGTTGTGAAATTTTCTCCCAAAAAAAATATATTTTTGATAAAAAAGTTGGCAAATTGTTTTTCCAAAAAACAAAGAATCTGCAACAGAGTTTTCCCAATTTACCATTTGGTGCAGTATTATAAGGACGGCACAGAGCAGATCACCTTACAACAAATCTCTCCCACCCTAGGTATATTACATGTACTCTCCCCCATCTACAAGGAAATTATGAGTAATGTCCAGGAGTGGGAAATTGTGGTTGGGGAGGTCGCCCAAACTACACTACTGAAAAAGTGGATTTTTTTTTACAATAGTGGACTTTGTGACTCACCCAATGTGATTGACTAAGTTCTTCACTAGAGTTGAGAGCAGGGAATTGAGAATGCTGTGTTCCTTCTGTGTCCTTTAGAACTGTAACTTCATGTGTCAAATCCATCAGAAGGTTTCAGGGAATATCATGATCTGTCGGTTTGATCAGAGGCTCCCAAGGGAAAAATGGTATCAGGATCTAAGCTTCATGACTGCTGCCCTTTGGTTGGAATCATTGCTGAAAACAACAGGATCTGAATTAGGAGCCAATTTACCTGAGAGTGTCTTTAAGCAGCACCAGGCTCAATGGGACAGAAGATTTGCTTTAAATCACACTGCTTGTCTACGTAATCCGATATGAATCCTTGCTACATTTTCTTGATGAAGATCCTCAACGCATACATGATGTTAACCCTTATGTGAACTCCATCTTCTGCACTTGCAGGGGCACTGTTAGTTTCAGGTTGTATATTAGAACCAGAGCCAATGTTTGTGGCCAAGAATCTTGACCTCAGCAGCTACAAAAAAATCTAAAACAATATTCGCCTCATCTGTCTTCAGCCCTTCATCAAAATTAAGGACCTAAACTTTCCCTCAGTTCACCTCATCTTCCTCAGATTTTGAACCAAAAATGGATCAGGATTCAGGTACTCACGGTTGAGCTTCAACTTTAGGTCAATGGCGGCTGGCCTGTTTCCATGTATGCGGTCAGTACACACCACACACTAGGCTACTCTCCCATTCATGCTCAAGAGCAAGGGTCATAGATATAGCAGTTGGAAGTGCAAATGAGCAAATTAGTCACATGCAAAGAGAGAAAAGCTACTAAGAAAATCTTATTGCAGCCTTCTTCTGTAGAACATTGAAACTTCAAGGTGTTACAATAAAATCCTGGGAGAGAGCGAGATTGTCACTCACTCACACACACAACAAAAGTAACGAACAGCTGAGCACTAGAAGCTGCTGTCAGGGAGTTGTTATGTCTAGTAAAACTAGGTACCTGCCAAAACTTTTGTTCATTTCCAACACATAATACTAGTAGCAGCACAATGGTCTCGCCGAGTTGTTTTTCTGAAACACTTGAAAAGTAACCATCTACTTCTTGCAAAATTTCCACAGGCGCAGTACCCCGGCCTCCTCCTTAACTATAGATCTTTCAGCGACAATCATACCAAAGAAGCCTGCGAAGCCCTTCGCGGCTTTTCCCTCTCTGTTTCTCATTCCTTCTTCAGTAGCCCTCCTTTTTTCCGTCTCCTGTAATCAACTGCAAGACAGAAGAAAACCGCGATGAGCGAGTGTAAATCGGCGAGTTCGCAAGAAGAAAACTCCTCCACGTGCGCAACCAGCAGCAGCGGCGATTGCGAGTCAGCTTTTTTTCTTTACGACGACGAAAACAGCGAAATTCTAGGAGTACAGTGCAGTTGGTTTGAAGATGGCACTGCAGGTGATGGAAGGGGATCAGGAAGCAAACAAACATGATGAGGCGAGAAGAGCCTGCGACTGCGAGAATGCTGGGAATGTAAATATCCGTGACTTTCTGCAACGGAATTTTTGCATGTTGTGGAGCTGCCTTTGCTTTTCAGTAATCCAGCGCGTGGTTGCTTGACTCTCCACTGCCATTTCTCTCACCATCTCTGGCGTCGTCTCTGCCATTGTCTCGAGATCACGAGTCTGATTTTCTCCCGCAGTTGTTTACTACTGCAAACGGCCAGGCCACGAAATTAATTAAACTCAGGACACCCGGCGCCGCCACTGACGCATTCTTCATCAGTCATGAGGAAGTCTCAGCCACGATAGCAAAGATATAAATGCTGTCAGGCTGCAGACGTTTGCAACATGAGGATCTACAACTCCACAAGAAATCGATTAGGGATGAAAATGTGGTGACTTCAGAATATTTTTACTATATAACATTAATCGCTTCAGCCAAGAAAAAATGTACCGCGCTGATCAATAGTCAGCATCTGGAGATCGAAACTATAGATCTGCAGATCAGGAACCAGTGGAAGAAGATGGCTAACACTGTAGAATACAACACAATAATAGACAATACATGGAGCATCGTTCTCTTTGCATAGCGATGGAGGGAACAAGCTGAACACCGGATCATAGTGTCCAGATTTTTTAAAAATTGCACAAGAAGGACTAGCTGACACAAGAATATAGTAAGGAATCAGATCCGAGGACTGCAGAAAATGTTTTTTTTTCCATTCCCTTCGGTTTTTCCTTCTTTACTGCAGCTCCAGAAGAGATATACAAATCTATGTTCTGAAGATCGTGTTGCAGGAATATATATTATTTCATTTGGAGTTGAGCAAGTACCAGAAGGCTGCGTGAAAGAATGAAGAAGACGAAGCTGGCACTTGACGCAGGGGAGATCTGTAACAGTTTCTTCTTCTTCAGCAAGCAAGGTTGTTGTAGCATTCACCTCTTGTTGTCGTATAATTACTTGTGTTGCTCCTGCTCCAGCTTTCGATCGTATTCCTTCCGACATTATCTCCTTCCTTCCTTCCTTCCTTCCTTCTTTGCTGATGCCAACAACAAATCACAATCCTAGATGAATCACACATACTGGCACATTTTCTAGCATGCAAAAGATTTCACAAGTTGTAACATACAATTTCATAACCACAAAAGTGTCAAGTGATTTTATACATTACATGCATCAAAGAAGTAGTAGGCTATGGCCAAGCTCCGCACAATAGTCGCCGTTCCAGGAAGCGGAATTTCTGTCCTGGGGAGCGGTCCAGGAGGACATTTTTTGAGAAATCATCAAGAGTTGTGAGAAATTGTCAGACATTTCAAATGATTCGGTTGCACCTCCATTGAACATGTCATCCAGGAAAGGGTATGAGTTAAACGGAGCCTTCATTGAGTAGTCTTTCCCGGCCAGAGTGAATTAGCACCCACCAATGCACCAGTTGGCCGTTCTGTCCACTGGATGGGTTGCGTTTTTTCATTGGGCGCCGGATGGGGTTCATGACAGTCCATTTCTTTTTGCTGCTG
>Ga0116231_10014121_pt1 | contig 10875 bp, 6 predicted proteins | sample S1TSphgellanicum_2_FD_89695 | JGI IMG/M metagenome (GOLD analysis project Ga0116231, IMG submission 89695) | Host-associated microbial communities from peat moss isolated from Minnesota, USA - S1T2_Fd - Sphagnum magellanicum MG | ecosystem: Host-associated > Plants > Peat moss > Unclassified... | reverse complement strand
TATATATATATACCCAATAGTATCAATACGATATAAACTTTCAGATGTATATATTCCAAATATGCACTTCATTAGGGTATATTAGTTTTTAAGAAAATAGATTCGGATAAAGGATATGTCTTACCCATACTTGACGGGTATATATGGGTTTAAAATATTACCCACACAACACTCTCTCCTTGATGACAACCAGCCAACAAGAACAGACCACTAGGCTACTGTTGTTGGCTGGTTTCTGAGAAAAACCACTCGGTTATCAACATGGGTATTTGATAACTTATTGATTTTTTTAAAAATTGAAAGGTAACCTATTTGCCTTGTACATATCATTTCGAGAACCAACAAGACCCTAGTTCTGGGTTGGGTATTGAATTTTAAAATTTTAATAACCTACCCCAGTGATTGGAATTTCATCCATATAGGTTATCAATCTTAAAATTCTAAACATGTTTATGACTTTTTTAATATAAATATAAATAAAAAAGAATAAAATAAAATTGTAACTTACCATACCTAGATAATTTAACCGATTTCAAAGGTGAGTACTTGAGAATTTGACCCTTATGCATAATTGACAATTATTACCCAAAAATTTGAACAAATTGATAACCAAGAGGTATGAATTTGACATTGAAATTGATAATTGGTAAGTTTAAATTTAAATTTTTTTTGAGATTGATGCCATGTACAAAAAAATTGAAATAAAATAGGATATGCAAAAAGGGCAATAATTGGATTCCCAAAATCTAAGTTTATCAACATTTTGGGAATGTCCCTTGCCAATGGGTTTACCCATTGTAAAACACAAAGCAAATGGTAGCTTGAACCAAAACATATGTAGATCACAAGGTGTAGGAGGAGGAGGGGTCTTACACCTACTCCTTAAGTGTAGGATGATTATTATGCCTATAAGTAGGTGTAAGATCCCTCCTCTTTCTTCACTCCTATTACTAATAGTAGCCCAAATATTTCTTCTCCGGGCTTTACATCTAATTAGATGTAAAGCCCAAGGCAAGGGCATTCCCATAATAAGGGGTTTAGGACAAACAATGCAATAGTCAAGTCCGACCTTGCATTAAGGGAATGCCCACCACCCATGGGCTCTACCAATTGTAAATCACTTGGGTCTACACATTATGAGTGTGAGGGAGATTTGTGGATATTCGGTGCCTTCGGAATACATTAGGAAATTTCTTCGAAATCTTGATGGGGGACACAACGCACTCAATCTTGCAATGGAAATGGAGGAATAAAGATAGAGGTATGTCCGATAATACTTTAACGCATTTAGAAATAGGATACAAAATAATTGATTAATTAAAATTCATTTTGACATACAATATGATATTTTTCCAAGGTTTTCAGCTTGCATTTTAGATTAATTGAAATAAATTCAGCATGAATGAGAATGTCAATCATTTTCATTCCATTTTGATACATAACATCCATGTTACATTTCTTAATTCTTGTTTGCATTTTTTTTTTAATTTTTTTTTTGAGTGTGATGCTTCAAACTTACCTTTACAAATTTTGAAATGAAATGGATTGCACTAGGATGATGCATGGAAAATTTGTGCTATTGACAATAGGTCAAAGTTTTACATAGTGATTTCCAAATGAAATATGTTATCAAAACAATGTTGTATCCAAATTTGACATTTACACAATGATATTCACCAAACATTGGAACCCATGATTTCTCATTCTCCACCAAAGCCAAGGCCATATTATTGGCCAATTGAAATGTGTACAACTATGATAATGGAAAAGAAAAAAATGAAGACATGCTAGTGAACAAGCCATTTTTTTGTTTTGCAGCCCAAAGGATTTTTTGGGAAAAAATCCACCAAATTTGTCAAGTTTCAAAGAATTATTTTTTACTTTGCTAAATTTGAACAATAGGTCCTAATTTGTGGCATGCCCACAACAGGATTCCTTACTTTTTTTCCTTCTTATTTGCCCTTCAAGCCTCTAGCCAAATTTGGCTAAGTCCACTTTTGGATGATAGTCAATCCACCTACTTCACAAAATTGAAAAAATAAACCCTACTTATAACTTATAACCATTAGGTTTCCAAAACTTTTGGCACTATGCAACTTGAAATTTCAAAGGTTTGACACTTTGGGCAATTAATTTCTCAAAAAAAAAGACCCCCCCCCCAAAAGGCATTGCTTGCAAATTATAACCATTAGGTTTCCGAAACTTTTGGCACTATCCAACTTGAAATTTCAAAGGTTTGACACTTTGGGCAATTAATTTCTCAAAAAAAAAGGACCCCCACGCCCCCCCCAAAAGGCATTGCTTGTAAATTATAACCATTAGGTTTCCGAAACTTTTGGCACTATCCAACTTGAAATTTCAAAAGCTTGACCTTTTGGGCAATTAATTTCTCAAAAAATAGATCCAAAAAAAATTAAAATAAACTCTATTATCATCAAATCCATTAAGTTACTACATTGGAGATTTCTATTAAATACGCCTCAAGATCACAAGCCTTCTTGTTGTGATGGGCCTTATTGATGGGCTCCATAGCAAGAAAAGATGTCAAAAATCTTGGAGCTCTCCCAAGATAAAGAGGCATAACCTTTCCACTTGGCCCAATTACGTAGGCTAAAAAACAAGGACATGGGCCCAGAGTAGGACCGGTCATTTCACCCACCCAACAACAACAAGGGGTCTGTCACACTGTGGCCTGAGCCTTGCCATATACATTAAAAAGTATCTTAAGGCAAAAGAAGAATTACTGAAACTCAAAAAATATTTCACCATGCCAAAATATAATCTTCAAAAAAATCCTCTAAAAGAAATCAAAATCCTTCAAGATATCATAACTCTATAACAACTAATCTCAAGTTTCAATACAAGCCAAAATACCATCTTTCAAAAATCCTCGTATAAAAATAGACCTCCTTTGGTAGTACCTGAACAGATTTGGCATAAAATATAAAAAAATTGTTTTGTCAAATTTTTGAAAAATTATTTAATGTTTGTGCCAAATTTTCAATAAAATCAAAAGTTTAAGCTTGAAGATTGAGAAAGTCTGGACACATTAGACTATTCCACAACCTTGAAGAGGGATGGTTTATTATTTTATATAGCCGTTATTTGTCAAAATTTTCAGAATTAAAAAATCAAGTGCCAAAGTTAAGATTTAAAATTTAATTAATTATTCGACAAAATCCATTTAAGTTACTCTATACTCTATAATGAATCTGAACACAAACAATATCGTTGCCTTGGAAGGCAAGGCCAACAAAATGGTCGCAAAATGACTGGGAGCCATAACTGGCAACTTGCCACTTAGGCAAGGTCTTAAAGTAGCTAGGCAGGTCTTAAAGTAGCTAGGTAGGTCTTAAAATAGTTTTAGGTAGGTACCAACACGATAGAATGTGCCACTAGGGTAGTTTATGGAAAATAGAAATGCCTGAAAATCTTCCAAATCGGTAGATTCTGACCTTCATGTAGTCTTCGTATCCACACTAGTTGAGCACATGGAGGTGTATCCATTGAATGATTGGGGAGGGGAAAAGAAGGGGGAAAAATAAATCATTGTGGGTGCCTAAATTGGTAGGACCCGAAATTCTCAATAATATATATTATATCAATATATTATATTATAATACTTTTTTTTTAAAAAAGGGGGTAATCTACACCCATCTATCACATTTGAGCACATTGGAACTTTGGAAATTACAAGCTATGGCACTTCATTGGTTGGTTGGTTGGTTGTGAAACTTAGTGTGAACGTGACTTGCATTTTACACAATTCCCTAAAGATGACTCTCTCTGTCTCTTGGCTCAAATGTTGACTTGGTAATAAGCAGTGTTGGGCGGGTATTGCACCATGTGTCGGGTATCATCTGGGTATCGGTCTTCACAGAACATTGCAAGGCAGTACATTTAGTGATACCCGGATTGATATTCACAGTATCGGTCTTTTTCTCTTGGTTGAAAATCTACGTGAAATTTTCCCAAGTTTAACTTTAATGATTTTGTGAGTTTTTGTTTAAAATCTCATAACCCGTTTTTGAAAACCGGCTTAGATAATCGATTATTCTTGAATTTATTAAAACCGGAACATAGGGAACGGGAGAATTTTTTTAAATGAACACTTAAATACCTTATTATAGGGGGGGGGCAAAGTAATATTTTATTACCACCTTATTACCTTACACTGCCCAACCTAGTTATAGTGACATTGCCCTGGTAATAAGGTAATAAGAATTTGTTTTTTTAATAATTCAAAAAGAGAATTAGGTAGGGTTTTCAAACCCTTGTGAAAATTGGATCCAACGGTTTTCGAAAAAAAATGAAAACCACCCAACGCTGGTAATAAGGTGGTACTTATTTCATCTGTGAATTAATTAGATGGGGTGCTTCTCAAGTTTTTTTTTTTTTTTGCAATGAGTCATTTTGATTGGCCCATCACCCAAAAGATACTTAAACTTTGGAGGCTTCTCAAAATTAAAAAGAATATTTTCAATATAAAAGTATAGAGTGCCTCCCCTTTGGCCCGTTTGCATGGGTGAAAAAATTGACAACTTTGGGCAAGTCCTCATTTGGGATCAAAGTGGGGTGCTATTGGGAATGAGTTGATGAACACATTGAGAACTCAGTGAACCTTTTGGGAACTTCATGGGAACCCCTTAGAACCTCATTGGAACACATCAAGAAATGAAAAATCCCACCCACCCCCACTCCATCCAACCCTCCCCAAAAGAAAAAACCACAAGGAACACATTGGGAACTTTATGGGAACCCTTTCAAAACTTGATGGGCACATATCAAGAACATGAATAAAATGCTAGTAGACCTATTTAAAGCCTAGAAACACAAAACAATGTAAACCATATTGTGAGCCTAGCAAAAAATGGCAAAACAAATCTTTAAAATGGAGCTATTTTGCAATTTTGCCTGCACAAAATCCCCTAAAATTTTAGTGTCATGGTAGCCAAATCCGAATTTAGGTTCAAAATTGGTGACTTTTAACCACTAAAAAAACGCATTGGGTAACCATCCTATTGGGTACACATTGTTGTTTCTATTAATTAATTGGGGAGGGTGAAGGAAAAATGGAGAATCTTTTTTAATGTTCTGGAATATTGTTTTCTAGATAATTATTGATTATTCAGCAAACATGTTGTGCTGAAATTGCCAAAGTAGTATGATATATGAAAGTTCAACTTTGGGCAAAACAAATGGAATAAGAGTGTTGTGCAATTGGGAGCATCTAGGGGAACACATTGGAAACTTGACGGGCACTCAATGGGGATGGAGTGAAAAGACATTGGGGACAACTAAAATCCTTGCCAGGCAAATATAAATATTTTCCCTCATGGAACTTGAGCTCATTTCTTGTGGGAACCATGTGTCCCTGGGAGAAATATGTAACTATTCCTTGGGAATGACAATCCTTCCTTCTTGGATGAAAGCCATCCATAACAAATATCCTCATCATACAAAGATTTGAACCCCAGACCTCCCATTGAAAGAAAGGAAGTAATAACCATTGTATCACATCACTATACAAAAGTCTAAGCAAATCCCAACCCTATCACCATATCCCATTTTGAGGATTAGTTTCTCCTTGGCCATTCTTGTGGTATGCATTTTTTTTGTGTGTTGAAGATTGAGCTATATTTCATTCGTTACACCCACTTAATGTTTGCCAGGGATAAATATGTAAAGGAAATAATTATTTTTTAAAATTGTTTATTTAAGGGTGAAAATTATCTTAATTACCTAACAAGCCAAAAATAGCATTTTTGGGAATTGCAAATTGGTTTGAGGCGTGCTTGAATGATTAATGTTTCCACATTTTCCACACACAAAAACTGGGTTGCACAAGGTTTTCTTAAGTTTCGTAAGGGATCCTGATCATATGTTCATGAAGCATATTATAATGTGAATTTTAAAAACATTCAATCAAATAAGTGCATGCATTGGGAATCCCAATTATCCCTCGATTGATTTTGATTAAAATTAATACCAAAGAATGGGAGTGGATCAATTTTGAATCCAATAATTGCTTTTATAATCCTATTTGTGCATGAATAAATTAGGTCTATTGTGTAACTAAGGCTTTAAATAGAAGTAAATAAAATGGGTGCAAAAAAAAGGTTTAGGGATGTCATTTTTAACCTAAGCTCTAGTGGACCAAGTAACATGACAAAGGAAACTAATGTCAAATGACATAACACCTTCACGAAAAAGTTGACAAGATGTTAATTGTACAATCCAACCCCAAGTAGAAATGCAATTAATATTAAGTTAGTCCAAGGCTCCAAGTTTTGGAGGTTTCAATGAAATAGTTAGATCAATTGAGTTTTGGGAACTTGTTCATGTGCAATTATGAGCTTTCTTGTTGTGAGTGAAGTCTTCCAAGTCTCCCAAAGTTTTTGTGCAAACAAATGTGAGTATTGTTAATACCTATAGAAGGGAAGTTGGGAGTGAAATTTGTGTGTATTGAATTGTGTTTGTATGGTGCCATTTGAGGGCTCTTACAATATGATGCTTTTGGAAAGAATTGTTTGAGGTATGTGAGTACTAAATTGCATTTAGATAGTGCCATTTGACTCCTATTAAGATTTAGTGCTTTTGGAAAGAAATGTTTTAGGTATGTTGGTACTGAATTATGTTTTATATGGTGCCATTTAAGCCTTTTTTAGGGTTTAGTGCTTTTGAAAAGAAATGTTTCAAGTATGTGAATGTTGAATTGAAATGGTGTCGTTTGAGTCCTCTTAAGGTCCCATGTTTTTGAAAACAAATGTAGGATGTATGTGGGTAATGAATTGAATTTAAATGGTGCCATTTGAGGGCTCTTAAGGTCTAATGTTTTTGGAAAGAAATCTTTCAAGTATTTGGGTATTGAATTGAATTTATTTGGTGCCATTTGAGCCCTCTTAGGGTCTAATGCTTTTGGTGCCAAATATTTTAGGTCTATAAGCACTGGATTGAATTTATATGTGGCCATTTGAGGGTTTTTAAGGTTTGATGGTTTTGGAAATAAATGTTTTAGATCTATGGAGTCCTAATTGAACTTGTGTGATCTATTGGTACCCAATTGAGAGTGTGTGGTCGCATGTTGAACCCTCTTGGGGTTTACATGTGTTTGAAATGACATTGGCAACTTGTAATCTAATGAACAAGAGGTTTAAGGGTGGGAGTTTATTTGAGGGGGTGTTCTTGCAATGGATGGTCATGTAACAAGGAATGTGCTCAAGAAGAGGCAAATTTTCATTGAAGGAAACCAGTTATAACAAGAGCATTTCCTAGTTCTCTTAATTCCATGGTAGCAAATTAACATCCTAGCTCAATTTTTGTGCCTTTTATTCCACTAAGCTCCATGTTAGGTCCAATTGAAAACCTAATGACAAAAGTGGAGGTGTTATAGCTCCAAACCAAAGAATCTTCCAACCATGGCACTTGTTACCAAGTGAGCTTTGGAATTCAAGATGTAATATTGTTTGCTACAAAAATGGACATCAACCATGTGCACAAGAACAAGGTGAAGATTTTTAACTTGTGAATAAAATGAGAATAAGGATTAATTTTTGAGGAAAAGTTTAAGGCTAAGGTTAGAACTTGCTTAGACATGTAGTTATTGTCCCTGACCCATCCATGGTCTAGAGGTTTATGAATATGGTCACCAATCATTTCATATGTGAAGTCCGTCCTCTTTTTGTGCATAAATTTGGTAAATAGTGCTACATATTAGAAGAGATGTGAATATTTTGGTTTAATGTTATTGACCCTTTTCACAAGCCTTCCCCATTTTCTTTTCAACCCACCAATACCTCACTCCACCAACATTTAAATATTCGCACTAATTTCATGTTTCCATTGGGAGTATTTCTCGTCTCCCAATCCTCCTCATTATGAACATTTCCTTACCCATATATGCGAGATCCCCCCAACAAGAACTTAAATTCATCACCATGAATGAAATATTATCACTAACCCCAATAAATGATGGAATGTCGAAGAATGTTGATGACATAGTAAATGCCATGATATCATGCATACATGTAAATAAACATATATCTATGGTTTAAAATAATATTGTTATTCATGGCGTAGATTTTTTTGGCCATTGAACCAGGTCCGATGAGCTTAGTCCCTCCAAGGTTTTCAAATCTCAATTAGGGTCCCATAAATGAACCTTACTCATTTCAACATCTCTTGTAGACGGGTACCCAAAGTAGCTTTCTCTTAGGTCATAAGCCAATGGATTTCATCTACAAGTGCAAGCGAGGCATTGATATAAAATGAAATGAAAAGAACATTATCACACAGAAAATTCTTGGACCAGTTTTACATAAAAGAATTATATTGTATGACCTTGTCATGTCTTAAGAACAAAACAAAATTCAAGAGCCATCGCTCACAGCTTAATTTCAGTAGTCTCCCAAAAACAATTGGGGCTTCACTTATAGACCTAACATGGGAAATGATGGTAGGCACCATAATGAATGCCAACTTCTTAAACTTAGTGGTAGTGAAGTTTGTCAAGTTTTTGAACAATATTGGGTTGGCTTGCATTGTGATGAAAACATCCCAAACACTTGAAATCAAGTCTATTGACTACCCACCCACCTTTCCATCTGTTGTGAATTGAAGAATTTTCAAAAATAGCAAGCAAAATACCCACATTAAAAGAACATTGAGCCTCTTAATCCAAATCATACAAAATCTCATCATCACTTTTGTATTAAATTTTTTTGAAGAGGAGATAAAACTCAAAGAAAATTCATTGTTTAAAATAAAATTTATCATATAAAAAAACAAGAGAAAGAAAAGAACAATAAAAAAATTCAGAAGTGAAAGAGAAGAACTTGAGAAAAAGCATGCCCTGGTGAGAAGAGGTTAAGAAAAAATAAATTTTAAAAGAAAATTGAGAAAGAAAAAACCCTAAATAAAAAAGCAAGAGAAGGAGCAAATGATAAAGAGCAAGAAAGCCCCACATACCAAACCCCAAAAACTTAAACCTTTTCAAGTTCCTTCCAAAATTATACCACATCCCCAGTTTTCATGTTTGATCCCCAGTTTGGCAGATTTACAAACAACACAAAACTAAGGATGAAATGAAAAATTTGGGATCAAGACTAATGGTTAATTGGGCATGAATTTAGTGACACCTTTATTATGTATCTTCAACTTTGCAAAAAAGAAGTACTAGCAATTGTTGGAAAAGGTCTCATTATGTTAAAGATTCAAAGCCTAGAAAACCCACCAAAGAAACTCCCTATATTTCTTGCCCGAATTTCTAAAAATAAAAATAAATTTACTACTGAAGTGAATTTTGAAAAAATAAAAAAAAATGTAACACCCAAGTCCCAACCTAATAAGGTACTACACTATTATATTTTACAGGTCCATTGTATCAACCAACCACCTAGAAATAATAATAATAATAATAATAAATAACAAATGGTATACATGAGATCAAAACCTTGAGGAGAATTCCAAAACTTCCATTGCCCATGAATCATATTGGTATGTAGAAAGGGACTAATACTTTAAAATATAAATAAATAATCGCATTACCTTAGTTGGTGGGAAATTTTGGTTCAACATTGGGCTTCTACTTGGTCACCAATATGATTCATTAATATTGATTAGTTGTGGGAAACCCTATTATGCACATGTATCATTTGTTGGGCCAATTAGGTTATCTATCTAGATTCATCTAGTTAGGATATGGGCTATCATGTCGCGGTCATTTTGGCACTAGGGGGGCAATTTTTAAAGTTTTTCAACCTTAGGTATAACCTATTAGGATTTATTTTGATTTTGGATAGTAGGACCTTTTTTTGACATTTTGGTGCATAATCTAAGTCTTATTTTGTTGATATTTAGCATGGGTTTCCAATAGATGGGGTTTAAGGATGTTGATAGATATTAGGGTTTAGCTAGTTGAGTAATTTCATGTTTATGGGTGAGGCTTGAGAAAGATTTAATACATCATTTTGGATGGAGAAATACTATTGGAGGACTCAATACCCAATATGGGTTGACCTTCTTAATTTTCTGCAAAAAAATCAAATAACAAAAAAATTGCGAGGGAAAAGTATTGAATCTTGAAGAATATTTTATTTGTTAAAATGAAAATATTTAGATTAATTGATTATTTGACACAATTTAGTCCTTATTTGGCTCTTGCATTTTGTTTTCATCATTTCTTCCCCAGTCTTTTGATTTCCTTGGAATAAAGTTGGGCAGGTTTACATCATTTTATTTTATTTTTCAATTTTGTAATGCAGCAGCCACAATCGTGAGCATCCTCAAACAGATTTCACCAAGTTTTCAAAAAACTGAAAAAAATTCGGCAATTCTTTTATGGAAAAAAAAAGGGAATTAGTATAGCCCAAACAAAAACATTCAAATTTCCCCAAGGCCTTAGTCTTTCAAGGCTTAACAACTAATTAGGTGTATGATTTGTTCCTATGCCCCATAGTGACCCACTTTAGGGTTTGCTCTTCTAGCTCAGACTTGGGTCCTCTCTCTCTTTGTTCCTTCTTTCTCCCCCTTTGCTTGCTTGGTGCTTTGTTTAATGAAGTTTGCTAGGATTTCATCATTATATCCACCAATAGACTCTTTCTACACAGAAGCTTTGTGTTGTCAAGCAAATTGTCATCCATAGTCATCCTCCCATTTTGTAATCCTTGGAAGATGTCAAGGTACGGGGAATGGACCCACCATCACAATAAGTTAGCCCCCACCTAAGTACCCTTCAAGTGATGATGCAAGTCTTTTCTTTCTTTCTTTTAATTTAACGTCAATACTCGGACCAGAGAGATCCATTTGACGACAATTACAAAGTTGACTTGATCAAAACACTCCTGTTGTCTAGGCAAGAAACTAAGTACAAAGCTA
>Ga0116231_10014116_pt1 | contig 10880 bp, 7 predicted proteins | sample S1TSphgellanicum_2_FD_89695 | JGI IMG/M metagenome (GOLD analysis project Ga0116231, IMG submission 89695) | Host-associated microbial communities from peat moss isolated from Minnesota, USA - S1T2_Fd - Sphagnum magellanicum MG | ecosystem: Host-associated > Plants > Peat moss > Unclassified... | reverse complement strand
TCCATTGTTGATGTTGATCACGAAGGTATTGGCTTCGGCGTTGGCGTCCTGATAGGCGGGCGCACCACCCGTCTTCATGATCATCCCGACGTCGTAGAGCACCGCGTTTCCGTTAATCGCGTAAGGATCGCTGCCCCGGTTGCCTGCCGCGGTAATCGTTCCGGTGCCCGTGGTTGTAATCCAATGCATGGCCGCGCTGGGTCCGGCGTGGAACACCTCGCCGTTAGGAGCGGAGAACAGCCATAAGTGGTTATCGCCGCGATAGACACCCTGCGGATCAGGCCCGATGATATCGGTTTCCGGCACGCCGGAAAGAACCTTCCAGCCGCTTCCTTCCGTCCAGACCTCGGCCGTTTTGCCCCCTTCACCGCCGCTCCAGGATCCGCCCAAAGTCAGGACTGAACCGTTCGTCAAAACCGTGTCGGCTTCGTAACCGCGGGGAATGTTCATCAGCGCGTCCGATGTCCACAGGCCGGTGTTCGGGTTATACAGGCTTGTCTTGGGACTGCTGTCGCCCCCATTCACTAAAATCTCGCCGTTAAACAAGTTCGCCGTGCCGGGACAGAACATATCGTCGCCGGTATTGGTGACCAGAATCTCACTTGCCGTCAGGGATGTGGGATCAAAGACCGCGGTGTAAGTCTGCCCGTTGGGACTGTCTCCGATGTCGCCCTGAAACGTGTAAGTATCATTGGCGGACCACATCACAAGATTGCCGTTAGCGAGATTACCCACCGCAATGGGATCAACGGGAAGCTGGGTGACGCCCGTCCAACTGGAAGGGATGGTGGCCGCCGAAAGACTCCACAACTGGTTCAGACTCCCTGAACAAGGCCACTCGATAACATTCGTCACCGGCGTCTGGCTGGCTCCCGTGACATCCAGGCAATAACCGGTATTTCCAACCTTCAGTTCATAAGATCCGCCAACAGGTTTCAGCGTCCACAGGTCGTTCTGGCTCGTAGCGCTGCATGTCTCCTGCAGAATGTCCGTCCCCTCCGCGGTTCCGCCATTGTCCGACAGGCAAAGCTTGCTGCTATTGGAGATCAGTTCAAACTGGCTGCCCACCGGCACAAGTGTCCATTGCTCGTTTGCCGACCCGGCACACGGATACTGAATGATGGTCGCGCCCGGCTTTGTGCTGCCATTATCGACATTCAGGCATTGACCGCTGTGTGCGGCCTGCAAAACGGTTTCCGCTGAAGAAGTGATCAGGCCGCTTGAAAAGCTCCAGAGAAAGTTCGACGCAGTCGAGCAAGGCTGCTGAACGACGGCAGCGCCGTCTGAATTGCTGGCGCCGCTGATGCTGGCGCATTGTCCGCTGCTCTTGGAAATAATTTGAAAATTGGCCCCGCTGGCCGTGAAAGACCATAGCTCGCTGCTGACGCCGGAACACGGCTCCTGGACAAGAGGGTGCCGGATGCAGTGCTGCCGCCCGACACGACCAGACAGTCACCGGTCTGCTGCTCAATGATGCGAAATGAGCCGTTGTACGCCTAAACCGTCCACGCTTCATTTGATTGGGAGTTGCAATGCCATTGAATGGCAGCGACCCCGGCAACCGTGGATTGACCGGAAATGTCCACGCACTTGCCGCTGTTCGCCGCCACAATGGATGTGTAGCCCGTGCGAATCACCTGAGCGTTGGCTAGAGGCGAGAACAGAAGAACGAGCAAAGCTGCCGCCGCAAAGAAAAAGGTTTTTCCATGTCCCACCAGGTTCGGTTCCATATCGACTTGCGATTTCCAAGTTTACGGGACGTTCCTGGGCAGGGTCAAACCTAGTTATCCGCCCGAGTACTGAGTACTTGCGTTGACCCCGATGGAGTAGTAGGCTAGGCTTTCCCGGCTTACATATCCAAATTCTGGTGCGCCCACTGGATGCAGGCAAGGTTGTTTTGATCTTCGGCTTTTAGCTGGTCTGCGGGGCTGAGCTGACCAATGCGGGGAAGCGGCGTTTTCGGCGGATTCTTGCGCACCATTTCGAGCACCATGGCGACATCGCGGCCGGGGATTTCGGTTTGCGGAACGGAGAAAGTCACCCAGTAATGATCCGTGAAAACAGGAATCCTCAGGGGATCTCGAGTAATCATCTCCAGACAGAAAAGCATACTTGGATCTTTGCGGCGTAACTGCGCCACGCGTTCCTTGACGTTGATGACTCCTTGTCCCAGCGGAATCTCAGAGAGCAGGAAGCCGTCGGGATAGTCTTCGACTCCCATATCTTTCAAATGGGAGAAAATAGCGTAAGGAGTGAGAGCTTCAAACGTTTCATCCGGCATTTCGCAGAGTGAAATATTGTTGCCCATGTCCAGGCAGACACCAATCCATTCACTGCTGACGCGCTTCATCCAGGCGGCTTGTTCGGCGGCGCGCCAGCCTTTGTGGTTCTCAATGGCCAGACGCAACCGGTGCTTGCGCAGAATGGGCTCGGCCAGTTCGATCGTGCGCTGGCATTGCGCAAAGTTGGCCTGAAAGGCCGCCAGGGAATCGAATTGTTCATAACGCCGGTCGGTCATGGCGGCGTGCAGGGCGTAGGCTCCGGCTTCTTTGGCGCCGGCGACGGCAGTTTCAAATTGCGCCAGGTCTGCCTCGGTTTTCGGCAGCGGAATGTTCAGGACGACCGTCATTCCGTAGCTCTCAATTTTTTGCCGCATGGCGCGAACGGCTTCGGGCGTTGGAACGAAGCGCGCCGCTTCTGCTCCCTTCAAGCCAAGGCTGTGGCAGTGTTCCACCACATCAAACACTTCATTCTTCTGCCGGGCGGCGCGACCGCGGACATTAAACGAGGTGGGTGACCCTCCTAAAATCGCTTTTCCCTCAGGCGTGTTCGCGTTAGCCTTTAGAACCGTCAGCGCCGTGGCCGCCAGCATTTCTCGTCGAGTCATGCCCCATATCTTATTACTGCGTGCCTGAAGGAGTTTCGGAAGCGGCACGGATGGTGGGATATTTGATGCCCAACTGTTCCAGATACGTTTTGTACTTGGTCGAGTCGAAATAATATTTGCGCATCTCCGGGCGGTATTTAGCCATGGCGGCTTCGTTCAGCCAGATGGCGGGAACGTCCTTGTCGGAGATCAGCGGCTTATACTGTTCGTTCTTGGTTTGGACATTTTTGAAGTAATCCCAGGCGGCGGTGGTTAAATCTGGATTCGTCAGGATATCAAGAATGGTAAGAGCTTCGACCTTGGCTCCAGTGGTGGCGCCTTTATGCGCAATGGGCGTGGCCATGGAAACGCCGTTGGCCCAGCTATGCCCTGGGCCCGCCTGAATGTTGGACGGGAAGCGCAAGACCACGGTCGGGACATTCCAGGAAACATCGCCGATGTCATCGGAACCGCCGCCCATGGGCATATCGGAGTTCATCTCGGAATCGTCTTCCTTCTTGGGCTCAAAGTTTTTGGGCGGAGAAGGCTTGGTTCGCAATCCCATAACCTTCACTTTCAAATCGGCCTGCAATGCTTTGGCTAGTGTCTGGTCATCATCACTCCAGACAGGCATGCCCACTGTGTCGATATTCTTCTGCATGTCTTCGGCGATCGGTTTGTTGAAGTAGCCAGGCCAGGCGGAGCCAAGCACGCGCGAAGTGTAAGTGGTGTCGGTCATCAGCGTGGCGGCCTTGGCCATGTTGTCGCCAATGTGCCAGAGTTCCTTGATGTGCTGATAATCGGCCTCGCGGAAGTAATACCAGACGGTGGCATTGGGCGGAACTACATTGGGCTGGTCGCCCCCGTTGGTGATGACGTAGTGCGACCGCTGCGTGAGGCGCAGATGCTCACGCCGAAAGTTCCAGCCGACATCCATCAATTCAACGGCGTCAAGCGCGCTGCGTCCCCGCCAGGGAGCGCCAGCGGCATGGGCACTTTCGCCCTTGAAGCTATATTCCACCGAGACCATGCCATTGCCGGGAGCGGGACCGTAAGAAACGCCCAGATCAGCGGCCACATGCGTGAAGATGCAGATGTCGACATTCTTGAAAAGGCCCGCGCGCACGAAATAGGCCTTGGTTCCCAGGTCTTCTTCGGCGACGCCGGGCCACAGAACCAGCGTGCCCTGCATATGTTCGCGCTCCATCAATTTCTTAACGGCCAGCGCGGCGGTAATATTCAGCGCCTGACCTGAGTTGTGCCCTTCGCCATGCCCAGGCGCACCGGTAATGATGGGATCGTGATAGGCGACGCCCGGTTTTTGCGAGGCTTGCGGAATGCAATCCAGATCAGACCCAAGCGCAATCACCGGTTTCCCGGAACCCCACGTGGCGGTCCAGGCCGTGGGAATGCCGGCATAGCCGCGCTCCACTTTAAAGCCTTCCTTTTCCAAAATGCCGGTGAGATATTTGGAGGTCTCAAATTCCTGGAAGCCAAGTTCGCCGAAGCTGAAGACCTGGTCCACCATGATCTGGGTTCGCGTCTTCATGCTGTCAATTTCGCCGCCCAAGTCGGCTTTCATGGCCTGCAATTTTTCAGCGGGCACGGTGCTTGCGGCGAACATGGGAGCGGCTGCAAGAGTCAGAGCCAGCAATCCTGATTTGAACATCTTAAAAGCTTGTAATTTTAGCAGTAGGTTGTCAAGAGGTGTTTTGCTATATACTTGCCTGGAATGTCTTTGCAATTCCTTAAATTTATATCGCCAGCGCTTCTGCTGGCAGCCGGCTTACAAGCTCAAAGCTACAGCGGCATCTACGCCTTTGGTGACAGCCTTTCCGACGCTGGCAACGTTTATACGGCGACCGGCGGAACCATTCCGGGCGCGCCTTATTCGGACGGCCGTTTCACGAATGGTCCGGTCTGGGTGCAGGATCTTTCAACTAGCCTGGGGCTTGGTTCGCTGACCGCCAGTTTGCAGGGCGGAAACGATTTTGCCTATGGCAGCGCGATGACCGGCAGCCTTCCCGGATATACGGCGGAGCCGCAGGATTTGACCGGTCCAACGGGACAGATTTCGCAGTTCGAAGCACTTCACCCCAGCGCGAATCCAACGGCACTTTACACCATCTGGATTGGCTCCAATGACCTTTCCTACATCCTGTCGAACGCCGGAACACCAGCAGCGGCGGCGGCCGATGCCGCGGTGGCAGTGTCGAACATTGATGCGGCCATTGCCAGCCTGGCGGGCGAAGGCGCGAAAGATTTTTTGGTCTTGACGGTGCCGGATTTGGGCAAGGTACCGGACACCATTGCGGAGGGTCCGGCGGCGCAGGCTGCGGCATCGGCGCTGTCTGCTGAATTTGACCAGGCGCTGGTGAGTTCCCTGCCCTACAGCAGCGGCCTCGACATATCGGTGCTGAACACTTATTCGCTTCTGGACAGCGTGATTGCCGACCCAAGCGTTTATGGATTTAGCAATGTGACCAGCCCTTGCGTCACGGGCGCGGTTGAATATGTGGGCGGCACGGCATGCGCCGATCCGAGTCAATACCTTTTCTGGGACGGAGAGCATCCCACGGCGGGTGGCCACGCATTAGTGGGCGAAGCCGCGCTGAGCGTTGTGACGCCGGAGCCGGTCACTTACACGCTGATCGGCGTGGGGCTGCTGGGTATTTTCATCCGCCGCAGAATGGCTTAACTGGCCTTCGCTGGGTATCTGCTATCCTTGCCCCAAGTCGCCGGGTGAAAGTATGTTTCTCTTCAGCAGCGCGGGCGCAAGGACGATTTTGATTGGAAGCGCGCTGCTGAGTGCTGTCCTTCTCACAAGAACACTGGAAGGCGATTCACCGCTGATCACTCCGGGGCGGGCAGACTTGAATGTTGCCGATGTGGGCAAGCGCACCACGCGCGCGGTTCAGCAGCCGGGCAAGTTTCGAGAATATGACGGGTGGGAATATGAAAACTTTCCCATACCGCCCGATTTTCAAACACCCGGCGAATGGACGTTTGCGCGTTTCATGTACCGCGCCGTCATTGATTATTATCGCGGCGGGCGCGGGCGCAATTGGACCATCGATTATCCGCGTTCCGACCGGCATTTATCCGCGGCCGTTCGGCGTCTTACGCGCATTGAGGCGCGTTCCGTCGAAGAACCCGTGGCAGCGGAGGACGGCGACGACATTTATAACTGGCCGTGGCTTTACGCGGTCGAAGTGGGCCATTGGGACCTGACGGATCTGCAAGCGGCCAAGCTGCGCGACTTTCTTGATCGCGGCGGCTTCTTCATGTGCGACGATTTTCACGGCACCATTGAGTGGGACACTTTCGTGGCCAGCATGAAAAGAGTGCTGCCGGACCGCCCGATTGTGGAAATTCCTGATAACGATCCTATCTTCCACACCGTCTTTGATCTAGATGCGAGATACCAGGTTCCGGGCGATCAGTTTGAGTACAGCCATCGCACTTATGAAAAAGACGGTTTCCAGCCACGCTGGCGCGGCATCTACGATGACAAAGGCCGCCTGATGGTGGCCATTTGCCACAACATGGATTTGGGAGATTCCTGGGAGCATGCCGACAATCCGAAGTATCCGGAGCAGTATGCGGCACTGGGCGCGCGCATCGGCGTGAACTACATCGTTTATGCCATGACACACTAACTGCCAGATGTTCCAATTCCTCTTCAAATATCCGGCAACGGTTTTTTCCAGGGGGAAACTTGTGCTTCTGGGGCCACCGGTGTGGCTGCTGGGGCTCGCTGTTCTGGCCGCGCTGCTGGGTTTGGGCTGGGTGATTTGGCGGAAGCATGGGCAGTTTCTAAAATCCATCACCAGCGCGCGCGCCATTACGCTTTGGCTGTTGCAATGGGCCACGATTGCGATCTTGCTGCTGCTGCTTTGGCAGCCTGCAATTAGCGTGACGGCGCTTCGCCCGCAGCAGAATATTGTGGCGGTGGTGGTGGATGACAGCGCCAGCATGAAGCTGGCCGATGACGGTGATGAGCGCGAGAAGCAGGCCGTGGAGTTGCTGCAAGGGAAGCTGCTGCCGAAATTGTCGGCGAAGTATCAGGTGCGCCTGTACCGCCTGGATGCGGGCGTTTCGCGCATTGGCGACGTTTCCAAATTGACTGGCGGCGGAACGGCGACGCAGATCGGCGAGGGGCTGCGCCAGTTGTCGGACGAAACAGCCACGCTGCCCATTGGCGCGGTGGTTTTGCTTTCCGATGGGTCTGATAATTCGGGCGGCATTGACTTGCAGACGCTCAATAATTTGCGGGCACGGCGCTTGCCGGTAAATACCATTGGGTTCGGCAAGACAAGCTTGAGCCATGACGTGGAACTGGATGAGGTGGAGGTGCCGCGCAAGGTGCTGGCGAATGCGCGCGTGGAAGCACAAGTACACTTTCGCCAGCATGATTTTACCGGCCAGCATGCGCATTTGACGATCCTGGCGGATGGGCTTCCAGTGGCCAGCCGCGACATTGTCCTGGGCAGCGGAGCGGAGCAGATAGAACCTATTGAGTTCAACGCCGGCAAAGCAGGCGTTCGCCGCTTGGAGGCGCGCGTTGATTCGCTGGCGGGCGAGGAAAACTTGAAGAATAACAGCCAGACGCGCGTGCTGGCCGTGGATGGCGCCAAGCGGCGGCTGCTGTATGTGGAAGGTGAGCCGCGCTGGGAATATAAATTTCTGCGGCGCGCCGTGGAGGATGATCCGGCCGTGGAGATTGTCTCCATGCTGCGCACCACACAGAATAAGATTTACCGGCAGGGCATTGCCAATCCCAATGAGCTGGCGGACGGGTTTCCCAGCAAGCCAGAAGATTTGTTTGCCTATGACGGCTTAATTCTGGGCAGCGTGGAATCGGGATTTTTTACGCCCGCGCAGCAGCATGCCATTCGAGATTTTGTGGACAAGCGCGGCGGCGGACTTTTGTTTCTGGGCGGGCACAGCGCGCTGGCGGAAGGCGATTACAATGCGCCTCCGTTTTCCGAACTGCTGCCGGTGGTGCTGCCCAATCATAAGAACACCTTTCATCGCCAAATGGTGGTGGCCGAACTGACCGATGCGGGCAAGAAGAGCTTGATTTGCCGAATTGAAGATGCGCCGGATGACAGCGTGAACCACTGGAACATTCTTCCTTATCTGGCCGATTATCAGGAAGCGGGAGTGCCCAAGCCGGGAGCGATTGAGCTGGCGCGTGTGGTGGCGGGCAGCAACCGATATCCATTGCTGGTGACTGAAAATTACGGGCGCGGGCGCACGGGGCTGTTCGCCACCGGCGGAAGCTGGCGCTGGAAGATGCAGCAGCCGGTGGCCGACACCAGCCAGCAGACGTTCTGGCGGCAATTAATTCGCTGGACGGCGGGTGAGACGCCTTCGCCGGTGGTGGGTTCAGTTTCGGAGGCGAGGCTTTTGGACAGCGGGCATGTGGAGATTCATGCCGAGGTGCGGAACAAGAGTTATCAGCCCATTGGCGATGCCAGCGTGGAGGCCAGCGTGATTACCCCTTCGGGAGGTGAGCGGTCAGTTATGCTGCATCCCGACCCGACGGCGCTGGGAATTTACACGGGCAAGTTTGATGCGGATCAGGCGGGGTCTTATCTTGCGGAGATTAAGAGCGCGGGCTTGGGCAGTGACTTAGTGGCGTTTCAGCGGGAAAATGGCATGGCTGAAAATTTTCACCGGCAGCAAAACCGCGAGTTGCTGGAAAAACTGGCGGAAGACACAGGTGGGCATTATTACACCAGGCGCGACGCCGGGAATTTGCCGGAGGAGATATCGTTTTCTGAAAGCGGCCTGACTGCGCGCGAGACCATGGACCTCTGGAACATGCCGATTATCTTCTTTGTTCTGCTGATGCTGCGTTCGTCAGAATGGTTATTGCGGCGGCGCTGGGGGCTGGTTTGAAGCTGCTCCTTTTATTAGCGTTGGCGCTGACGGCGCAGGCTTCCACTTACTATGTGACGGTGGCGGGTCTGGGCGGAGACCCGGAGTATGTGGCGCAGTTTGAGCGCTGGGCAGGAGAGTTAGACCATCAATTGAAGCTAAATGGGCCGGAGGCGCATGTCACTACTTTGTCGGGTCCGGCCGCCACTCGCCAGCATGTGGGTGAAGTGATGAAGCAACTGGCCAGTCAGGTGAAAGCGGAAGATTCGTTTGCCCTGTTTCTGATTGGGCATGGCACGTTCGACGGCAGCAATTACAAGTTCAATGTGCCGGGGCCCGATATTACCGCTGGGGAATTGCGCGAATGGCTGGCGCTTATCGCGGCCTCGCGCCAGTTGGTGGTGAACATGACCAGTTGCAGCGGCGCATCCATGGCCGTGCTGGCGGCTAAGAACCGGATTGTTGTGACGGCGACGAAATCAGGAAACGAAAAGAATGCCACGGTGTTTCCGCGCTATTTTATTGATGCCTTTCACGACAATGCGGCCGACACCGACAAAGACGGCACGGTGAGCGCGCTGGAGGCGTTTCGCTATGCGCAGACAAAGGTGAATGCGTATTTCACAACGGAGAAATTGATTGCTTCCGAGCATGCGCTGTTTAGCGACAACGGTTCGCTGACCGGCGTGCGAGATCCTGGCCCAGAGAACAAGCAAGGGCTGCTGGCTGGGGGATTTCCTTTGTTGCATCCGCCGGGTGAAACTACGGTGGGGGCGGCGAATCCGGCGAAGCAAAAACTGATTCAGCACAAGGACGAGTTGGAAGCCCGGATTGACCGTTTGAAGTATGAGAAGGACAGTCTTCCCGAGGCGGATTACAAGCAGCAATTGACGGCGCTGCTGCTGGATTTGGCGCGGACACAGGCGGAGATAGACAAATGATGCGCTTCGTTTGTCTTGCTGTGTTGTCAGCCACCGTGGTGCTGGGGCAACAGTGCGATTTGCTGGTTCGGCATGGGAAACGTCCGGAAGCTGCCGCTTGTTATCAGGCGTTGACGCGGTCTGACAGCGCCTTTTCGCGCGCCGAAGGATATTTGGGACTGCGTGAATACCAGACCGCGAATGACAATTTTCGCGAGGCGGATAAAGAACATCCCAACTCGGCCGTTATTAAAACAGCTTGGGGAAATCTTTATTTTGGCTTGGAACGGCAGAGTGACGCGTCCGACCTGTTTCGCGAGGCCATCAAGGCGGATGAAAATTATGCGCCGGCTTATCTGGGCCTTTCGCGCACTTTGTCTGAGGAGTTTGATAAAGACGCCGTGAAAGCGGCTCAGGAAGCGCTGGTTCATGACCCAAAGTATTTTCCGGCGCATGAGTTCCTGGCCTATCTGGCGTTGGAAGGCGGCGAGGCCAAGCTAGCGGAGGAAGAAGCGCAAAAGGCGATTGCGATTTCTCCCGAGGCGCTGGATGCGATGGCGGTTCTGGCTGCGATGGATCTCCTTAAGGCGGATAGTTCGCCGTGGATGGATCGCATTCTCAAGGTGAATCCGCTGTATGGAGAAGCGTACTCCATAGTGGGTCACTTCATGGAGATGAATTACCGGTACACCGAGGCGATTGCGGCTTACCGGAAGGCCATTGAACTTGATCCGGATCTGGCGCATGCGCGCGCTCAGCTAGGCGTGAACTTGATGCGCATTGGCCAGACAGAGGAAGCGCAAAAGCAACTGGCGCGCTGTTATAACGAACATTTCCAGAGCGCAGAGGTTCGCAATTCGCTGAAATTTCTGGATACTGTGAGCCAGTATGATCACTTCACCTCCCCTTCCATGGAGTTAGTGATCAACAAGAACGAGTCAGCTTTGCTGCGGCCTTATATTGAGCCGGAACTGAAGCGCGCTATGGCCACTTATCAGAAGAAATACAACGTGAATCCGGGGAAGGTTCGCCTGGAGGTTTATCCTAATCATGAAGATTTCGTGGTTCGGACGCTAGGCTTGCCGGGCCAGGGCGGATTATTAGGTGTGACGTTTGGCACCGTTGTGGCCATTGACAGTCCCACCGCGCGCGAGCCGGGAGATTTTAGCTGGGCTGACACCATGTGGCATGAGTTATGCCATGTGTAT
>Ga0116231_10014114_pt1 | contig 10881 bp, 1 predicted proteins | sample S1TSphgellanicum_2_FD_89695 | JGI IMG/M metagenome (GOLD analysis project Ga0116231, IMG submission 89695) | Host-associated microbial communities from peat moss isolated from Minnesota, USA - S1T2_Fd - Sphagnum magellanicum MG | ecosystem: Host-associated > Plants > Peat moss > Unclassified... | reverse complement strand
ATTGGTGGCTATTTTATTAATGGCTATTGGTGGCTATTTTATTAATGGCTATTGGTGGCTATTTTATTAATGGCTATTGGTGGCTATTTTATTAATGGCTATTGGTGGCTATTTTATTAATGGTTATTTGTGGCTATTTTATTAATGGTTATTTGTGGCTATTTTATTAATGGCTATTGGTGCCTATTTTATTAATGGTTATTGGTGACTATTTTATTAATGGCTATTGGTGACTATTTTATTAATGGTTATTGGTGACTATTTTATTAATGGCTATTAGCGACTATTTTATTAATAACTATTGCTGGTTATTTTATTAATGGCTATTAGTGGTTATTTTATTAATAGTTATTGGTGGTTATTTTATTAATGGTTATTGGTGGTTATTCTATTAGTGATTTTTTGTGGCTATTCTATTAATGGCTATTAGTGATTATTTTATTAGTGATTTTTGGTGGCTATTCTATTAATGGCTATTAGTGGTTATTCTATTAGTGATTTTTGGTGGCTATTTTATTAATGGTTATTGGTGGTTATTCTATTAGTGGTTATTATAGGTTATATTATGACTATTGGTGGTTATTGTATTATAAGTTATTATTGGTTATTATTTGTTATATTACAATTATTAATGGTTATTATATTATAAGTTATTGTTGGATATTCTAGGTTATATTATCATAGGTTATTGGTAATTATTTTATTGTAGGTTTTTTTAATTATTTTTCATATGTTATTATTAGATATTATAGGTTATTTTACCTTAGGTCATTATATTATATTTTAGATTATTTTAAATTATTATACTTATGATAAAATAACTTATAATAACATAAAGTAGAATGAGCTTGAATAACCTAAAGCATAACTTGAAATAACATATATTAACTTAAAATAAAATAACTTAAGGTATAACCTAAGGTTAATTGAATAATTTAATTTAAAATAACTTTAAAACCTATAATAAGTTAACTAGGATATTTTAAGGTAGAATAATGTATAATAATTTATAATAGCCTATAATAACTTATAATAAAGTAAGGTATAAATTAAAATAATTAAAGTAGCCTAAAATAATATAAATTATATCATAAAATAACATATATAAGGTATTTAAATAATATATAAATAAACCTATTTATTACAGTAAATTATAATAGTGAATTATGTCAATTAGTAGTGAAACACGATGTTTATATAATGATATTATAGTAAATAACTTTAATCATGGTGAAATCACTAAAATGCAACGAACTTATTTCACTTTTAGGGTCCCATAGTGATTTAGGCTAGTGAATTGCACCTCATTTTTGTAGTAGTGTTTGAAAGAAACATAATCATTATTATTATCAAAAAAGGGTTATTATTATTATCCCATTATTATCATCCCAAGGGTTAATTCTTTCACTAGTTACCTAACTCAACTAAGAACCTAGTGGAACAAACAATACTTCGCTTCAATGTACAATGAAAGAATTATGCACTCTTGAAGTGACTATTATAATTTGTGAAAGAAGATCAAACAAAATAATGACTTCCTGCAACAATAAAAAAAACATTTAAAATAAAAAACACAAGTTACCAATAAATCTAATAGGGGATAAAAAGAAATTTTTTTCCATTCAAGCCTAAACAAAACCATGACTTAAACCAAATTCAAGTACCAGTAACCTTCACTATTAGAATATGTTCTCCTACTAGAACTACCTTACTATAGTTTTGCTCTACTCATCTTGTCTTATTTTCTCTCACACACACCTATTTCCACACACTTGGAATTAGCCCCTTAAATAGGTGAGGTGATCTTGCCTACCTCCTACCCAAAATGGCCATTACAACAAGTTTAAATCCATCAATTTCTTCCCTAATTTGTATACCCCATTGACTTTCCTACCTACCTCCTTAATTTATGGCAACATTTCTTTCATTAAAAAAGATAGTTGGGCAAGGTAATCAACAACCTAACACTCCTTAAAGTAATGGAGGTTAAAAGTCAACTAAACGTGTTTAAATAGTGGATTAGGTAGGCGGCTTACCCTATAGCCACTCCTACTAATCCCTAGTAATTTTGGATTATTGTATTGATGCAATAAAATGTAGCTATTAGCCAAGGGTTTGATAATTTTACCTTTAACAACAACACCACATGGCTATCTTTAATTTTAATGAGAAAAAAATTACTAGATCTAAGATCTCCATGCAAAAATGCTCAAAACACTTGAAATTACAAGAAAATAAATCTTCCTATTTTAAAAATGTGTTAAAGTTATGCACATAATTGTTCCCAATTATTTGAATTAATTACAAGGACCTCCAATGCTAGACAAAAGGACTATTGGGTGGTTGATAAGAACTAACAATTGCTTGCCCATTGATATCAACTATTTGGTCCAAAGTGCTATCACCCATGTACAAAAACCAATTCAAGGATGCATGTGTGCTAAAATGCAAAGACCTTGATGTCAATCATAGGTTTTGCAATTGTTTGTGCAAGCCTTCCCTCCACCTTCAAACGTCATAATTACACCAACATGACATTCAATTCTCATTTTGATGCAATGTTGTCAATTTTATAAAACTATACATGTCTCAAACATTATTTCAAAGAGGTGGACAATTGACCAAACGCAATTATGATGGGCATGTTGAACTAATGTAAGCTAAATTCAAGGTCGACTATAATGGATTATGGCTTCTTTTTCTGGGTGATTGTTTGGATATAATGAGGGTTGACATGACAATCTAATTAAATTTGATCATCTAAGGTTGATTGGAATTAATTGTGGCCACTTTTTTGGCAAATTGACTAATGTGATGGGGTTGGGTAAAGCAAACCATTAAATTTGATATGGGTTGTCCAAGGTTAATTAAAATTGATCATAGCCATTCCATTTTATTTTTTCAAATGACCAATCGGAAGTGAATGTGGTGGACAAGTCAAGCCAACTAGATTTGATATGGGTCATCCAAGGTGGACTAAAATTCATCTTGACTAGTTTTGTTTTGTTGGTTGGTAATTAGCCAAAAGCAATTAGGTTGGACAAATCAACTAGATTTGAAAATGGTGTTTTTCACTCATCCAAGTCAAGATGTAAGCATTTTTTTTACAATGTAATTCACCGATCTAGTTGAAAGTAAAATTTAAACTATAACACATCATTCAAGAATCCACTATAATCCAACTACATAGTAACCAATGAAAGAGTATTTTGAATATTTGAACATGCAATCAAAATTATGTTGGTTATGATGTATTCATAGTCACAACTATCTTTTTAATGTGGAATTTCAAAAATAAAATAAAATGGTTTAATTGTAATTTAAAAGCATGTGACAACTCGTTGCAAAACATAGAGTTGGAAAAAGGGCAATTTCTTGTAATGACTATAGGGATGGAAAAAAAAAAATCTTTTTGGAGGGGAAAGGGGTTTGCCCAAAGTATTTTGCTTTTCCTTTTCCTTTTTCAAGACCTTGTCCAAGGCTTAAAACATAGTCTTAGGCAACTATTACACTAAAACCTAAAAGCCCATGGCCATCAAAATTGAGTTTTTAAAAAAGGAACAAAATATTTGTTAAGGTACAATTTCACTTTACACAAATATTGAAGGCTTAAAGGACTAAGGAAATGTGAATGGATGAAAAATGGATATTAAATGCATTTTGAATAATGTTTGATGGTTAATAGACTTTGCACTAGGTCCATATGTTTGAGGTGAGCCAAGGTTGGCAAAAATAGGTGGGCCTTGCACAATTCCATTACAACATGAGCCCATAAAGCAATTGTTGGTATGAATTCTGCTCCCCAATACCCCCATGTTCACATTGGATTTTTTTTTGTTCTCAATTTAATCTAAACTTGACACCTTTTGGGGGGAAAGGAAATGTTTTCCATGTGAAATGGAATCTTTTAAACAAATTTTGGAAAGTTATTGCAAAAATATGTATCTTAGTTCATTTTTTATTTCATTAGATTTTGAGTGAATTTGGACAATTTATCATGGCAAAAGTGGCCAACCCCTTAGTAGATGGGGACAAGTTACTATAGATAAGTGAATTCATTAATATGTAATCAAATTGATTAATAATTCATTCAATAATATTTCAACAAATTCAATAATAGTTAATTCACTAATTAACCTCCTTGTTCATAATTATACTAAATTAAAAACCTATAAAATAAACACCTAAAAACCTAGGTTAACTTAGGTCACTTAATCCATCAAATTTAAGGTGCAAGTGTGAAGGTTTGAACCTCTCACATTTGTTCACCTCCATGTTTAAAGAACAAGTCCTTGGACCACTATTCACATAATTGAAATGATTTATCATTGTATATTATTATGCACATTTTTTTCCTAACCTATGTGTAGGCTACCATAGGTTAAATTCCTATGTTAATCATAGATGACTCCTAGGTTAATGCATTAAAAGAAATATTTATATTATGCAACTATTCAATTTGGATCGATATGCAACTAATTTTCATTTACAACCATGTTTTGTCATTTTGCCAACTAGTCTCCATCCTTTTCAATCTATTTAATTGTTTATAACTATAATGCAATTAATTTGCAATTATTGAAATTTTCATCTTTCCATGTTGACTAACTTTTGAGCTTTTCATCAAAGACGAAGCCTCCATATCAAATTAGTTGCAAAAATAGTTCTAACATGGTTACCTATGTGCGATGTACTCACACTTTTGATGTACATTACAATGTTTTAAAATATATTAGGGTATATTTATAAACAATGTTATGTTTAAAGCATGTCAAGTATACATTTTGCAATATTGTGGGTGGGTTAAATAGGTTAAGAAAATAATTAAATAAATAATAGATGAATAGGTAAATATGTACATAAATATATAAATAGGTAGTTAAACTAGGCTAATTATTTGATAAACAAATGAATTCATAATGAAATAGAGCATTAGGGTGTAGTCATAATCCAACAAATTAAAAAAAATGTCAGACTATAAAGAAAAAAATCAAAACTAGAAAATATTTATGTCTTACCATTTAAAACCATGGAAATCATGGAAAATTATTCTTTTATTCATATGAATGTCAAGGAATTAAAACCAAAAATCCATTTGATGAAATTTTAAGTTGAAGTTTTGATTTAAAACCTTTGAAAATGAACACCTATTATATTAGAAGAATCAATTTTGCAAAGGACTATCAAAAGGACTCATATAATAAAAATATTTTGATAAAAAAAAAAATTAAAAGGATAAAAAACTATTAACCAAATTCAAAAAGGACTCATACCCTAAAATATGTGGAATTCTAAAACTGTAAGACTTCAAACAACTTTCCAAAATTGATCCAAATTTTTAAAATTTGAAAAGTCCTTTACCACATATAAATGGGGTATAATTTATAGGATGTGTCAAGAAAAGTTATGGCTTATTATAAAAGAAAACAAAAAAATGTAAATTTTTGGTTATGATTTGAAATTGTTACCATTTCAAAAAATAAAACATTAAATTTACAAGGAATTAACACATTTCAAAATTTCATATTTATTCAAAAATGATAAACGAAAAAACATGACATGTATTAGGATAACTAAAATCATTTATTATAACAAATTGCAAAAAAATTTGTTCCAAACTTCAATTAATATGAAAAACTATTTTTGGGCAAAAGGACATGCAATCTTTTTCTAAAGTAATTCCATTGGCTCACTGTATCTCATTTGCACCCATTAGTTATTAACTACATACTATATTTAATATGTAATAATTGTTATTAATTATACATTAATAATTAGGTGGGTCTAACTTAGGTGTGACATAAGTTACTTTCATTAATAGATTAAGGTTTATTAATAAGTAATAAGTTAGGATAATAGGTAGCAGGTTAGGAAAGTGAGTTAATAGGTTGGGTGCATACGTGGGTATTTAAATAAATATGTAGGCAATTATGTATGTATGTTAATTAAGTAAGTAAATGGTTAGTAAAATAGGCTTAGAGTGGGTAAATAGGTAAGGTCAAGGTAAGTAGGTTTTTTTTTCTAAGATGATCAAATTTTAATTTGGGATTAAATTTTATTTTGCACATTTAGTTATATAATTTACAACTAGGTTCTGATTATAAATTTTATTGCATATTTTTTGTCCTCCATTTCAATCTTGTAAATTACACAAAAAGATGCACTTGAAGAATTGGAACCACACAAACAACATTTTTTTAAAATGTCATTTGGGATGAACCAATAAAAAGGTTTGACCCAAGAAACTAAACATAAAATAAAATTTTAAAAACTATTTACCTACCTGCTCCATATCTACCAACATACTTACCTACATATTTTTTACTTACCCACCCACCTATCAACATAGATTGAATTTTAATTTTTTTTTAAATGCGATATGGCAATTTCAATTATGCCAAAAGACAAATTTTGATCGCACCATGACAATATGTGAATGGGCTATATTTTTATTACAAAAATAAGGATTAGTTGCAAATTGCATATGAATGATCAACGAATGAAATCATATATGTTAATTGTATACATCATCCATGTGGAATGTGTTAATATCAAGATGAATCATCATTTGTGACTAGACACTAGATGCAACTTCAACTAACGGATTTTTAGTGATAAGTGTTGATTGTAACTTATTTATTGTTGGAAATTATAGTTGCAAATTGTTTTTTTATTTTTAGTGATGTAAGTTACTCTAGGCTATTCCTAGGATAATGATGCTACCTTAATCTATTTTAAAACTATCATAGGTTAAGATTGTAGGTTATATTTAAATTATTTTAACCTTTTATTATTATTTTAAAGTATTTACCTAAAGTGGAATAACATAAAATAACCAAAGAATTAGCCTAAAGTAGATAGCTTAAAACAACTTTAAAATAACCTAAGGTGGAACAATTTAGAATAATTTATGATGCATTAATCTAAAATAAATTAAAATAACCTAAAATAACCTAAGGTGGAATAATTTAACCTAGGGTAGAATAACTTAAAATACTTTAGGGTATTATAAGGTATTTAAAACAAAATAAAAATGAAAATGACTATAATGAATTATTTCAATTAGTAGTGGAACAGAATGATTATATTAATAATAGAAAAATTGATATTAAAAAATACCTTGCTAACAGGATATTATTTTCAAAAAAAAAATACACTACTTACATGTTGGTTAGAACATGTAAGAAATTTATACTCAAATTACAATGTGAATTTTCTATTAACACAATGAATGGATGATGTGTAAATGGTTGATTACATTTTGAATTCAAATTGAAAGGAAACAATTGAAATTACTAGGAAATATGGGTCAAATTCATTAACCCATTAAATATTACAAAGCTTTAAAATTGAAATGGGTTCACTAATTGGTGTTTTAACTTAGTGTGATTTCACCATGGGTCAAATCATTTATGCCTAATTCATTAATGTTCATTTTTTGTTATTAAAACTATTAAATAATTAATAAAACTGTATATTAATAAAAAAATGATTGACTGTAATTTTTTTAAAAGTGTGTTTCATTCCATAAACCTATAAGGAAAGAGGATTTTATTTACCATTTGGCATATGTGCCATTCCCTATGTTTAGTACTTAATGAATTCCATTTGAAAAGGAAATTATGGTTTTTCATTTTTGATTTAAACAAAGGTAGTGTTTTTCTCCACACCATTTTGGTTTAAATTTGTGGGCTATTGTAAAGGAATTGGTAATTTAAAACCCAAACTAGCAAGTTTTGTGCTAGTTTGAATATATATTCAACAACTAACAATTAGAATAACTTGATTGTCTAAAAAATGATTTATTTATGAATTGTGTATTGGACCTAAGTAAATCTAACAAGTGGGATGGAGTGTGGTAGAACAATTTAGGAATTATCCCACAATTAGGGACTTCGACAACTATATAAATATGTTACATGACAATATGGATTATGTTTTACATCACAAATTTTCCCCCACCATGTATTTATGCCTTTACAACATTTTAACAATGTGTTCAAGGTTCAATGTTAGTTAAGTGTTGATAAATTATTGACATAATGTTCTCATGGCATTATAACACAATGTTTGATCATCACAATGTGTTACAATGCAATCATAACATCATATCAGTTATTGTATTAACATTTAATTAACATTTAACCTTGAACACATTGATGGAATGTTGTAAAAACACTAAACCTTGTAGGGGGCAAGTTTGTGATGTATCCATGAGTATTGGGATATATATGTTGTGTAGCTATTTTGTTAGGCACGTTGTTATGGTTTTGCTTATTTTAGGTTGGTTTGATTGAAGATGAAAAACATTGATGAATTATATTTACTTGATTCTAGTTGCTTAATCCATCATGACTTTTGGTTTTTTTGTGTTCTTTGAAAATTGAACATGTAACAAGGGAGGAGTGTTGACATTTGAAAAAATGTTAAAAACCAAAGGTTAAAATAAATATTTAATCAATTTTTTTTGACAAGAAATAAAAATTGATCCAATTCCATCTAAGATTCAACATGTGTAGTGTGATGCATTGGCATTTACAAAAGCATGTGCATGAAGTGATGATGTCAAATTCTAACACAATTTGACATCATTTCATTGCAAGAAAAATTAGAACCTTTGATTAAGGTTATTAATGAAGTTCTTACACAAAACATATTAGTTGTTGAATATATGAGTTTTCAGCATTTAAAGAATAGGTGATCAATGTTGTGGTTTATTTTTATGGTTAATAATTAGGATTATTTTTATTTCTATTATTTTTATTACAACATGATTAAACAAAATAAATTTTCAATTTAGAATTGTTTATTCATCACAATATAATTTAAGTGCAAATGAATATCAAAATGGCTTAACCTTTATTGATTAGTTGCAACATGCTTTTAAAATATTCATTACAACAAATCATGGCTTTTCAAAAGTTTCAACTTAACTAAAGTGTCGGCATTGACTAAAAGGATGTATGTTTTGATTAAACACATGGGGCATGAAAGATAAATGGTTCTTTTGCTTGATTTTTTTATTAAGGTGACCATTTTGACCAAGTGTTAAATTGCACATTTAATCAGGAGGGACAAATTTTTAAATGGTCCATCAATATTCCCATGGTTTAATCAAATCAACCATATTGAATGGCCATGTTTAATCAAATTAGCCATATTAATTTAATTATTTAACCTACATGTTATGCCTATTAGGCTACCTACCTACCTACTTACTTAACATATACCTATTTACATCCTTCTTACATACTTACCAAAATATATCTTATTTAGACCTACTTACCTACCTATGTGCTACCTACCTACTTACCTAACATATACCTACTTACATCCTTCTTACATACTTACAAAAATATGTCTTACTTAAACCTACCTACCTACCTAGGTGCTACCTACTTATTTATTTATGTACCTACATACCTATATATACCTACCTCGTTACCTATTTATCTACCTACATACTATTTACGTACATACCTATTTATATTTTACATAAGTAGGTATGTACATCTAAAAACATAACTAGGTAGGCATGTTTATTTACTTATATACATAGTTAGGTACTTATTTACCTATTTATGAAAAAAATTGAAGTTCAAATGTTGTTATACATGTTGACAATAAAATTCATTAAAGTTCAAATAAACATGTTAAATGCATTTGATATCATATTGTTTTATAAAATGGTGTGATGGTTATGACATTGGTGTGGAGCCAAAAAAATCAAAGTTCAATCCCTCATACTAACATATATTATGTGGAATATGTATATTTGTATATATACCTTGTACATGTGTGTAAATGTATAGTATATAGGTGGGTTGTGAATAGGTAGGTAGGTGGGTGGGTAGGTTATTATTATTTATTTATTTATTACATCTTTATATTTTAAAATTGAGTTTTTTAATTAAATTTTTTTGGTCTACTTAATTTTTTGTCCAATTTGATTAATCAAAAAAATCACTAATCAAATTGGACATGTTCAAATTGATTTATCTAATGTGACTAAGTGGTCAAATTGACCAAATGTCAAAATGATTAGTTTTTGGTCTAATTTTCTAATCAAATTAACCACGATTTGTTGTAATGATTAATCTTAATCAATTGACATTATTGTCAATACAATTGTTAATTTTGATAACAATTTAGATACAAAATATCCCATATTATCCTTATTTCATCCAAATTGATCTACCAAACATGTCATGGTGTCAAATTCCCATTCAGGGAAATTGTCATTATTCGTCTATGAAATGGCTATTCAAATAACCTTGCCCAAAAGAATGAAAACTCAAAAACAAATAACCATGTGCAACACAATTGACCTTACATTGGAACATTGATTGACTTTTTTTTCCTTCAATTTTGTAGTGTAACAATAGTAGTAAGTCTCCAAGACAAATTTTGACCTCATTGACAACAATTTTGTACATGACCATTAAAAGCATAACTAATAGACAAACCTATTGCAACACTTTCCCCAAACTACTTGGGCAAAATTTGGCAACTTCACCTTAGTTTCCTCAAAATTGTAAAATTTGCAAATGGCAACTAGTGACTACTATGGAATAACTAATAGTAGGTTCATCCATTGATGAAGTTAATGCTTGTATGGTTTTTTATTCTTCCGTTGACAAACTTAATGTTGGATGAATTTGTTTGTTTCAATCATCCATCAACAAACCTTTTACACAATTTCTCATTCATACTTTAACAAACAAAATCTATTAATATCCTTTATAACTAAGTGTTTAGTTGTGGGTTCCAATGTAGTTGTATGGTAGTTGATTTTAGTTGTACTAGATAACTAAATTGCAACTTATAGTACAAATGTATAAACCTTGCACACACATTATCATTGTCCAAATTATGATAGAT
>Ga0116231_10014113_pt1 | contig 10882 bp, 10 predicted proteins | sample S1TSphgellanicum_2_FD_89695 | JGI IMG/M metagenome (GOLD analysis project Ga0116231, IMG submission 89695) | Host-associated microbial communities from peat moss isolated from Minnesota, USA - S1T2_Fd - Sphagnum magellanicum MG | ecosystem: Host-associated > Plants > Peat moss > Unclassified... | reverse complement strand
GCTCCCACATTTCACATACATGTCCATGAGGCTATTCCCCACAAAGACATCAGACTCACAACCACTTTGTATGATGAGCTCATGAATACATTTGCCCTCTTCAAGTGCTACTTCACTGGCACATGCATTCAGTGCCCCCACAAATGTCACATTGCTGGGCTTAACACCTTCTTGTTGCAGTTGCCAAAATATCTCGAGTGCTTTTCGTCCTTCTCTACACCTCACATATCCAAACATCATAGCATTCCAAGAGACCACATCATGTGAAGGCATCTTGTTGAACACTCTCCAAGCATCCTCCATGCTCCCACATTTGGCATACATGTCCACAAGGCTAGTGCCCACAAAGACATTGGAATCATAACCGCTCTGTACAATCTGTTCATGAGCATGCCTGCCATCGTTGAGTGACTTTGTAATCCCACACGCATTCAGGATGGCCATGAAAGTGACAGGGCCTGGCTTCACTCCTTCTCGTTGCATTTGCTGAAAGAATTCCAATGCCTTGTGTGCTTGTCCACATTTCACAAGACCCAATAACAGGGCATTCCAAGAGACCACATCACGTGAGGGCATCTTATCGAATACTCTCAATGCATCCTTCATGCTCCCACATTTGGCATACATGTCAACAAGGCTATTGCCAACAAATACATTGGACTCAAAACCACACTGTATGATCTGTTGATGAACAAGTCTACCCTCTTCAAGGGCCACCACACTGGCACATGCATTCAGGACTCGAACAAAAGTGAGAGGGTCTGGCTTCACACCTTCCTGTTGCATTTGCCAAAATAGTTCCAATGCCTTCTGGCCTTGCCCATTTTTCACTTGTCCAGATATCATAGCAGTCCAGGAGACCACATTGCGTGAAGGCATCTTCTTGAACACTCTCCAAGCATCCTCCATGCTCCCACATTTCACATACATGTCAATGAGGGTACTACCCACAAAGACATTGGACTCACAACCACTTTGAATGATCTGTTCATGGATACGCCTGCCCTCTTCAAGTGCTCGTAAGCTAGCACATGAATTGAGAGCAGGAACAAAAGTGAATTTGTTAGGACCCACACCTTCTTGTTGCATTTGTTGGAAAAGCTCCAATGTCTTCTTGTATTGTCCAGCCTTAACATATCTGGTAAGCCTTTTATTCCATGAAGAGCTGTCCAATGGTACAGTGCCTGATACCATTGCAGCCATCTCCTCTTCCAACCAAGGGGGTTTCTGTGGGTCCTCACGCCAGAGTGCCTCTTGTGTCTTCTTCTGCTTGAAATCTGGATACCTTGCATTCACCTACAACCCGAAAATCTAAATCAAGCTGATTAGCCAGGAATTCCTCACAGCTTGAGCAGAGCAGGTTATCATGACAAGTAAGAAAGCTGTAGTGAATTCTGCCACCACCAAGAGAATTGTAAAAGCAATCATTTTCACTTACCTTCTCTGGCCTACCATTCCACCACTGCGAATGTTCTGCAAAGAACTCCCGCCAAAGTCTCTCTCTTTGTTCTCCAGAAACCGTGGGAGCTGGTTCAAAACCAGACACAAAACTTTCATCATTGTGTTGAAAACACAAGTCAAAAATGAGGTATTTGCATTTCAATTGTCAGTTCCCATCTGAACTAAGCAATGAACTTGAAAAACCTCCAGAAAGTGCAGTGATGCCCTTCTGATCCCATATGCACAAAGCTGCCATTCTTATGGACTGCAATTTGGAAAGAAACGTATGAGTCAAATGATGCTTCTCACTCTACAACATTCAAAGACAATGGAGCATTTCGATCTGTATCCGTACTGCGACAGGGAAGTAGAAGAGAGATGGTGAAAAGAGAGCGTACAAGCACTCTGATCTTTCGATGCCCCCTTTGTTTCTGTCCATAGTACACCGGGAGGAACCGCAGCTGACTGCAAAACTTGTTGATCATGTTGCAAAGGCAGAGCACGAACATTTGCAACGCACTTGCAGGCCGCCCTCTCTCTGCGCCCGGTACTCTTAGAGAAGCAAGAATACGTCGCAGGTTCTTCCTGGCCACGTTCGCTAACGTACACAATAGTCCCCTTGTAGGAACCGGAGAGATGAACTCCTCCCGACATTGAGAGACACTGACGGCTTGCCGACAGCTTCAGATTCCTCCTTACAAGAAGATCATCGACAACGACAAACGGATTCCGAAGTACACGCACCCGACCTCGACATTCTTACACACCTGAATCTCTCAAGATCTGCTACAGAGCACAAGGTCTGCCTTACAGTGCACAAGCAAATGATTCAGATCTGGTAGAAGCATCGTTTGAATCACGGACCCGAACATTCGCTGGATCTCCAACAAGCACGAAAATGATTAAACACGAGGTCTGTGAGGAACAAAAACAATGCAGAAAACCGAACCCCAGAGCTTTGCACGCGTTGTTCTCCAAACCCTAAGACGTTCATGTAAAAATCGCGATGTCGCGGTCGGGGCCGATCGATGACTTGAAGGTGCTTTATCCGATTGCGCAGTTCGCTCGAGGATCGAAATCATGCAAGGATTCTCACCTGTGATACAGGATTTGAGTAGAAGCTCGCCACAGGTTTTTTTCACCAAGAAGAAGTAAGCCCTGGAGGGCTGTAGCCGAGCGAATAGAGGCAGCAGACTTATTGCGTGTGAAACTTAGACACTCAGCTTCTTTCTAGAGGGCATCTTCTTCAGGACTCACCGATCTCCTGAGAAATTGTGAAACTCACCGTACTGAGTGCAGGAAGATGGCGGCACTCGTGAAATCTATTGAATTTCTCTCACAACTTCAGAAGATACCAGGATGCCCATGCGGAGCTGCCCTCATTTGAGAATGATGAAAGGATTCTTTATCGGCAGCAGCTAGGGAGGAAGACGAATTAGACGCTCCGATCATGCAGTGAGCAGATTTGGAATCGATGGCAAAGAACCGGAACAAGAGACTGGTGGAACTTGAAGACTCGACTACACATTCGGGAATTGGACAGCGAGAAAGCAAAGCAAGAGCATCTGAGATGGAGGAAAACCATGTAGCATCGAGCACCTTAACGAGGACTGCAATCAGCAATGTCCATTGCACGTCACCTGAATCTGGAGGTGGCCTCTCTGCAACGGATGAATCCTTCAGTGTGGCGAGTTATCGAGTTGTGGATCGTCACTAGCTCGTGGCTGCAGGATGAAGATGATGATGATGATGTTTTGTAGGGTTGATACATTATCTTTCCATTATCTTCTTGCAATAGTGCATTATCTCAAATCTCCACTTGGCTGCATATGAGTGGACTGGGTGTTGAATCATGGATTATTCAAAACATGAGTAGTTGTTGTAAAACAGTTGATGATTCAAACGTGGTCATTTTGATGAACACTTTCTCATCCTTGATGCTAAGGGATTTTAGTAATAAATGGAAGCAAGCCTAAGTTTTGGGCCAAGTTTATCTTTCGTCACTTTTCAATGTTCGAAGAACATCTTCTGAATGTCAAATGTTATGAAGGGAAAGGTGCTCAGCGCTTTGATGACGGAGTTGGGTGTTTTGGTGAAGACTAAATTTGTGTAATGGTGGATGTTTTGAAAGGGAGGTGGGCATTGTTTTAAAGGAGTTTTGTGACTGTTTTGATGAAGGAGAAAGGTTGTGTTTATGTTAAGGGTGGATGGTCATGTGTGCATATGTGAAAATGTGATATCTTCTTCAAGTGATGGAACAATTCGAATTTGCAAATCTTCCGATCTGCATTGCTTGAAGGAATTATAGTACTCACAAATCAGCAACAGAAGCTCAGCTGAAGCTCATCCTTACATGAAAGTTGTGAATTTGATGACTCGAACTGACAACATGCATGCATGAGATCGACGACTTGCGCAAAACCATTATTCCGACATAATATGAATATATATAGAATAGAAAACTTCGCAATAATCACAGATTTTGCAAGTTCGGAATTGCTGAAGTCAGTAGATGCGGCAATATTGAGTTTTTCTTTCGAGTCTTGAGCTTGTCTTGAGGTTGCATACACGTCTAGATTCTAGATTACTGATGCTTATACTAGAGTCTAGTATCGAAGTATTAAGCTATAAAGATCTGCCGATAGCGGCATCTGTCCGCTAAAGGATTGGCGTAATTGTTAGACGCATTCCGGCAAGACAGTGACCCGGTTCTCCACTGATGAAGTTGTATGTGGCCACCGGGCGCATCACGAAAGGGTGAGGACCAAAAGTATATTCTTGAATTGGGTTTCCGGTGTTGCAGGTGCGGTAATCCAGATCATCCACGAGCAACACACTGTCCGTTCCTGGCGCGTAGTTGAACTCTGCAAAAAAAAAAAAATCCAACAATTCCCATTGCACCTTTAAAAAGCAGTTCTTGTGTTAGACAGATCGAGAGAGCAGGTCGAGCTATTCGACTAGGAGCAAGTCGAGATATATATAAGATGCTCGATCGACTCTGTACAAATCGCCGATCATCAACTACGTCTTCAAACACTAAAAGCACTAGACAAAAGCTTAAACCCTTAATACAAATGCCGCAGAATCAGTTCATTCGATTTCGAGTTCTGGAGATATGTCAAGAATATTATCGTTACCGAGAGTGTCACCCTGGATACAAATGCCGCAGAATCAGTTCATTCGATTTCGAGTTCTGGAAATATGTCAAGAATGTTATGGTTACCGAGAGTGTCGCCCTCGGTGAAAGGGGCGACCTCGTCGACCCAATCGGAGTAAAAGTCGGGGGATAACGGCACGCTCCATCCAAATTCATCACCCACAGTATAATCGACAGCCGTGGCAATCTGCAAAAACGCCGTCAGAGTTAGAACATAAAAGCAGCAGCAGAGCAGCACCATCTTGAAGTACACTGGCTGCTGCGACAACCGCGGAGTCGTCGTCGTCGTCATCCTCCTCCCATGGATTGCGCCTGCCATTGAAATCTTCCTACTTCAGCTGATGATTAGCACAATATAACCTGACTAGAACCAAAATCTGATCTTCCTGCGAGACCGATACTATAATACCACCGATGAGCACAATCTGAGAATAAAAATTAGAGCTCCTGAGAGCGAACTTGAAGGATGCAGAGATCCAGCTTCATGAGCTACAACTACTTATCAAAGCAGCTGCAGATCATTAGCGAGCGCAAAACATTGGTAATCAAAACGGCATGGCAATTACTTAGACCACATTGTTTAAATCCTGCAACGATGACGACAACACGAGTACAATTTTCTTCGCATCTTCAGCATGAGGAACAATAGGTTGAGCTTGAACAATTTGATTGCTGCAATCGCTGATCTTGGGGCTGGATGGAGTACAAGTACTTGCAGTTGCTTCTTTCTTGTGTTTCTGGCCGTGATGGTGATCATGGCGGTGGGTCGAGACTCGCGGATCTGGTGCTCAATGTGCTTGCTTGCATGCTCGATGGTTTGCTGGGATTTTTCGAGCGTTTTGTTTGACTGTTTGCTGGGATTTTTCGATCGTTTGTTTGCTGGCTTGCTTGCTGGAATCTTTTTGAGCGTTTGATTGCTTGCTTGCAGGGATTTTTCAAGTGAAATCCCACGATCTATGGTGCTGGTGGCATCCCAAAAACCCTAAAATCTGTAGAGATCAATGTGGGTACCGCTTGACTAGTGACCCCCTTAAATCTTGACCCCCTGCAAGGACTAATGACTACGTTAAAACCTCTCTTTTTATTTCTCTTTGTACTTTGAGGGATCTCCCCCATTAGAAGACCCCTAGGGAGTTATGCTGTGGGGGAGATCCCCCTATATTTCTACGTTCCTATGTTCTCATGGAAAGATTTTTTGATGGGACAGATCATGAAAACTAAAAAACACAAGGAGGAAAGGGACAGATCATGAGAATTCAGAAAAACAAGCCAGAAAGAATGGAGGAAAGAAAAAGAAGAGATTATTCTTTTTCCGATGTGGAGGTTCCCATACTCATGTGTTCTCCATTCGGTTGGGAACATCGTGGAGGTTCCCATACTCATATGTTCTCCATTCGGTCAGGAACGCCATCGAGCTCTCAAGCTACTGCCCTTGTGTGACCCTCCCTCAGGAGAACCCAACCACTCTTATGGGAACCTCCCCTACAACTTTCATCAAAACCCCCATAAATTGAAATGGACTTTTCCCATCCACATGGACTGATACATGGACCATATATCACATGACTGAGAAAAAAAACTTGAATTTTTTTTACTATCTGCATCAATTTAAAATGCTAAAAAACCATTCAAGTATTTAGGGGTTAAAGGGGAAGCACATCATCAGGTTTCTTTCTCAATTTTGGGAGGTGGATGGACTGCCCATCATACACAAGAGGAATTAGCCAAGTTTGGCTAGAGGTCAGAGAGGAATGTTGAATCAACATTTTGAATCCTGCATTGTTTTGGCAACCTCCAGAAACTGATTGTCTAGATGTGGCAACATCAGAGTTTTTTTCCTCAAAATGTGATAACTTTGGCCCTTATTTCCCAAAAACTCCTTCCCACCCTTATTGCATCCTTATTGCTGGATTTTTTCCACCGCCAAAGTCTGAAAATTCGCCCCAAAAAAAAAACCTGGATATGACACATGATGGGCATAAATGAGTGTTAGCTCCCTCTCATTAATGAATTCATCATATGAGATTTTTCGCATTTTTGATCTTTTTCTCTAAAAGTTTCATTTTGCTGTCTCAGCATGAAACTAGAGTTTGAAATGAATCGCAAGCCATGGCTCAACTCTTTCAGAATAAATTAACCAATAATTTAAACAAACAGAATCCTCATGTTTGGTAGAGAGCAACACAGTGCATTTTTGAGGAAATTCAAGAAATATAAACACCAAGGAAAATTGTCATCCTCTATGTGTCACTTTCCCCCACTACTCATGAAATGCAACAGGAGATTTTGCAGACAGGCCCAAATCCCTCCTACATTGACCTACAATACAATCAATATAACCAGATAAGAGACCGCGTAAGTTATCTACAGTGACTTTAAGCCCATCAAACATTCATGAATCCATATGGGAATAGCAATGTTCAATTACAACTCAAACGAGGAAGCCTCCCCAATGCCACAATGCATATGGAACAATTCAATACTGCAAAACTGTTGGACAGAAGAAGAACAGAGGCTACATCGAACCTCCTCAATTAGCCTGGAGACCGCAGCGCTAACAGAGAAATAAGGATATTTCACTTAATAGACAAACTAACACTTATACTTTCAGATATGACAAGCCATAAAAAAGTCTAACCTGTTGCTGGTGCACAACAAAAGCACTTTCACATTGCCCTGGTGAAACAATACAGCAGCAAAACAAATCTTGTCACCTTACACTTCCCATGCAGATAGTGAAATTGTTTTGACTATTGTCTACAAAGCTGGCTGTGAAGGAGCATAGTCATTAGACTTTTAAAACTCTGGGGCTTGCAACTTCCAACTGATACAAGCACCCAATTTGGGATGACAGCCAACAATGCACCACCACACCATATAACTTTGCCGATCATCACAGGCAAGAATACAAGCATCTTCGTGCATAAAATGAGCAGCTCATCTCACGTGAGGTTAGAAAGATGGCAAGAGCCATTGTAGCATAGAGAAAATATACAAGGCAAACCTGAAAGTGATGTGACCACCAGTGTGAGTGCCACCAGTTTGCAAAACTATTGACAGCTTAACCACATGTCTTGCAGGTTTCTACCTTTCATGAACAGTACTTAAATTTCTTTCAATGTCCCACCTAGCACACAACTGACTACTGGAAAAATCTCATTGCACAGGAGAACTTGAGTGGATAGATGAGGCAGGCATCTGAGATGCCCTTGAAACTGAGTTAAAAAACAGCCATGGTAAAAAGATGAAATAATGTGCAGAACAACTTCTGCATGTCCAAATCAAGCCGCAGTCAGTTCTGGCTGAACATAAATGTGGCAGCCTTTGTCCTGCAGCATTTCCAGATTATACAGGCCCATCTCCATCCTCATAGCCGACACAACCACGGAGTCAGAGCCTCTTTCCACCTCTCCAGGCTTCATAAAAGAGCAAAGAGTTTCTAGTCTTACACAGTTCCAGTGCCTGACACCCAGACACCTGGAACTTCAACACCCAGAGTCAGCCACAGTGGATACCTAGTAGGTGGGAACAACACAAAAACTGACATCTGGGGCAGTTGGAAACCTGGACTCTGCATCTGAGTCTGTGCGCTTAGCAAATCTTCCTTTGATTCTTGGACGACTTTCAGCATATGCCTTCCTTGATGCATAACGGATGGTCTTCACAAACTTCCGATTCTTCCTCTTCTCCTTGTATCTCATGACACGTGCTTCACGCACCATTGTCTCGCCTGGACCACCAGGAGCCACCATTGGGGCTGCACACTCCAGCATCCCTTGGGAGCCTTCATGAGGGGGAGATATGTCGCTGCAGCTAGAGTCAGGAACAGCACCCGTATCAATGGAAGATGATGAAATCTGCCATGGGGAAAAAAACAACATGAATGTCAGCACATGACTCATGATGGTTAATTCACCTTGAGAACCTCTGGAAAAACCCTACAAGAAACAATTGGAACTCCACACCTTTAACACATTCTTTGGGGTGTATGGAGAATGCTGTGTAGTATTCCGAAAGAAACAACAGTTGGCAACAAACTCATGCACCAAAACTCTAACACATATGGAAGCATATATGACTAACTGAGGACCACAAATCAAATCAGGCACTGGTGGTAGAATTCTTGACCCAAAAAACAGTTGTTTGTTTACTGAGGAACTTGATTTCATGGAAACTAGAGTATCTTAATTATGAAGCATACTTGCTGTTAGTTTCAGAGGCCACCAAACGGTGATGAAACTTTGTCATACACCAACCCCAATTTGTCATGGAGACCTAAACTTCTACTTGTAGAGACCCTGGACAAGCCAGCAAGAAATGGGAACTTACAGTATAGCTAAGAGAAGAGGTGCAATGGTTGTATCCATCCTTGTGAGGCAACTCAGAGTCACTGGATGTCAATTGAGATTGTGCATGTACTGTTGAGGGTTCGTTGGGACCATCAACATGATTGTGCACTGGAACTAGACAATCAGTACCAACTTGGATAGCACTCATGGCAGCAGCATAATCCAGATCCAGGTAGGGATCCACTTCTGGAAAGAACTCTGCACCTTCAAGTAACTCCGCTTTTGTTTTGAGCTTCTCCTTCTCGTGCACTTTGGGACTGCTATAGTGGTGCTCGAGGCCGTATGGGGAAGAAAACAAGTCCAAATCATCATCTGCAAAAACAAAGGGCCTGAGTTAGTAAAGCAAATTTCAACATAGACACATAGACACAAATGAAAAAACCAGGAATGTCCAACATAGGTAGATCATGAGTTCAGTGCTAAATTCTCCTCCACCTGTTCTGTTCACAAGTGAAACTGCTGCTATTGCATCTAGTATGAGCCTGGCACAACAACAAACATCACAGTGTTGGAAACAATTTATTGGCAAACCCTCCAAGCTCCAAATTCTCAAGATCTGCAACTCCAAGATAATATGTGTTCAAATCCACATGTGATTGCCCGGAAGCTGTTGGTTCTCAAGGATAGACGTTCAGCAAGAAAGGGGCTGCGGCCATTCAAAAGGCCGGCAACCGCGATGAGCTACGCGTTCAGGCTTGCGGGTAAGTGTCTCATTTCTACGCAGAACGTAATCTTCAACCTCCTAAGCACATAGAACTGCACCAAAAAGCTCACAACCATGCATCAAAGCTCGCCATCAACCTGCAGTAAGTCTGGCACAGGCACCCGGCGGACATCATGTCTGAAGCAATTTGCTCGTGTTCTTCTATTTCTGTGGCCGCATAACCTGCTCTGAATCTCTCTACCAGAAGAAGGTGACATAGTACAATTGGAAAGTAAAAAGAAAAAATGAGCGGCTAGATTATCACGTTTTGTGAAGGCTTCTTCGGGGCGCTTAAGATCGGGAAAAGGCCAAGACGCAGGCTCGACTACCGATGTGTCATCTTCCTTAATCAGATCACAGCAGCCGCGGGTGACAGGAGGAGGAACGGCAACAACGCCGCTGGACGCATTGATGTGCACTACAGCAGCTTTAGCAGGCACAACGCTGAGCCTGGGACATGACGACTCGAAGAAGGGAATCACAGGCACACGCTCATGGCGACGAGCAAGTGCGTTCACAGAATGGATATCGGAGTCGCACGAGGAACAAAGCGCAGCTGCATCAGCTTTGCAGGTAACGATAGCCGGTGCGAGCTCACAAACCTCACACATCCACACTCGCTCATGACGAGACGCGAGCTTGTTGGCACCGTGTACTTTGCCATCACAATTTACACACAGGTACGCCGCATCCGCCCGGCAATACACCACCGCACTCGAAGCATGACACGCTTCACATAGCTTCGGCATACTCCAGAAAATCTTCCCAATTCTCCACCACTCCTACAGAAAGCTCAGATCTCTTCTTCTGTCGTCAAAAATCTCTCTCTCTCTCTCTCTTCAGTCGCGCAAAATCCCCGCTCCAGTCCCCTAGAGCACACGCCAAATCCTCGCCGGAGTCCCCTGCGCAAGAACAAAGGCGCTTCCCAGAGCGTCGAACCCTTTCCTTCAATGAGAAGAAGAATAAAGCCGGAGGCAAGCAAACCAAGACCAGGTTGCGGGCTCGAATCTAGTTACCTACAAACAAAGTAGCTGCAATCTTTTCTTTTTAGTACGAACTGTAATTAAAAGTACCTCATTAATTACATAGATAGATAGATTATTATCGGCGGTTTTTTTTTTTTTTTTTTTTGGGGACGAATTTTCTCCATTTTTTGAAAGAAAAAAAAGCCCAGATTTTTACCCATTAGGCTCTAGAAGGAAGTGACAAGGAACAACACAAAAGGAGGTATTT
>Ga0116231_10014112_pt1 | contig 10884 bp, 11 predicted proteins | sample S1TSphgellanicum_2_FD_89695 | JGI IMG/M metagenome (GOLD analysis project Ga0116231, IMG submission 89695) | Host-associated microbial communities from peat moss isolated from Minnesota, USA - S1T2_Fd - Sphagnum magellanicum MG | ecosystem: Host-associated > Plants > Peat moss > Unclassified... | reverse complement strand
TCGGCTGCGATGTCACCGGCGTCGACATCGCCGCCAACCTCCTTGAGCAGGCCCGCGAACGCGCCGCCGCCGAGCAGCTCACCGTGCAGTTCGACGAGGGCGACGCGGAGGCGCTGCCTTACCCCGATGCCTGCTTCGACCTCGTCGTCACCATGTTCGGGGCTATGTTCGCACCGCGTCCCGCGCTGGTCGCCGCTGAACTCGCCCGCGTGCTCAAGCCCGGCGGCCTGCTCGCCATGGCCAACTGGAACCCCGCCAGCTTCTCCGGCCGGATGTTCAAAGTCGGCAGCCAGCACGCCCCGCCGCCGCCGGGCGTTCCGCCGCCTGTCCTGTGGGGCGACGAGACGACCGTCCGCGAACGCCTCTCTCCCTATTTCACCAACGTCGCGACGTCACTCGTGCCCATCGACTGGGACATGACGTTCGACCCCGCCGGGGCCGTCGCTTTCTTCCGCAAGTACTTCGGCCCCACGCAGACGGCCTTCAACCGGCTCGACGAGGCGGGAAAAAATGCCTTCGCCGCCGATCTTGAAGCGCTCTTCGCCGGTGCCAACGTCTCCCCTGACCCGGCCAACCACACCCTGATCCACAACGAGTACCTGCAGGTCACCGCCATCCGCAGGTAGGCCGAATGGCCAGCTGGCGATAGCAGGACTAAACTGGTCGGCATGGTTCCCGAGGCGCGAGCGATCTTTCTCTCAGCGGCGATGATTGGCTGCGCGTTTCCACTCTCCGCGCTGGCGCAGACCGCCCCGCGGGACGGGGCACCGGCATCGCCCTTTCACATCGGCGACGCCCGCGCCGTCGTTCTCTACTTCATTGCCTCGGACTGCCCTGTCTCGAACCGCACCCTGCCGGAGATGCTGCGCGTCGAGCGCGAGTTCGCCGGCCGGGGCGTCCGCTTCTTCTTCGTCTATCCGAACAGCACTGAGACCCCGGCAAGCATCCGCGCGCACCGCGCCGCCTACGGCCTCGGCCCAGGCGACCGGAGCCTCACCGATCCCGGCGAGACGCTCGCAAGACTCACCGGCGCGAACGTGACCCCCGAGGCCGCTGTCCTGGTTCCGGAGGGCAAATCTCTGAAGCCCGTGTACGCCGGCCGCATCGACGACCGCTACGTCTCGCTCGGCACCGAACGCCCTGCCGCCACCCGCCACGATCTCGAAGAGGCGGTCGCCGCCGTCCTCGCCAAACGCCCCGTTCCGCCGCCCGGCGGCCCGCCGGTCGGCTGCGCCTTTATGACCCTCAGCGCGAAATGACGATCCCAACCACAAAGCTCAGGCGCACGGAACAGTCTACAGGGGAGGTCGTGGATCCCACCCATCTCTTGAAACAAGAGCGCGATGGATGGGGCACCCGAATTTTCGCGGCGCTATCTCTGTTCTTTACTCTCACCATCCTCAACGCTCTGCCGCACAGCGGAGTTGGCGCCGCCGAAGCCCCGGTCACGTACTCCCGGCAGATCGCGCCGATTATTTATAAGAACTGCTCCGGCTGCCACCACGCGGGAGGCTCCGGGCCGTTCGCGCTAACCAGCTACGCCGAAGCCAAGCGCTGGGCCTCGACCATTGAGAGTGTTACTCAGTCCCGATACATGCCGCCGTGGCTCCCCGAACCCGGCCACGGCGACTTCGCCGGCTCGCGCCGGATGTCCGCCGACGAGATCGCGCTCCTCAAGCGCTGGGCCGAAGAAGGCGCTCCCGAAGGCGATCCCGCCGAGGCTCCCGCAGCGCCCGTGTACAAGAGCGACTGGCAGCTCGGGCCGCCCGACCTGGTCCTTGAAGTCGATTCGCCCATGCAGGTGCCCGCCTCCGGCACCGACCTCTTCCGCAACTTCGTCCTGCCCTTCCCGCTGAAGCAATCGAAGTGGGTCCGCGCGATGGAGATCAAGCCCGGCAGCCCGCGGGTCGTCCACCACGCCAACCTGATCCTCGACCGCGCGGAGACGCTGCGCCGGACCCATCCCGGCGACTGGCAGCAGGGTATCCCCGGCATGGACGTTGTCGTCGACGCGGGCGAGGGTTTCGATCCCGACGGTCACTTCCTGGACTGGAAGCCCGACTCCTCCGCGCTCGTCGAGCCCGCCGGCATGGCCTGGCGGCTCGACCCCGGCAACGACCTTGTGCTGAATATGCACCTGAAACCTACGGGCAAACCCGAGACCATCCGCGCCCGCATCGGCCTCTACTTTACCCCCGACGCCCCGACGAAGCTGCCGATCCTCGTCCAGCTCGAACACGACGCGGCGCTCGACATCCCGCCCGGCGATGCGAACTTCGTCGTTGAGGACAAGCTCACCCTGCCCGAAGCGGTCGATGTGCTTGCCATCTATCCGCACGCGCATTATCTCGGCAAGCGCCTGGAAGGTTGGGCCGATCTTCCCGATGGCACGCGCAAGGACCTGATCCTCATCCCCAGCTGGGACATCGACCGCCAGTCCATCTACCGCTACGCCGCGCCGGTCGCGCTGCCCGCCGGAGCGACGATCCACATGCGCTACAGCTACGACAACTCGGCCGCCAACCCGCACAATCCCAACTCGCCGCCCATCCGTGTCACCAGCGGCAACAGATCGGTGGACGAGATGGGGCACCTCTGGCTTCAGCTGCTGCCGCACCCGGCACCGGGCGAGAAGGAAGACCCTCGCGAGCCGATCCTGCGCGCGTGGATGGAGAACGTACTCGCAAAATCGCCGTCGGATGCCACCGCGCTCTTCAACCTGGCGTCGCTCGACATGTCTGAGTCGGACTACGCGGACGCCGCAGCGTTATATAGGCAAGCCCTGAAATCCCGGCCGAACGACGCCCGCATGAGGACCGCGCTTGCCGCCGCGCTGCTCCAATGCGGCGACGAGCCGCACGCCCGAGAGCAGCTACTCGCCGCCATCGCCGCCGACCCCACCTATCCCGACGCCCCGTATAACCTGGCCCTGATCGAGGCCGCCGCGAACCAGCTTGCTGAGGCGGTGAAACACCTCGAAACCACCCTCGCGCTCGAACCTGGGAACCTCGACGCGCGCCACGGTCTGGTCGCCCTCTACGCCGCGCAGAATCTTCTCCCGGAAGCCATCCGGGAGCAGAAGAGCGTTCTGGCCCTGTCCCCGACCGCCGCGGAGTGGAACGATCTCGGCGCGCTCCTCGCCCGCAGCGGCGACGACCCCGCCGCCGCAGAGGCGTTTCGCCGCGCCCTTATGCTCGACCCCGCAAACGCCCAGGCCCAGGCCAACCTCAACCGCCTCGCGCCGGGTTCCACGCGGCAAAACCATTGACCTCAACCCCCGTCCTCAGCTACACTCAAAGAGTTTGGCGCTGCAATGGATTCGTTCCTATTGCAAGCCGATTGGCCCCGCGGCGGCAACCAGGCAGGTTGCGACCCGGATGCGATCAGGTTTCGATCGAAGGGGCGGTTGGCAGGATAGTCTCCCAGGCAACAATTTATGAAGGAAGCGGCGGCCGCACTCTGCCACGCTTGAGGTTTCGTTATGTACGCAGTGATCCGCACAGGTGGTAAGCAGTACCGCGTCGCTCCCGGCGACACGCTCAAGATCGAGCGCGCAGCGCATGAAGATGGCAAGATCGAGTTCTCCGACGTCCTCGCGTTTTCGGGCGAAGAGGGCAAGTTCGCCGACGATCTCGGCGGGGCGAAGGTCACCGCCCAGGTGCTCGGCGAGGGCCGCGGCGACAAGGTGCTTGTCTTCAAGCTCAAGCGCAAGAAGCAGTACAAGAAGATGCAGGGACACCGCCAGAACTTCGTCGAGGTCAAGATCAGCGAGATTCTCGTCAACGGCCAGACCTACACAGCTTAGAAGTTTGCATCGGTTTTCGATTTCCCCAGCGCTCAGGCGCGGAAGAGGCATACAGTGGCACACAAAAAAGGACTCGGATCATCCAAGAACGGCCGCGACTCCAACGCGCAGCGGCTGGGCGTGAAGGTATTCGGCGGTCAGGCAATCCTCGGCGGCGGCATCATCGTCCGGCAGCGCGGCACACCGCTGAAGCCCGGCCTGAACGTGGGCCGCGGCAAGGACGACACGCTCTTCGCCAAGGTGTCGGGCATCGTCCGCTTCCAGGACCGCGGCCAGCACGGCCGCTTCGTGGCGGTCGACCCCGCCGAAGTCACTGCTGTTCAGGCATAGTTCTTCGGTAAGTCTGACAACACGAAAGCCCTGCCACGGCAGGGCTTTCGCATCTTAAGCAACAGCCCCGAATATACTGTTCGCAGCAAGCGGAACGCGAGGCGCTCATGCTCGAAGAGATCATTGCAAAGAGGGACGAGATCGCCGCCCTTTGCCGGAAGCACTACGTCCTAAAGCTGGCGGTCTTCGGCTCCGCGCTGCGGGAAGACTTCGACCCCGCCCGGAGCGACATCGACTTCCGGGTCGAGTTCGGTGACGTACCGCCGGGAAGGTGTGCGGACAACTATTTCGATCTGATTGCTGCCCTTGAGACCCTTTTCGCCCGACGAGTGGATCTGCTGAGTTCGCCGACGATCCGAAACAAATATCTTCGCGCTGAGATCGAGTCAACGCAAAAGACCCTTTATGCCGCGTAGCCTGCTCAAATACCTTGCGGACATCCAACTGGCTATCGAGGACGTTGAACGATATACCGCGGGGAAGGAGCTGTCCGATTACGAAAGAGACAGCCTGCTTCAGGCTGGAGTGGAGAGAAAGTTCACGATTATCGGAGAGGCATTCGCCCAAATGGAGCATCACTATCCCGGGAGCCGGCAGAGGGTGAACCAAGTGCGGCACATCGTCGCATTCCGCAATCGGCTTGTTCACGACTACGGAGAAATCATTCCGTCGGTCGTCTTCGATATCGTGCGTGGTCCAATGCTGGCATTGAAGATACAAGTGGACGCGTGGATAAACGAGCTTGATCCTGGAGCCTGACTTAATCCGCGTAGTTCGGCAGCTGCCGCAGATGATGCCGCATGTGCGCGATGTAATCCTCAATCAGAAATCCCAGAGTGAGCGGCCCATCCGCATAGTGCCACACGTTGCCTAAACTCTCCGGCCGAACATGCTGCACGACGTATGCGAGATGCGTATTGAACACCCGCCACGTCTCGAGCGCCTGCATCCACGGCATCACGGCGTAGCACTGCACGCCAACCCACTCGTCCTGCCTGTAGCCATCCATGCTCAGCTCCGGCTCGATCTGCAGCCGCACGAACCGCTGATGGTTGTTCGCCGCGGAATCGATGAGGTGCCCGACAACCTGCTTCGGGCTCCACTTTCCCGGCTTCAGCGGCTGTGAAGCCAGCGGCTCCGGAAGCCTGCACAGGCCCTCGAACCCGCTTTCGACGGTGCGGCGCAACTCCGCCGCAAGCTGCTTCGGCACCAGCGTCGCTAAGTCACTCGGCTGCGTATAACCCGGCATCGCCCTCCCCTTCGAAGAACAGTGTAATCGCGATCGAAGCGGCTGCTCCGCGTCTTGACTTCGAGTGGGTTTGGCGGGGCCAACCACTAAGAATTTCGCCGCTACACGATATTACCCGGCAACCTGGCTCTTCGGCTCCATGAACAGCTTCCCTATGGCGATCAGCACGACCAGCATACCCGCGCAGAGGCCGAAGACCTGCCTTACGCCAATGTGCTGCGCCAGCAAACCGCTCGCCACCAGCCCCAGTATCTGCGCCGTGAAGATGGTGGACATCACCGTCGATCCTACGCGGCCCATCAGCGCCGGCGGGGTCTCCTGCTGGATCATGACCTGGGTCGGGATGATGATGCCGGCCACGGAAAACCCGATGACGAAGTTCCCCACGATCGTCGACCAGACGAAGCCCAGCAGCGTCAGGATGGCGAGACCGATCGCAATGCCGCCCAGTCCGCAGTAGACCAGCACCGTGTTCGGTATCTTCTTCCCAAAGGCATTCAGCGCGTTGATGCCGATGAGGATGCCGATGCCGATCATTGCGCTGGCCGCGCCGAAGACCTTCGTCGAACCATGCAGGATGTCGCGCACATAGACCGCGATCAGCGGGCCGAAGCAGCCCAGCACGAACATCCCGGAGGCCAGCGCGAGGATCACGAACAGCAGCGCCGCGTGGTGCACGATGAACCGGACGCCCTGCTTCATGTCGGCCCACACCTTGGCCACGCCCCGGGCTTCTTCGTTCGCGGAAGCCTTGTCCTCCGGGGCCAGGATCGCCGTCGCAGCTATCTCCTCCGGCCGCGAGAGCGTGACCGACGCGATCAGGCATGCCGAGGCGACGAAGCTCGCCGCATCCGCCCAGTAGCAGCTGGTCGCGCCGAAGCTGGCGACCAGCATTCCCGCCACTGCCGGCCCGGCGATGCGCGCCAGGAACATCACCTGCTGCATCAGCGCGTTGGCCGCGCGGAGGCCGTGCAGCGGAACGGCGGCGCGGATGGCCACCCCCTGCGCCGGGCCGAAGAAGCTCGAGACGACGCTGATCGCGGCGAGCGCCGCGTAGAATCCCCAGACGTTGTGCGAGAGGAGCAGCAGCAGGCACAGTCCGGCGCGGGAGAGATCGCTCGCCACCATGGTCTGTTTCAGCGGCCAGCGGTCGACGAAGACGCCGGCGAGAATCCCGAGCACCGCAATCGGAAGCTGGTAGGCGATCTGCACCCCGGTGATCTGCTGCGGCGTGGCGCGCGCGGTGAAGGTGAGGAAGCCGATCACGGCGAAGAGCGCCCAGAAAATCGCCGAAGTTCGAGACGATCTGCGCGTACCACAGCCGCCGCATCACCGGGATGCGCAGGACCGCGCCCATCGAGAGGGGCTCGGGCAGGGAGACGCCGGGCGTGGGAGTGGTGGCCATGGCTCGCCTTCAGCTTATCCGCTTTTGCGGGACGGATGACCGATAAATCGAGCGATTCGCATTCTTCGAATCCGTTTGAAGCAGGCCCGCACCAGGTTCCGCACAGTCCGCCGAATGGACCTGCGCTCGCTGTGAACGGAGATGCCGGCTCTTGCGCTGTTTAATCGCCAGAACACCGGAAGAATTCAACGCGCAAGCAGGAGAACCGGAAAACCGACATGCAACGCCGATGACAGTTCAGTGGGCACCTAACGCAAACCTCTCACGACCCCTGATGCTGGGAGAGCGAGAGGGTGTTGCGGTCGGGGTCCTGGAACCAGGCGATCCTGTCGCCGCCGGGAGCGGTCCAGATGCCGTGTCCGTCCACCTGATCTGGCGGAAGGAAGGGGTAGCGCGCGAAGACCAGCCCCTTTGCGGTGAGCGCGGTGACTTCGGCGACGATGTCCGCGACCTCCCATCCGAGGATGGTGTAAGGGGGAGGAGTGAACTCCTGCACGCGGACGACGCGGACCATGTTGCCGCCGGAGTCGAAAACCATTGCGAAGCCGACGTCTTCGACGAAGGTGAGGCCGAGGATGCCTTCGTAGAAGGCGCGCGAACGGTCTGCGTCCAGGGTGGGGATGAAGCCGATGATGGTAGCGGCGGAGAGCATAAGGCAGTTGGCAGTTGGTAGCGGGTAGTGGGTAGGGGGTGGTGGGTGGTGCGAATTTGCTACGCGGGAAGGATAGCGCGAGGGTAGGATACCTGCAACGCACATCTGCAAAGTTCCTTCACGAGGCGAAAGCGTGGCGGCATCCGGTTTCGACGATTTGGCGGCAGTGTCGCTTGCGGCGGACGATAAGGCGGTTGGGCGGCGCGTCATGCGCAAGGCGACGTGGCGGTTGATTCCGCTGCTGGCGTTGGGCTATGGGATCGCGTTCATGGACCGGGCCAATATCAGCTTTGCCGCGCTGCAGATGAATCGCGATCTGCACTTCAACGCGGGTATTTATGGCTTCGGCGCGGGTGTCTTCTTCGTCAGCTATGCGATGTGCGAGCTGCCTTCGAACATGCTGCTGCTGAAGTTCGGGGCGCGGCGGTGGATTGCCAGGATCATGCTGACGTGGGGATTGCTGGCGGCCGCGATGGTCTTCGTGCGCTCGCCGGCGACCTTCTACGCGCTGCGGTTTCTGCTGGGGATGGCGGAGGCCGGGTTCTTTCCCGGGGTGCTCTACTACCTGTCGCTGTGGTTTCCGCAGGAGGTACGGGCGCGGGCGATCGGGCGGTTTTACGTGGCGTTTCCGCTGAGCAATGTGCTGATGGGGTTGATCGCGGGGTCGCTGCTGGGCTTGAACGGAAAGCTCGGGTTGCGCGGGTGGCAGTGGCTGTTTCTGGTGGAGGCGCTGCCGGCGATCGCGATGAGCGTGGTGGTCTGGTTCGCGCTTCCGGATGGGCCGGCGAGTGCGAAGTGGATGCAGCCGGAGGAGCGGCAGTGGCTGATTGGCCGGCTGCGGGAGGATGCGGCGGCGATGGAGCTCTCCGGCGGCCACGCGAGCGCGCATGGCAGTGTCTTCGCCGCGCTGGCGGCGATCCTGAAGGAGCCGCGGGTGGCCATGATCGGCGTCTATATGTTTCTTACGCTCGGGGCGTACTACGCGTTTTCGTTCTCGGCGCCGGCGATCTACCTGGCGGCGACGGGATGGACGACGAACGGAGTAGGGATGCTGATCGCTGCGATCTCGCTGGTTGGGGCGGCGGCGATGCTGTTTGGAAGCTGGCATGCCGACCGTCTGGGGACGAAGGTGCCGTATATCGTCGGGTTTTCGCTGCTGACGGCGGCGGCGTTTGCGGTAAGCGGGCTGGTGCGGGAGCCCTGGGTGGTGGTGGCGGCGCTGGCGGTCGCATCGGTCGCGTACTACACGATGCAGGGGCCGTCGCTGAGCTTGAGCACGACGTTTCTCGATGGGCCGGCGGCGGCGGTGGGGGTCGCGGCGATCAACATGATGTCGATCATCGGCGGGTTTGTGGGGCCGAACTGGATGGCGTGGGCGATCCAGCATGGCGGCGGCACGAGGCTCGGCACGGGGATGCTGAGCCTGGCGTTCGCGGGCGCGGCGGGGATGACTCTGCTGGTACAGAGGACGTCTGGAAGGATGCCGATCCCACCCATCGCGTAAGACAAGGGCGCGAGGGATGGGGCACCCGGATGCCACCCATCGCGTACCGGGTCTCAAGGTCGAGACATGGGGCTGCCCGGAGAGCGGATGCTCCTATAATCGTGGAGTTCCCCCATAGAGTTGAAGAGTTCTGAGGAGAGTTGCCTAGAATGATGCTTATGAAGCCTGTTCTTGCCGCCGCGCTTGTATCGTCGTCCATTGCCCTTGCTCAAGAGACTCAGTTGAAGTATCCCGTCGCTCATACCGTGGATCAGGTGGATGACTACTTCGGGACGAAGGTCGCGGATCCTTACCGGTGGATGGAGAACGTCGACTCGCCCGAGGTGAAGCAATGGGTGGATGCGGAGAACACGCTGACGCATGCGTATCTCGATGCGATTCCGGGGCGCGAGGCGATCAAGGAGCGGCTGATGGCGCTGACCGACTACGAGCGCTACTCCGCGCCTTCGAAGGAGGGCGACCGCTACTTCTACACCCACAATACCGGGCTGCAGAACCAGGCGGTGCTCTTCTGGCAGGAGGGTCTGACGGGCGAGCCGAAGGTGCTGATCGATCCCAACACGCTGTCGAAGGATGGAACGGTGGCGCTGAACGGCTTGGGCATCACGGACGACGGCAAGCTGATGGCGTATGCGACGTCGGACGCCGGATCGGACTGGGTGACGTGGCATGTGAAGGACATCACGACGGGCAAGGACCTGCCCGACCTCATCGAGTGGTCGAAGTTCTCCGGCGCGAGCTGGATGAAGGACAACTCCGGCTTCTTCTATGAGGCCTACGAGCGGCCGGACAAGATCACGAAAGAGAGTTCGCTGAAGACGTCGAACTACTTCCATAAGATCTATTTTCACAAGCTTGGGACGCCGCAATTGCGGACCCGCTGGTCTTCGAACGGCCGGACGACAAGGAGCTGAACGTTCAGGGCGGGGTTACGGACGATGGCCGCTACCTCGTGATCTCAATGAACCGAGGGACGAGTCCGAACAACCAGATCACGATCCTCGACCTGAAGAACAACGACCTCGCGCATCCGGACGCCGCGCCCATCAAGCTGGTGACGACCGAGGAGGCGGAGTTCCAGCCCATCGCCAACGATGGAGCGTACTTCTGGTTCAAGACGACGCTGGATGCGCCGAATGGGAAGGTGATCGGCATCGACCTGGCGCACCCGGAGCGGAGCGCGTGGAAGACGCTGGTTCCGGAGACGAAGAACTCGCTGGACGGCGTGACGATGGTCGATGACACGCTGATCCTGCAGTACCTTGCCGACGCGCAGAACCTGGTGGAGTTTCACGACCGCGCGGGCAAGCTGGTGAAGAAGTACGAGCTTCCGGCGATCGGGTCGGCGAGCGGCTTCGGCGGCAAGAGGACGGACACGGAGACCTTCTTCACCTTCACGAACTTCACCACGCCCGCGACGGTCTACCGGCTGGACATGAAGACCGGCGAGACGACGGTCTACCGCCAGCCGAAGGTGAAGTTCGATCCGGCGAAGTTCGAGACCAAGCAGGTCTTCTATACAAGCAAGGACGGCACGCGGGTGCCGATGTTCCTGACGTACAGGAAGGGGCTGAAGCTCGACGGACAGAACCCGACGCTGTTGTACGGTTATGGCGGGTTCAACATCTCGCTGCCTCCCGGTTTCGCGCCGGCCTATGTGGTGTGGATGGAGATGGGAGGCGTGTACGCGCAGGCGAGTCTGCGGGGCGGCGGCGAGTACGGCAAGGCGTGGCACGAGGCCGGAATGAAGACGAAGAAGCAAAACGTCTTCGACGACTTTATCGCCGCGGCCCAGTGGCTGATCGGGAACAAGTATACCTCGACGCCGAAGCTGGCGATTCAGGGCGGAAGCAACGGCGGGCTGCTGGTGGGGGCCTGCATTACGCAGCGGCCGGAGCTGTTCGGCGCGGCGGTGGCGCAGGTGGGTGTGATGGACATG
>Ga0116231_10014111_pt1 | contig 10885 bp, 8 predicted proteins | sample S1TSphgellanicum_2_FD_89695 | JGI IMG/M metagenome (GOLD analysis project Ga0116231, IMG submission 89695) | Host-associated microbial communities from peat moss isolated from Minnesota, USA - S1T2_Fd - Sphagnum magellanicum MG | ecosystem: Host-associated > Plants > Peat moss > Unclassified... | reverse complement strand
TGCCGTTTTATCGAGAACGACGGGCGCGGCGCGGCCCATGAAGTCTTCTTCGTCTCCGCCGCCCCGGTCCTGCTCCGTCTTCGCGCTGGTGAACGTGCGCAGAACGCGTCCGGCGCTGTCCATAATTTCCAGCTTGATGTCTTCCGTGGCGGCGTTTTCCAGATAATAATTGACCATGGCGCCGGAAGCCGGATATTCGGGCTGACCGGAGCCGAAATTCGATCCGCCGCCTTCGCCTGAATAATGCGGCGGCGTGCGGATGGCTTCACGCGGGGCATAGAGATACGCTTTGGTGCCCGCATCGGGAAGCTGATGCAGCGGCGTCAGATCGTCCAGAATCCAGAACGAACGGCCCTGGGTGGAAATCACCAGATCTTTATGGGCCACCTTAATATCGGTGACGGGCGTGACGGGCAGATTCAACTGGAACGACTGCCAGTGCGCGCCGTTGTCAAAAGAAAGATAGATGCCGAATTCAGTGCCGGCATAGAGCAGCCCTTCGCGGTCTGGATCTTCGCGCACCACGCGCGTGGGTTCGTCTTTGGCGATGCCGTTGGTGCCGTCCGTCAGGCGCGTCCAGGTCTTGCCGTAATCGGTAGTGCGGTAAATGTAGGGCGCAAAATCGCCCAGTAGGTAGCGATAGATGGCGACGTAAGCGGTGCCGGCGTGGCGCGGGCTGGGCTCAATATTCTGCACGCGGCCGCCGGGCGCAAGATCCGGCGGAGTGACGTTTTTCCAGGTCTTGCCGTCGTCTTGGGTGACTGACACCAGGCCGTCGTTCGATCCCGCCCAGATAACGCCGCGCTTGACTGGCGATTCGCGAATGGAATAAAGGGTGCTGTAGACTTCTTCTCCCGTTGCGTCCCGCGTGATGGGTTCGCCGCTGGCGCCTTGCGTCCCGGGCGGATGAGCGGTCAGGTCGGGGCTGAGGCGCTGCCAGCTTTGGCCGCCGTTCGCTGTTCGGTAAACATATTGCGAACCGTAATAAACGTTGTAGGGCGGAAACGGCGAAACTTCCATGGGCGAGACGCGCTGAAAGCGGTCAATCAGATCGCTGCCTGCGTTGCCATAAAGCGATTCCGCGCCGATCCAATAGCGCTCTTCATCGGTGCTGTCGATGTTCATGCGCGTGAACTGGCCTTTGCAGCCGCCATAGACGACTTTGGCGTCAGCGGGATTGGGAATGATCGGTCCGGTTTCGCAGCCGGGCCCGATGCGGTAATCCTGTCCGTCGGCGGGCGGAAGGCTGGGGACAATGACGGTGGTGTTGTCCTGCTGCGCGCCATAGACGCGGTAAGGATATTGATTGTCGACGGCCACCTGATAGATTTCGGCGGTCGGCTGGTTGGCTTGCGTGCTCCAGCTCTTGCCGCCATCGAGCGAAATATTCGCGCCGCCGTCGTTGGCCTGAATCATGTAGTCGGAATTGTTGGGGTTGATCCAGACGTCGTGATTGTCGCCGTGCGGTACGGGCGCACGCTTGAACTCCTTGCCGCCGTCGGTGCTCTTGAACCAGCCTTCGTCGCCTACGTAGACGATGTCGCTGTTGTTGGGATCGACGCCGAGAGTTGTGTAGTAGAACGGCCGGGTGATGAGCGAGCCGGATTTGTTGACCAGTTCCCAGGTGGCGCCCGCATCTTCGGAACGGTAGAGGCCGGAACCGGGTTTAGCTTCAATCAGGGCGTAGATGCGGTTTGGTTTGGAAGCGGAGATGGCGACGTTGCTGCGGCCGAAAAGTTCGTGCGGCAAGCCGCCGCCGAGCTTAGTCCAGGTCTCGCCCGCGTCGCTGCTTTTATAGATGCCGCCGTCGAGTGAGCCGCTGATGATGGTCCAGGGTTTGCGCTGGCCATGCCAGATGCAGGCGAAGACGACGTTGGGGTTGCCGGGCTGCAGTTCCAGATCGGCCGCGCCCAGTTCGTCGGAAAGGTGCAGCACGTTTTTCCAGGTCTTGCCGCCGTCGGTGGTTTTGTAGACTCCACGATCTTTGTTAGGCACAAATGGATTGCCCAGCGCGGCTACATAGGCGGTGTTGGGGTCGGTGGGGTGAATGCGGATGGTGGCGATTTGGCCGACATCACGCAAGCCGGCAAACGTCCAGGTTTTTCCAGCGTCAGTGGATTTATAGAGGCCGCGGCCGATGGAGACGTTGCTGCGGATTTTCGACGATCCGGTGCCCGCGTAGATGGTGTTAGGGTCGGAAAGTGAAACGTCGATGGCACCCATGGACGCCACGCTGAAGTAGCCGTCGGAGATGTTTTTCCAGGAATGGCCGGCGTCAGTGGTTTTCCAGACTCCGCCTCCTGTTGAGCCCATGTAGAAGGTCTGCGGCTGGCTGAGGACTCCGGTGACCGTGGTCACGCGTCCCCCGCGGTCGGGTCCAATCATCCGGTAATGCAGACCGGACCAGAAGGCCGGGTTCGGGGTGTCGGCGGCAACTGAGCCAATGAACAGGACGGCTGCTATGCAATGCCTGAAACTCATTGGCCCATTATTGCGCGGAAATGCGGACGGAGGCAGTTTTTATCCGTAGTACGTACTACGGATAAAAACTGCCTCCGTCCGCATTTCGGTGATTGCTGGGGTTTATGAGAAGCTGCGGACGGCTTCCGTTTCGTCGTCGAAGGCTTCGAAGACGGTATATAGTTTGGTGATTTGCAGCAGGTCTTTCACGCGCTTGGAAAGGCCCACCAGCTTTAACTGGCCGCCGGCATTCTGCACCGTGGTGAAGCCGGAAACCAGTTCGCCGATGCCGGAGCTGTCAATATAGGAAACTTCTCCCAGATTCAGCAGAATCTTTTTGTTGCCCTTGGCCACCAGATCGCGAATAGCGCCGCGAAACGCGCTCGCTCCCTCGCCCAGCGTAATTCGTCCGGCCGCATCCATTACGGTGACATCGCCTACCTGGCGTGATGTCAATTTTACACTCACAAGTGCCTCCTGTTTTGTTTAGAACTCATGTAACGATATTTTTCACCAGCTTGACTTCGGTGCCGCCGCCCGGGCGCGGATGAAGATCAAAATCATCCATAAAGGCGCGAATCAAAAGAAGGCCGCGGCCTGATTGTTTCAGCAGGTTTTCCGGAGCCAGCGGGTCGGGCAGGGAAGTCATGGCAAACCCGTCTCCCTCGTCGCCGATGATGACGGTCAGTGCCTGCGGCGTCCGCTGAATCTCCACGTGCATGCGCTTCTTGCTGTTGTAACGGTTGCCATGCACCACCGCATTGACGGCGCATTCCCGCACGGCCATACCGATCTGGTGCTGTTCGTCTTCTTCGAAGCCTGCGATGCCAGCTTCCTGAATGACCCATTCCTCTACTTTGTCCACGCTCTCCAGCGTCGATTCGAGCGTCTGCTTCAGTGTTTCCATCTTGGCTAGGTTGAACCCGGACATCTTCAGTGTATCGGTGGCCTCTTACGCGAACGCCGGAAGCCGAATCGTCACAATACAACTCGTGAGGCACGTAAGTCAACTTGGTGCCGAGGCTTGAGAGTAATTTCCCTAAGGTCTCAAATGGGGTGGAATGCAGTCTTACCACTGGGGATGGTCACATCCACCATTACAAAAGAGGTGAAAGAAGGATGACTGTAGAGACGTGGTTATGGATAGGAGTGATCGGCATGGGCCTGGGCTCCATTCTGCTGTTCCTGCCGACGCTGAAAGAGAAATCGGTGTCGGAAGAGGGCGATTCCATCGCTCATTTCCTGGTGCCGCTGATTGCGCTGACGCTTTATCTGCTGATGGCGCTGGGACATGGGTCAATCGTTCTGGCCAGCGGCCGAACGTTCTACTATGGCCGTTATGTCGATTGGTCGGTTACCACGCCGCTCCTGCTGCTGAGCTTGGTGTACGGCGCGGAGAAAGGCCACACGGTAAAGCGAATCGCGCTGATGGCGGGTCTGGCGGGTCTGGATGTCTACATGATCTTGACGGGCCTGGTGGCTGGCTGGACGTCGGACCCGGAGCTGAAGTGGGAATTCTATCTGCTCAGTTGCGCGGCGTTCATCGGCATCTACGGCCTGCTCTGGGGACCGTTTAAGAGGATGTCCGCGGGCAGTCCGGACGGCGGCGATTACCGCAAGAAGGCGGCGGCTCTCTCCGTGATCTGGTTCTTTTACCCGGTGGTGTTTCTGCTGGGGCAAGAGGGGCTGCGGCTGTGGAGTCCGGTGGTGGATGCGGTATTGTTCACGTCGCTGGACATCATTGCCAAGGTGGTTTACGGTCTATGGGCGGTGAGCCTGGCGAATAAACATGAGCGAGTGGAGCACGCCATCTCCCTGGGATCGCCGCGAGTGGCGTGAAACCGGATACTGACATTGCCATTCTGGGAGGCGGCTGCGCCGGACTTAGTCTCGCGGTCGCCTTATCCCGCGCCGCCCCGCATTTGCGCGTTCATATTTTGGAAGAGAGAACGCGCTATGTTCGCGACCGCACCTGGTGTTACTGGAACACCGAACCGCACCCCTTCGAAAGCTGTGTTTCGCATTCGTGGTCGCGCTGGCGGGTGTCCGAAGGCGGGCGGAGCGTGGTCCAGCAGAGCAGCCGCTACCGTTATGAGCACATTCCGGCGCTCCGCTTTTATGAATACGCTCAAGACCATATTGAACATTTGACGCTAGGCACCCGCGTCACGCAACTCCGCGCGGAAGGGGATTTGACTCGCATCGAGACTGACAAGGGCAGCATCCTGGCGCGGCGCGTATTTGATTCTCGCCCTGCCGCGGTTCGCTTGCCGCCAGATGCTCTGGTTCAGAGGTTCACCGGCTGGCATGTGCGAACCAAGTCCGCCTGCTTTGATCCCGCAACCGTTGACTTGATGGATTTTCAGCGGCGGGGAGAAGTTGGCCGTTCCACTTTCTTTTACGTGCTGCCGTTTGCCGAAAATGAAGCGCTGGTGGAAGTGACTTATCTGGATTCTTTCTCACTCCCGCTGGCGGATGCGGAAGCAGAACTGGAGCGCCGGCTGGGCGGCAGCTATGAAATCCTGTTTCGCGAGCGCGCCAGTTTGCCGATGCATTGCGCGAAGGCGCCGCCAAATTCCATTGGCATTTACGGCGGCCGCGTGAAACCTTCTTCCGGTTATGCTTTCCTGCGCATTCAGCGTCAAAGCCGGGCTTTGGCTGACGCTCTGGCAAGCAGTTCCCCCACGCCTAAGCGCTATGAAGCCGGCTTTTATGGCGGGCTGGATCGGGTGTTCCTGGACGTCTTGCGGAACGATCTTCCAAACGCGCCCGCTTACTTTATGCCCCTTTTCGAACGCGTTCCCGCGGACACGCTGGTGCGTTTTCTTTCTGAAGCGGGAAGCTTGGCTGAGGCTATTCCGGTCGTGCGTGCGCTTCCCAAGCTGCCTTTTCTTCAGGCGTGCCTGCGGTTGGACGACTTTCTGCCTGCGCGGCTGCTGGTGTTTGCACTATTCGTCGCGGCGGCCAGCCTGTCATCCATGACTCCGCTGCTTTTTGCCGCCACATTGGCGGCAATCTCCATAGCCGTCTGGCACGGAGCGTACGATGGCGTTCTGGCAAGGCCGCTGCTCGAAAAACGGCTCGGTCCGGCATGGCTTCCGAGTTTTGCTTTCGGCTACCTCTTGCTAGCCGGGGCGACGGTGCTGCTCTGGTTCATTTCTCCGCGGCTGGCGCTGCCGGCGTTCCTCCTCTATTCGGCATGGCACTTCGGAACGGAGTCACAAACCGGTCAGCTTAAGTGGGCCGGCGCTGTCATCGGCTTCTGCGTAGGCGTAATACCTATCGCCGCGGCTTGCCACTGGCATCAGCCTGAAGTTGTCACAATCTTTACCTCACTATTGCGCGGGGATCAGCCGTTTGCCCATGACGTGGCATCCGCGGCAGGACAGTTGATGTGGCCAGCCGTGCTGGTTGCAGGCGCCGGCAGGATAAGCTTGCTGCCACTCGTCGCATTGGAGCTGATTTTGTTCCGGCAATGCAATCCGCTGCTGGCATTTGGCGTCTTTTTCTGTGCATGGCACACGCCGGAGCATCTGCTCAGCAGCGCCCAGGACCGTGGCCGATTCTCTCTGCCGCTGATGTGGCGGCAGCTTCGCAGTGGAGTGGTTCCCTGGCTGATCTCCATTGCCGCGCTGGGTGTCTTCGTCGCACGGGGAGCACCTTATGCTTCGGCGCTGTTCATCATGCTCAGCGCCCTGACGGTGCCGCACATGACACTGAATGAACTTCGCCGCAAAATAACAAGCTAAACTTAGCAGTTTACCTGTCTATTTGCTATCCTGGCTCAGGATGCCGCGCAAGAGCCAGGAAGAAGCCGCCACCGAACTGGCAATCGCTTTGGGTCTTCTCGTTCGGCGCATTCGCTCGGCCGCCCCGCTGGAAGCGCACGAACTTTCCTGGACCCAAAAAGCAGTGATGCGGCGGCTGGAGAGCGACGGCCCCGCCACTACTGCCGAACTGGCGCGCGCCGAAGGCATCAAGCCCCAATCGATGGGCGCGATTGTTGCGGCGCTGGAAGACATGGGCTTTGTGGAACGCAAGCCACATCCCACCGACGGGCGGCAAGTGAACATCGCGCTTACCGCGAAAGGCGCGAGTCTGCGCAGCGACACCGGAATTGCCAAGCGCACCTGGCTGGCCGAAGCCATAGCCCGCCTGGACGCGGCTGAACAGAGAGAGATTCCCGCCATGACCGCACTAATGAAAAGACTGGCGGAATTATGAAACACGCCTGGCGCGCGCTGCGCCACCGTAACTTTCAGCTCTATTTCCTGGGCCAGGGCGTTTCGCTGATGGGCACCTGGATGACGAGGCTGGCCACAAGCTGGCTGGTGTACCGCCTGACACATTCGGCTCTGCTGCTGGGCGTGGTTAGCTTCGCCGGGCAGATTGTTTCGTTTCTGATTGGCCCATTCGCGGGCGCCTGGGTGGAACGAATGGACCGGCGCAAACTGCTGGTCTGGACGCAGGTGGCTTCCGCCGTTCAGTCGCTCGCGCTCGCCGCATTGACGCTGGCGCACCTCATAACGCTGAACGAAATTATTGTGCTCAGCATTTTTCAGGGCTTAATCAACGCCTTCGACATGCCCGCCCGCCAGTCGTTCCTGGTGCAGATGGTGGAAGACCGGAACGATCTGGGCAATGCCATTGCGCTGAACTCCTCCATGGTTAATGGAGCGCGATTATTCGGGCCGGCCATGGCCGGCGTCATCATTTCGGTGGCGGGCGAAGGCTGGTGTTTTCTGCTGGACGGCATCAGCTATCTGGCCGTGATTGCTTCGCTGCTGCTGATGCGCATTCAGCCATTGAATCTCAAGCGCACGGCCACCAGCATGCTGGAACAAATCCGCGAGGGCTGGGATTACGTCAGCACATTCCGTCCCATTAAAAGCATCCTGCTGCTGTTTGCGCTGATCAGTCTTGTGGGCTGGCCGTATCTGGTTCTGCTGCCGGTTTTCGCCGTGCAGGTGCTGCATGGCGGCGCGCATACGCTGGGCTGGCTGACGGGCGCATCGGGCGTCGGTGCCCTGGTATCTTCCATTTCTCTGGCGATTAGAAAATCGGTGGTTGGCCTCACGCGCATGCTGCAAATTGCGGCCGCTGTGCTTGGAACTGCGCTGATTTTCTTCGGCTTCTCGCATACTTTGTGGCTGTCGCTGCTGCTGATACTGTTCGCAGGCTTTGGGCTGATTCAATGCGCCTCGGTCAGCAACACCATTATTCAGACGCTGGTGCCTGAAGACAAGCGGGCGCGCGTGATGAGTTACTACACCATGGCGTTCTTCGGTATGGCGCCATTCGGCAGCCTGCTGGGAGGCGCGCTGGCGCAGCGCATCGGCGCTCCGCATACCGTCATGCTGACGGGTGCGTTCTGTCTGGCGGGCGCGCTGTGGTTCACCTTCGAACTGCCCAAAGTGCGAAGAGTGATGCGCCCCATTTATCAGCAGATGGGGCTGCTTCCGGTTCGCTCTTAATTCAGAAATATGCCTGTTACAAGACTCGACGAAAAAGCCGCACTGGTGGTGATTGACCTGCAAAAGGGCATCGCCGCGATGCAGACCGCGCACCCGATGAGCGAGGTGATCAGCCGCTCAGCGCAACTGGCGCGCGCGTTTCGTAAAAAAGGACTGCCGGTGGTTTTGGTGAATGTCTCCGGCCGGGCGCCGGGGCGCACCGACGCTGGAATGCCCAGCTTTGCGTTTCCGCCCGATTGGGCTGACCTGGTTCCGGAACTCGATCCGCAACCGGGCGACCTGCTGGTGACCAAACAGCGCTGGGGCGCGTTCCTGGGAACCACGTTGGATGAGCAACTGCGCCAGCACGGCGTCACGCAGGTTGTGCTGACCGGCGTGGCTACCAGCGTTGGCGTGGAATCTACCGCGCGCAGTGCTTATGATCTGGGCTACAACGTGGCGCTGGTGGTGGATGCGATGACCGATCGGGACCACGAAGCGCACCGCTACAGCCTTGAAAAGATTTTTCCGCGTTTGGGAGAAACGGGAACGACTGATGCTGTGCTCAAAATGCTGACCTAACGGTCCAAGCAAATGCTATCTTCTGCTAGTGCCAGTTGAGAACGCGGAAATCGAACTTCTCGCGCTGGCGGTTTTTGTGGCCCTGCTGGCCACGCTGGCGCGCAAGCTGCAAATTGCCTATCCCATCGTGATGGTGGTGGGCGGATTTGTGCTGAGCCTGATTCCGCAACTGCCGCATGTGCGGCTGGACCCCGACCTGGTCTTTCTGGTCATTCTGCCGCCGCTGCTTTTTTCCGCCGCTTACCAGATTTCGTGGCGTGAATTTCGGCGCAATCTGGGCAGCATCGTCATGCTGGCGTTTGGGCTGGTGGGGTTCACGGTTTACGGTGTGGCGGGCATTTCGCGCTGGCTCATTCCAGGCTTTGACTGGCACACCGGGCTGGTGCTGGGCGCCGTGATTGCCGCCACCGATGCCATCGCCGCCACGGCCACCGCCAAGCGTCTGGGCCTGCCGCGCGGCATTACCGAATTGCTGGAAGCCGAAAGCCTGGTCAACGATGGCAGCGGTCTGGTGGCGCTGCGGTTCACCATGGCTTTGACGCTTACGGGCGTGACGCCCTCGTTTGCAATGGGTTTCGGCACGCTGACGTACCTGGTGGTGATGGGCGTGGTCATCGGCCTGATTGCCGGAGTTGCCGTGCATCGCATTCAGCGCATCATCTCCGATTCCAGCGTGGAGATAACGATAAGCCTCATTACTCCGTTTGTCGCATATTTGAGCGCGGAAGCGGCGCATTGCTCGGGCGTGCTGTCCACGCTTGCCTGCGGTATGTATCTGGCGCGCAGTCGCGATTCTTTCTCCGTTCGCGCGCGTATTGAAGGACTGGCGGTCTGGAACACTCTCGACTTTGTGCTGAACGGCCTGGTGTTTCTGGTGCTGGGTTTGCAAATGCCGCGAATTCTCGGCGAAATTCAAGGTGTTACCACCGCGCAACTCATTTCCTATGGCGCGCTGTTCAGCGCGTTTGTCATTGCGCTGCGCATGGTGTGCGTTTATCCAGGTTTGAGGCTCGCCGGGCATTCGCCGAAATCGGCATTTCTGATCGGCTGGGCGGGCATGCGCGGCGTGCTGGCGCTGGCGGCGGCCTTTTCGCTGCCGGATACATTTCCGCCGCGCAGTATGATCATCTTCCTCACATTTTGCGTGATTTTCGCGACACTGGTCTTGCAGGGTCTGAGCATGCCGCCGTTGATCCGCAAATTGAGGCTCTCCGGCTCGCCAACGGATGACAATGAACTGGAAACAGCGCGCCGCTATGCCACGCAAAAGGCGCTGGAGCGGCTCAGCCAATTGCGCACCGAATGGGGCGGGCACGATCTGGAAGTGCTGGCCCAGGCCGAGCGTTTCTATCAGAGCCGGCTGACGACGGCGGATTTGGGTCCTTTGGCGCGCGAAGAAGTGCGGCTGCTGCGCAAGATCAAGAAGCAGCTTCGCGCGGCGGAGCGTGCGGCGGTGTTTCAGCTCCGCGACGAGGAAAAAATAGACGACGGATTGCTGCGCGCGCTGGAATACGAGATTGACTTGCGCGACGCGACCGAAGATTAAGGACGCACGCCGGCCTTGCCGAGCGCGTCGGCCCAGATTTGATAACCGTCTTCACTGGGGTGCGTTCCGTCCGGCATGATCGCGGCAGGCAGCGTGCCATCGGCGGCCAGAAATTGCGCACCGATGTCCAGGAACGTCACCGGCGCATCGCCGCTAAAATGCTGTTGCAGGATGCGGTTTGTTCGCTCAATAGGAGCGCGGAATTTGCTGTCGGGTTTCGCGCCGCGCGGAAAAATCGCCATCAGAATGATGCGGCTGGAAGGCGATCGTTCGTGCAGTTCCCGGCAAATGGCGATTACCCCTTCGGCGATTTCTTCCGGCGTGTTGGCGCGTGCGTTGTCGGTGCCAACCAGATTGTTAGTGCCGATGTTGACCACAACCCATTTCGGATTCAAATAATCAAACTCGCCCTGGCGCAGACGCCACAAAACATTTTGCGTGCGGTCCCAGCCGAAGCCCATATTGATGACCGGCGTGACGCCGAAGAATTTCTTCCACACGTCCGATCCATTCACCACCGTCGCCTCCGGCGCGCCGCCCCAGAAATGCGTGATGGAATCGCCAATCATGACGACTTGCGGCTTGACCTTTTTCTCCAGTTCCAGTTCAGCGTGATGGCGGGCATACCAATCGTAGGAATCCTGTTCCAGGCGCGGGACTGGAATCAGCGCGGTGTTGATTTCGGTCATGGATGCCAAAGGCATGGCGGGAGCATCGCCCATCAGTTTCGCCAGCGTGGGTTCAATCGCTTCCGCCATCATGCGCTGGCCATTGGTATCGGGATGCAGCGCTTTGCCGGGCTGCGGCAGACGCGGGTCATAAAATACCGCGCTGTTCAGTGTGC
>Ga0116231_10014110_pt1 | contig 10885 bp, 9 predicted proteins | sample S1TSphgellanicum_2_FD_89695 | JGI IMG/M metagenome (GOLD analysis project Ga0116231, IMG submission 89695) | Host-associated microbial communities from peat moss isolated from Minnesota, USA - S1T2_Fd - Sphagnum magellanicum MG | ecosystem: Host-associated > Plants > Peat moss > Unclassified... | reverse complement strand
TCTCGCTGGCCCTGCAGAGCCGCGGCCTGAAGGCCCGCCTCGTCCAGCCCGAAACTCCGCTCGTCGCCGCCGCGGCGCCGGCCGCGACGGGAGGCCTGACGATCGACCTCTCCGACGAGGGGCCTCTGACGCTGGCTCCCGACGCGGATCTCTCCCTTGTGCGCGTGCGCGCGGCCGCCGGCGTGTCCGAGGCGCGCGTGATGGCGGCGCTCGAGAGAATCGCCGCGCGCGCTAAGTGGAACGGCCCGACCGTGATCGCGCTGTCGCTGGCCGCGCCGACCGGCCGCCGCACGGCGCTGTCCGCTCTGATCGACCGTCTCGCTCTCTCGGGGGTCGGGGTGGTCGTCGGAGCGGGCGACGGCGGCCCGGCGCTGGGCACGACCGCGGCGCCGGCCGACGCGCAATTCGCCGCCGTCGTCGCGGCCGCGGCGCCGGGAGCGGGCCTGCAGTTCTATTCGGCGCGGGGCACGCCGGACTCGCCGCGCATCTCGTGGACCGAGAACGTCGATCCGCTCCTGCCCGGCCAGACCGCCGACGCCGCGCGCGCCGCGGGCACCGGCGCGGCGGCGGAGCGCAGCGCCGAGAAGCTCGCGCGCTTGGCGCGCGTCATGGAGAACGCCTACGCGGCGACGAACACGACTCTGCCCGAAGGCTGGTTCCCGTGGCTCGTCGCGCTCGTGCGTCAGTCGGCGTCGCCGATGAACGACTACGCCCCGCACGAGGTCGGCGCCGGTCTCTTCGACGACGAAAGCCGGGTCCGCGCCGCGCTCGCCGCGCGGCTCGCCGATCTGGGCGCGATCAACCGCGAGGCGGCGGCTTTGGTCGAGAGCGGACGCCTCGCGCTCGCCGGCGGAGCGTCCCGCTCCGGCGCCGAGCCCGGTCTTGCGGGCCGCGCGGCGCGCGGCCTGCTCTCCGCCGCTCTTGCCGCGCGCGCCGCCGCGCCCGGCTTTCTCGCGCAGGCGTTTCCGGAATTCTCCGCGCGGGCGGAGGCGTCCGCGCCGCAGGCGCCGCGGACCCCGACCGTCTGGTGGAAGGACCCGTCCCTCGTGCGCAAGTCCGAGACGGTGCCGCTGTACTCCCTGCGCCGCGCGACGGACGATCCCGGCATCGGCAAGTACGCGGACTTGAGCCGCTACTACCGCGAGTCGCTGGGGCCGCAGGGCGTCGAAGCCGTGCTGCTGCTGCCGCACTTCGCGCTCAACGGCGAGAGCCCTTACGCGCCGGTGAGCCTCGACGCGCTCGACGAAGACAACGTCGATTGGTCGCTGGTCCCCGAGGTGCGCGCGCGCCCCGACCTCCGTGCGCGCCTGCGCGCGGCGCCCGGGTCGCCGCAGAGCGTCGACTACGCGGCGCTGCGCGCGCGCGAGGGCGCGGTCGCGCGGGAGGCGTACGCGGACTTCGCGCGCGGCGAGCTCGCGCGCGGCGGGACGCGGGCCGACGACTACCGGCGCTTCCTGACGGACTCCGCCGGCTGGCTGGAGAGCTACGCCGAATTCATGGCTCTGTCGCGGCGCATCGGCAAGCCGGTTCTCGACTGGAGCGCCGACGACGTCGCCGCCGCGCGCGCGGCCGAGGGCTTCGCGGCCGATCTCGACGCGCACCGCTTCGCGCAATGGATCGGGCGCGCCCAGCTCAAGGACGCGCTCGACGAGATCCACCGCGCCGGCGGCCGCGTCCTGTTCGACGTGCCGATGTTCCGCGCGAAGGACGGCGTCGACGCGTGGAAGCGGCCCGAGCTCTTCAAGGATCTGCGCACGCGCAACCCGGGCATCATGAACGCCTGGACCCACGAGGATTGGAGGGACCTGGCGCTCTGGGACTGGACGCGCCTGGGCGCGGAGGGCTACCGCCCTGCCCTGGCCCCGTTCGAGCGCTGGCTCGACTTCGGTTTCGACGGCGCGCGCGTGGACGCGTTCCACTTCGCGTATTCTTTCGGCAACGGTCAACTCGCGAGCGGCGACGAGCCCGGAGATCCCTACGCGGCGGCGCTCGGCGCGGTCTTCTCCGCGCGGGGCGCGCTGCCGCTCGCCGAAGCGTTCGCCGGAAAGGACGCCAACGCGCGGCGTTTCGGCTTCCTGACGATCGACGACGCTTGGCGCAAGGTCAGCTCGCACGACGATCCGCGCTCCCCGGACTTCCTGCCGCGGCTCTTCGGTGAGATGCGCGAGGCGGCCTGGAGGACCGGCGCGAAGTTCGTCTCCTGGACGATCGGCGACGAATGGCGCGATCCGTTCCCCGTGAAGGAGATGCGCGGCGGGAACTCGTACTGGAACTACCGGATCCCGCTCCCGTCCGACGCGGACTACGCGAACCGCGCGCGCTTCGACGCGCGCCCGCAGCTGAGGGTCATGAAGAACGTGAGCGACGGCGACGCGTGGAAGGACCCGGCGGCGATCCGCACGGTGCTGACGGCGGCGGCCGACGGCTTCGTCAAGCACGACGGCGGCTCGGTGCAGATCTGGGCCGCGGACATGGACTGGTTCCTCGAGGAGTGGGGGCGCGACACGTTCGTGTCCCTGCCCGGCCTCCTGCTTTCGACCGGACGTTTTGAAGAAGCGAAGGAGAACATCCGCCGCCTCTCGCGCTTCGAGCACGACGGCCTGATCCCGAATCGGATTTGGGACGCGTCGCGCTGGTCGCCGCAAAATCCCGACGGCGCGGACTACAACACGTCGGACGCGCCGATGTGGTTCGTGCAGGCCGTGCAGAAGACCGCGCAGGCGAGCGGCGATCCCGCGTTCGCGGCCGAGATGGCGCCGGTCGTAAGGCGCATCATGGCGCGCTACCGGTCGGGCACCGGCTACCAGCGCTTCGGCCGCTTCAACCGGATCTACATGGACTCCGACGGACTCGTCGTCACGCCCGCGCAGTCGACGTGGATGGACGCGGACCCCGACGGGAAGGACCGGCCGGTCACGCCGCGCGACGGGAAGGCCGTGGAGATCAACGCGCTGTGGTACTCGAACCTGCGCTTCCTCGCCGCGCTCGAGCGCCGGCTCGGCGCCGCGGCCGCGGGCGACGCGGCCGCGGCGCTCGCCGACAAGGTCAAAGCGTCCTTCAACGAGAAGTTCTGGTTCGCGACCGCCGACAACCGCGCCGCCTGGGGCGGGAGCGGCGGAGCCTTGCGCGACGTGGTCGACGGCGACCCGCACGGCGACGCGATCCGCCCGAACATGCTGTTCGCGGTAAGCCGCGGCGGCGACCTGCTCTCCCCGGACCGCCGCGCCGCGGTCGTGCTCGCGGCCACGCGCGACCTGCTCACGCCGTACGGGCCGCGCACGCTTTCGCCGCGCGACAGCCAGTACCGCGAGCGCTACGTGACGTCCCAGCCCGCGAGCGAGAAGGATCTTGCGTATCATCAGGGAACGGTGTGGCCGTGGCTCATGGGCGCGTACGTCGACGCGCTCGCGCGCGTGCGCCGCGACCAGGGCTGGAGCGACGCGCGCACTCAGGAAGAGACGCGCGGCCTGATGACGCCGCTCATGCGCGCGCTCGTCTCGAGGCCCGAGGGCTCGCTGCCCGAGGTGTTCGACGGCGGCCGCCCCGATCCCGTGCTCGCCCGCGCGGCGCTCGACGATCCGCGCGGCCTCGGCGTCCTGCTCGCGTCCGCGCCGACCGATCAGAACCCCGGGGGCACGCGCTCGCAGGCCTGGAGCGTCGCCGAGGCCCTGCGCGTCGTCGTCGAGCGCGGCCTCGTTCCTCCCGGCTACGACGGCTCGCGCTAGAGGCGCCGCCGCCCGACGATGTCCTAGAATGGACGCATGAAGATCGCCCTGTTCGCCGGCGCGCTGCGCCGCGGCTCGCAGAACAAGAAGCTCGCGCGCGAGGCCGCGCGCCTGGCCGCCGCGCGCGGCCACGAAGTCGACGTCATCGATCTCCAGCCGCTGAACTTGCCGGTCTACGACGGCGACATCGAGGCGGCCGGCATCCCCGCCGCGGCGACGGAATTGTCGCGGCGCCTGAGCGGGGCGGACGCGTTCGTGGTCTCCACGCCGGAGTACAACGGCTCGATCCCCGGTTCGCTCAAGAACGCGATCGACTGGCTGTCGCGCATCAAGCCCAGCGCCTTCTCCGACAAGCCCCTGCTCCTGCTCGCCGCCTCCCCGGGCGCGCTCGGCGGCGTGCGCGCGCTTTGGCACGCGCGCGTGCCTTTCGAGGCGCTCGGCGCGCACGTGTTTCCGGACATGCTCGGCCTGCCGAAGTCGCACGAGGCCTTCGACGAGTCCGACCGCCTGCGCGACCCGAAGACCGTCGAGCGCCTGCAGGACCTTCTCGATCGTTTTCTCGCCCGCGCCGGCCGCGTCTAGAGGGGAATCCTTCATGAGGGTGCTCGTCGTCGAGGACGACCGGAGGATCGCCGACGCCGTCGCGAAGGGCCTGAGCCAGGCGGGCTTCGCCGTCGACCTCGCCGCGGACGGCGAGGCGGGGTTGGCCCGCGCGCTCGAGACGGACTACGCGGCGGCGGTCGTCGATCTCATGCTGCCGGGCCTGGACGGGTTGGGTCTCATCGAGCGCCTGCGCCGCGGCGGCGCGAAGCTGCCGGTCATCATCCTGAGCGCGAAGCGCTCGGTCGACGAGCGCGTGCGCGGACTTCAGGCGGGCGGCGACGACTATCTCGCCAAGCCGTTCTCGTTCTCCGAGCTGCTCGCGCGCCTGAACGCCTTGATCCGCCGCACGAGCGGCGTCGAGGACGCGACGCGCCTTCAAGCGGGCGCGCTCGCGCTCGACCTGGTGACCCGGGAGGTCCGCCGCGCAGGCGAGCCGATCGTCCTCCAGGCGCGCGAGTTCGCGCTGCTCCGCCTGCTGATGCGGCACGCGGGCGAGCCCGTCTCCAAGGCGATGATCCTGTCGGAGGTCTGGGGCTACGACTTCGATCCGGAGACCAACATCGTGGATGTGCTCGTCTACCGCTTGCGCGAGAGGGTCGACAAGCCTTTCGGCGCGAAGACGATCAAGACTCTGCGCGGGGTCGGCTATGTCCTGGACTCCCGCTAGCGCGGCGCGCGCGCGGCGCGGCCTCGGCTTCCGGCTCGCGCTCTGGCACACGGGCTGGTTCCTGGGAGGCAGCGTCCTGCTCCTGGGCCTGGCCTACGCCCTCCTTTCGTCGTCTCTGCGCCGCCGAGACCGCGCGGAGATCGCGGCCTATCTCGACGAGCTCGACGAGGACTTCACGCGCGACGGGCTGAAGGGGATCCGCGAAGAAGCCGCGACGCACGGCGACGCGCCGAGCATCGCGCCGGCCGTGCGCGTGCGGGACGCGCGCGGCGCGGTCGTATTCGTCTCGACGCCGGGCGGAGAACGCCTCGATTTCTCGAGCCTGCCGCCGCCGCCGTCCTCCGGAGCGATCGCGTGGGGAGAGGTGGACGATCCGAGGGCGGACTCGCCGATCGAGGTCGCGTCCCGCCGCCTGCCCGACGGAACGATCCTGGAGGTCGGCCGCAGTTCCGACCCGCGCGAGGATCTTCTCGAGCGCTTCCGCTGGATCGCCGCGGGCGTCCTGCTTCCGGCGGCCGCGCTCGGCGTCGTCGGCGGCGTCCTCCTGACCGAGCGCGCGCTGGCGCCTCTGCGCGCCCTGCTGGAGACGATCCGCGCGATCGAGGCCGGCGAGCTCGAGTCGCGCGTGCCGGAGAGCGGGACCGGCGACGAGCTCGCGGCGCTCGGCGCGGCGTTCAACCGGATGCTCGCGAAGGTCGCCGGGCTCGTGCGCGGGATGAAGGAGGCGCTCGACAACGTCGCGCACGACCTGCGCACGCCGATGACGCGTCTGCGCTCGACGGCGGACCTGGCCCTGCGCGCGCGAGGCGGCGCGGCGCCCGAACGCGAGGCGTCCGAACGCGAGGCGCTCGCGGACTGCGTCGAGCAGGCGGACCGCATTCTCGCCCTGCTCAACGGCCTCATGGACCTTTCGGAGGCCGAGACGGGCACGCTGAAGCTGGACCGCGTCGACGTGGACGTGCCGGCCCTGCTCGAGTCGTCGGCCGACCTCTACCGCGATGCGGCGCAGGCGAAGGGGATCGCGCTGGAGACCCGGTCGGAGCCCGGCCTCGTGATCGTCGGCGACCGCATGCGGCTGCGGCAGGCGCTCGCCAACCTCCTCGACAACGCGGTGAAGTACACGCCGCCGGGCGGACGCGTGCGCGCGTCGGCTCTGGGCGGCGGCGCGGAGGTGCTCCTGCGCGTGGAGGACGACGGGCCCGGGATCTCGGACGCGGACCTGCCGCGGATCTGGGACCGCCTGTACCGCGGCGACCGCAGCCGCTCCGAAAAGGGATTGGGCTTGGGCCTCAGCCTCGTTCGGGCCGTCGTGCTCGCGCACCGCGGGCGCGCCGAGGCGGAGAGCCCGGCGGGGCGCGGCGCGCGCTTCACCTTGCGCCTGCCGGTCCGCGCATGACAAAAGTGTAATCCTCGCGGATTGTCGGGGCCCGTCGGCCGTGGTACAGTTTCGGCGCCGACAAGGCACCGACATGCGCACCGAGAACCGAGGGAAGCTCGCGGCGAAAACGGACGGCTCTCGGGCCGCGATGGAGATCCTTCCCGACGAGCTCTGGCGCGTCGTGAGTCCCCTGCTGCCTTCGCGCAAGAGCGCGCGGCGGCCGCGCCTCGGGCGGCCGCGCCTCGACGATCGGCGCGCGCTGACGGGCGTCTTGTACATCCTCAAGACGGGGACGTCCTGGCACCATCTGCCGCTCCGCTTGGGCTGCGGCTCGGGACGAACGTGCTGGCGACGCGTCAAGGACTGGCGGCGCGCCGGAGTCTGGGAGGCGATCGAGGCGGCGGTGCGCGCGCACGACGCGGCTGCGGACGGCGTCGACTGGTCGCGGGCGGGTCGTGCGCCGTGACGCGCCCGGAGCGCAAGGAGTCGTCGACGAAAGAATACGACTTCTTGTCCGCGCAAAAAATTCTTCCGGATGATCTCTGGCGCGCCGTGCGTCCGCTCCTGCGCCAGCCCCCGCGTCGGCACCGCGACGGACGGCCGCGTCTCGACGACCGGAAGGTCCTGACGGGAATCCTGTACGTGCTGAAATCCGGGACTTCATGGCAGCGCGTGCCGCGCGGTTTCGGCTGCGGCGCGGGAATGACGTGCTGGCGGCGCCTCGAGGAGTGGCGGCGCAGCGGGGTCTGGGACGCGGTCGAAAGGATCCTGCGCGCGGAACCCGCGACCGCGGCGGGGATCGATTGGTCGCGCGCGCGCCGTTCGCGCGGCGACGCGGCCGCCGACCGGACGATCCGACTCGAACGCCAGGAGACCCGATGAATAAGCTCGCGCTGTTCGCCGCTCTCGTTCTGCCGCTCGCGTCCGCCCGCGCCGACGACGAGGGGTATCGGCTCGCGCGCACGCTCAAGATCGGCGGCGCCGGAGGCTGGGACTATCTGACGTTCGACGCGGCGGGGCGGCGCCTGTTCATCGCGCGCGCGACGCGCATTCAGGTCGTCGACGCGGATAGAGGAGCCTTGATCGGCGAGATCGGCGGCACGGACGGCGTGCACGGGATCGCGCTCGCCGCGGATCTGGGCGAAGGCTTCGCGAGCGACGGCAAGGCGAACGCGGTGACCGTGTTCGACTTGAAGACGCTCAAGGTCCTCGCGACGATCAAGATCGCCGGACGCAATCCCGACGCGATCGTCTACGAGCCCGCGACCAAACGCGTGTTGACCTTCAACGGCGCGAGCCGCGACGCGACGGTGATCGACGCGGTGGAGCGGTCGGTCGTCGCGACGATCGCCCTGCCCGGCAAGCCCGAGTTCGCGGCCGTCGACGGCAAAGGGGGCGTGTTCGTCAACATCGAGGACACGAGCCAGCTGATCGCGATCGACGCGGCGAAGGGCGCGGCGGGGGCGCCGATCGCGCTTTCGCCCTGCGTGGAGCCGAGCGGCTTGTCGATCGACGCCGTCAACCGCCGCCTCTTCGCCGGCTGTCACAACCGCCTCATGACCGTCGTCGATCCCGACACGCGCAAGGTCGTCGCGACTCTGCCGATCGGCGCCGGCGTCGACGCGACCGCGTTCGACGCGGGCGCGCACGCCGCGTTCAGCTCGAACGGCGACGGCACCTTGACCGTCATCCATGAGGCCGGCCCCGACGCGTTCTCGGTCGCGCAAAACGCGGCCACGCAGAAAGGCGCGCGCACGATGGCGCTGGACCCGTCGACGCACGACGTCTATCTCGTCACCGCCGACCTGAAGCCCGCCGTCGAAAAAGGAGGTCGTCCCAAGCCCGTCGACGGGACCTTCCGCGTGCTCGTGCTCAGCCCTTCCGACTCCAAACCTCGTTAGGCCTGAGGCGGCCGGGCCGCGCCCGGCCGCCTCCATCGTCCGACCGACGTCCGTCAGCGGCGGTTCTCTGCGCGGCCCGCGCCCCGGCCGTAGGCATTCGGTCCTCCGGCGGTTCTCCGGCCGTTTTGCGCCGCGTCGCGGCGGTGGTCCTGTTGCGGCGGCGCCAATCGTCGCGCCGGCGCTCGTCCTCATGGCGGCGCCACTCTTCGCGCCGGCGCCTATCGTCTCTGCCGCTCCGCTCTTCGTCGCGATTCTGCGAGCCGTCCTGGCCGTAACGACCGTCGGCGCCGTTCTGGGCGCCGGTTCCCTTGGAGCCGGTCCAGGAGGAAGTCGTCGCCGTGGAGCCGGTCCCCGAGGAACTCGTCGCGGCGCCGGCACCCGAGGAACTCGTCGCGGCGCCGGCGCCCGAGGAGCTCGTCGCCGTGGCGCCGGTTCCTTCGGTCCCGGTGCTCTCGTACTGCCCGGACTGCTCCTCCTGTTCGCGGCGCCATTCCTCGCGGCGGCGCTCCTCGCGCCGGCGCTCTTCCTGCCGGCGGCGCCACTCCTCGCGGCGGCGCTCGCCGTCCTTGCCGCCGTACCGGCTCTCGGCGTCGCTCGCGGCGCTCGACCCCGAGCCGGAGCCCGTCTTGCCGACCGAGGTGATCGAGCCGGAGCCGTCCGGGGTCACGAGCGTGCTGCCCGAGCCCGAAGAGCTCGATTCGTCGCCCGGGGCCGGATCCGAAGGCGCGTCCGAGTCCACCAAGGTTTGCGCGCGCGCCGGGACGACGGCCGCGGCGGCCAATCCCAGCGCGGCGGCGGCGATCGCCCGCAGCGCGTTGCGTCCGAGTCGAGTCTTCATGTGCTTGCCTCCCGCTTGCTCTTGTCGCGGCGGAGGGTTCGCCGCACTTATGCAGACGCAGACGAGCCGAAAGGGTTTAGTCCGAAATGGCCCTTCGGCCGGCCGGGATGCAATCCCGGCGTGCTAAAATCCCGGAATGTCGATTTTGGCCGCGGCCCTGCTGGCACTCGCCTTGCCGACGGCGTCGCGAGCCGACGGCCGCGCGCTGTTCGAGTCCCACGGGTGCGAGGCCTGCCACCGGGTCGGCCCGCGCGGCGGCTCGGCGGGGCCCGATCTGACCATGGTCGGCCTGCGGCGGCCGCGGCCGTGGCTCGAGCAGTGGCTCGAGAGTCCGCGGCGCTGGAAGCCGGGCACGCCGATGCCGGAGCAGGGGCTTTCGGCGCCGGACCGCGCCGCGCTCGCCTATTATCTGTCGACCCAGCAGGGAGAGGCGTGGGGGAAGGAGCGGCCGTGGAGCGCGGTTTCCGACGACGTCTCGCGCGGGCGGGAGATTTATATGCGCGCCGGCTGCGTCGCCTGTCACGGGGCCGAGGGCCGCGGCGGCCAGCCCAATCCCGGCGCTCCCGGCGACGTCATTCCCGCGCTGGCGCCGCTGATGGGAACATATATGCGCTGGGAGCTGAAGATGCGCATCCGCAACGGCGCGACGGCGCAGGGGCGCGACGGCATGACGGCGGCCGTCGACATGCCCGCGTGGAAAGACGCGCTCGGCGACGACGAGCTCGACGCGCTGGCGACGTACCTGCTCTCTCTGGCCGAGAGCCAACCGAAGTCGGAGTGGTGATATGAGCGACCTGCAAGAGTGGCTGAGCCTGATCCTGCGCTGGACGCACGCGATCACGGGCATCATGTGGATCGGCCAGACCTATCTTTTCAACTGGATGGAGAAGTCGTTCGCGCCGCCGCCGGACGCGCAGGCGAAGCCGAACATCTCGGGCGAGCTGTGGATGGTGCACGGCGGCGGCTTCTATCTCGTCGAGAAGCAGAAGTGGCCGGAGATCATGCCGCGGACCTTGCATTGGTTCAAGTGGGAGTCGTTCTTCACCTGGCTGTCGGGCTTCCTGCTGCTGGCGCTCGTCTATTGGTCGGGCGCGCCGCTGCAGGACTACGGCGCCGCATTGCCCCGCGCGGAAGCGGTCGCGATCTCCGTCGCGACGCTCGTCGGCGCGGTCGCGGTCTACCGGCTGATCTGGAAGACGCCGCTCGGAAAATCGGAGGCGGTCGGCGGCGTCGTCTGGGCGCTGTTCTTGTTCGGCTCCGGAGCGGCGCTCATGCACGTGTTCTCGGCGCGCGCCGCCTATCTCCACGTCGGGGCGATGATGGGCACGGTCATGGTCTCCAACGTCTGGATGACGATCATCCCGAATCAGAGGAAGATCATGGCGATCACCGAGGCGGGGGGGCCGCCGCGTCCCGAGCTGTCGGCCCAGGCCAAGCGCTGCTCGAAGCACAACACCTTCATGTCGATGCCGCTCTTGTTCACGATGCTGTCGAACCATTATCCGTCCATCACCTTCGGCGGCGCGCACCCGGTCCTGGTGCTCGCCATCCTGCTCCCCGCGGGCGCGCTCGCCGCGCACCTGATTCGTGAGCATTCCTGACGAGCGCCTGCTGCCGCGCGCGCGTTCGCCGCGCGCGGTCGCGGTCTTCCTCGCCGTCCTGATCCTGCCGCAGGCGTTCGCGTTCGGCCGGCAGTTCGCGCTGGGCTTCCGGCCGCTCGGGCCCGCCCCGACGCGCGTGCCGCTGTCCTGGGACATGTTCGCGACGCGCATC
>Ga0116231_10014109_pt1 | contig 10887 bp, 4 predicted proteins | sample S1TSphgellanicum_2_FD_89695 | JGI IMG/M metagenome (GOLD analysis project Ga0116231, IMG submission 89695) | Host-associated microbial communities from peat moss isolated from Minnesota, USA - S1T2_Fd - Sphagnum magellanicum MG | ecosystem: Host-associated > Plants > Peat moss > Unclassified... | reverse complement strand
GTCTTGTCGTTCCGTTCTACACCCAGCTTCCCCATCAAGCTTTTCCTCCTTTCCCACCTTTCGGCGCATCAATGCAGCTCCACTCCTCTTCATCATTCGCGCCGCCTTCACTCCTGCACACCCACTCACATAAACGTCCCATGCACAGCCATGCAGCTATCATGGAGAAAAACATTCGCCGCCAAAATTAGGACGGCTTAATTATACCAAAGCACACCCTCAATGCCCGGGTGTTCACACAGTGTGGAAACCCACTTTGGTGTGACATGGGGTTTGAAATTATTACATGAATTTTAATAAATTATGGTAAATTTGTAAAATGCAACTCTTAAGTAATGGTTTCAACGTGGTAAAAATTAATAGTTCAACTCACTATAATACATTGTGTAAATAAAGTTAAAAGTTACATCAATTTTCACGTCAACAATTTGAAATTGTTAAAATTTTAAATAAGGTCCAAATTATGCTCATAAATGAAAAAAATAGTGAACACAACAATTATGAATAATATTGACTATTAATTTGTGCAACAAGCCATTTGCAAATTTAAAATGCCCAAATGTAATTGAAATGTAGTCAAATTAAACAATAGTCACAATGTGTGGGGGTGGAAATGACAAGATTTCTTCTTGTGAAATTTGTAAAAAAAATTTAAATTATTTATTTAATTTTTTATATTATTATGTGAAATATATCAATTTTTTTGAATCATATTATTTTGTATATGAATTCCCAAAACAACAAATTGTTACATGTTTTACAATTTATGAAAAGTAAACATAGTTAGATAACACCATTATATTTAATGTGATGTAAGAATTTGAATGCTTATCAATTTACTATAAAAAGTTCCTAATGCCCTCATATATGTTCAAAATAATTTAATATTTATACATTAAAAAATTATAATTTTTTTTCATATCAAATATGATTTTGGAAAAAACCATTTATTTGTTTTGTCTTTATATCTACATCACAAGTTATTAGGATACATGTTTTTGGGTCATTTTCAAGTTAATCCCCACACTGTGATAGAAATGCATAGCATTTTACCAAGTCATGTTTGAAATATATGTTCCTCTTTGTTTATAAACTTGACAAACAATACCTTCTATTTTAGTGCTCCTGAAACAAAAGAGTAATTAAAATTTTAAAATAACATTTTATTCCAAATTTATCATACATATGATATACCTTTTTCAAAAATAAAATAAAATGAAATGTGCATGTATATAATGCAATCGAACAATATAATATTTCTATAAAATTAAATCAACTTAGTATAAATTTTTTTTTACTACATTGGAAGGTCTATTCTTTTAAACAATATTGAACCTAATACAAATCTTGATTTTTAAAAACTATTTTTTTTTTGGAAAAAATGTAAAATCTATAAAATATAATAATGGCAATCATCATAATAACATTTGTTAGATTCAAATATCATTTGTTGATATTCATGATATCATTATCAATTTGGGTGCCATGTTGTGCACTACTTGTGATGATCAATTCATTGATTAATGAAAAAAATGAATTGATTTTTTGGAAATTTTAGTTGCATTTGAATGAAAATATTGAATGACATTGCAACTTGAATTGAAGAGAAATGAGATGCAAACTGATGGAGAAGGTATTGAAAATCTATTTGTGAATATGGTGTTGGAAACTAAATGAAACTTTAAAAAGACATAAATTTAAAAAAAAAACATTTTCATGCCTCTTTACTTGGGAATGGGCTAAACAAATTTTAGTTTGAAACTATCCAAGTGACAACTATGACTTATGGAATCTAAAATTATCCTACCTAAACCAATTTGATTCATCATTGTCACAAAAATTTCATTCCTAACCAAAGCACCTTGACCTTTGTTTCTAATGTAAAGATATTTGATGGCACCCATGGCATATATCAAAAGCAATATGTATATTGAATCTACATATGTGAGGAGAACTATGGATGAAATTGCATGAAAGAAATGAATAAGATTGGAATTAAATAATGTAAATTAAAATCAAAATTTGATAAAATTGAGCCAAAATCAATCCAAAATTGGATAATTAGATTTCCAACCAAGATTAATTTGGTCGAATCATAATCCATTTGGAATTGATTTAAAATTGAATTGAGATCCAACCAAAATTGACATGGGCTTAAGAATTGACATTGTCTTAGCCTCATTTAAATCCATCTAGATCTAGAATATAGCCAAGATTGGACCTATATTTACACCAAAAACTAATTGGGATGGACATCCAAGATGAATGTGACCTAGACAAATCAAATAGAAAACATGAAAATTTCTATCAAATGTAAGTGAAATTTAATCAAAATTAGTTCAAGAATATTAGATTGAAATCAATTACAAATATCACATGAATTATATATTTATTATTCTATGGATGAAATCCATTTTTTAGGAGGATATGCAAGCCAACATTGGGGAGGGGGATAATTAAGGGGGGTGTTATTTCATGAGTGGGTGAATGTGAGCATGAGTGACGAACATGGTTCCATGAACATGAAGGAATATTTTCCATAAATCTTGTCCATGTCAAAGAATATATTATTTGACATAATCAAATATTCTTCCATGTCACCAATGTGCACAAGTGGCATTCAATGGCTCTAAATTGCTAGAATTAAAAAGGCTACAATGTTGGTGAACTTCCATATCTTATAATAGATTAGGAACCAGACAACCTCGGGAACGGGTCAATGCTTAATTTTTCATGGGGATTTATGACAAGGTTTATAAACAAATTTTGTAGTTGTTGAAACAAATCTAGTTGTTTTGACATGTGGAGTCATTTTGCCATTTATAAATGTTTTAAGGTTTCAAGTCCAATGCAAGTAATCTAATATACATCAAATAAGTTTCATGATAGTAAAAAATATAAAAATAAATTAGACACTTACAAATATGTCACTAGACACATATATTTACAATTGTCAATTATTTTGAACAGCTAGTGTAGTTTCTTATGTGAGCTTGAAGTAAACAATTAAAGTAACCCAATTTAGAATGCGTTCATTTCCAATGTGTCACCATATCCATATCCATGACATTCTTGCTGAACACTGCCAAATTTGAACTTGTATCTTTTTGTAAATAGAAAATAGATGAAAATTCTAAATGCATAACACTAAACAAAGGTTGGATATTAGGCATCTTTTAATCACTTGCAGGATTACAAGATATATGGGATGGTGGTCAAATGTTTATACTAGAGTTTTTGAATAGCTTGCAATAACACTAATAGAAAGAGCCCAAAATGTAACCACTCAATTGACAACGACATGTGACTATTAATCATTTGCAACTAGCTTTAGACATTTTTGTGATTATTTTTTGTGTTGATTACACTGCAATAATTTGCAACTATTTTGGTTTTCATCCAAGAAGAACAACTTATGTCTTATTACTTCCAAATGTGATCAATTCAATTGTAGCCCTATAAGTATTCAAAGGTGTATTTTGTGTTTTTTAAGGAATAAAGTTGTGCATATTAAGATTTACAAATATATATTTTGAATGTATATGAACAACCAAATTACATATGTACTCACATTTTATTATTAGCATAAATGGCCTCAATATTATGGTTACACTATATGTATATTTTGAGTATCTTAAAGTTTTACGTAAGATATTTACTAAATATATTGTGCTCGTATTACAAGTTTATACAAGCTATTTTATTTTACTTAAATTTTTTTATTACAAAGGACATTTATAATTATTTATATTATATTATATAACATATTTTTATGAATAAAATATAATTAAAAATGAAATTTGGTAGTATTTTGACAATTTTAAAATAATATTAATTTATTACACGATGATGAAGATGATGATATTAATATGATAGGAAAACTATTAATATAATTACTAAAATAAAATCATTATGTTCCCTGAAATATTGTTATTATTATACATTTATAGTTTACAAGAACTAAAAAACTTGACATAATAATAATAAAATAATTTTTAAAAACATTAATTAATACCTCCAACAATAATTTTATTATATTTTAACATTTAAAAAAATTACTGAACTAATTACTATATATATATATATATAATAAATTACTGTATTATTGATTTTTTTTCAAAGGACAAATGTATTGATTAAAAATTAATTTACTATTTATTCCAAAATAAATAAATAAATATAATAAATAATAATAGCTATATAAGGTGACATAAAAATATATAATATAATGATAAAATAGCTAACCTTGGCTACCAACTAGCTACAATAATAATTCAATTATTGTTATTTTTAAATATCTATATTTATATTTATTACTAACTATAAAAATAAAAATAAATAATGGGAATAATTATAATTAAATAATTAGCCTAAGCTATTTTAAATTATATTATTAAATAAATAATAATAATACTTAATATTTGTAACGGATAGTTAAAAATTATGAATTACTAATTATTTCAGTTATTATATTAATTTATTTGGTTACAAAATTTTATTTATTTATTTATTAATAAGTAGTTAGTTATTTCCATAGTTGAGAAGTTATGTCCTATAATTAAGATTTTTAGTTGAAATTTTTATAATAATCTTAAAATAATGAAAAAAGTTGATATAATTACTATATTGAAAAACAAAATACACTAAATAATTGTATTTATTCCTCATTAATTAATTATTTATAGTAAATGGTTAATACAAAAACATGAAATTTTATATTAGTAATTATAATTCAGTAGTAACACAAAATCATTGTAATTAGTTAATTTATTTGCAATTATAGTATTTGCATAATTAGTTTACAATTGAACTTAATTATTCGTAATCTATAATGTATAATTTATACCTTTAGCTCTTACTTAATTTTCCAAAATAATCATAATTTAATGAAAATAATTAATGTTAGGACCATAATTACATGGAATGTAATATAATAAATTAAAATACTTATTTCTTGTAATTATTTTTCCATAATAGATTACTTTCATAAATAATTTTTATTGAATATATTTATTAATTATAAGTTATGCTAAATGATCATTGTTACAACATAGATTTTTATATTATATAATTTATATTTTTGCAATAAAATAAATAAATTACTATAATTAATATTACATTACTTTAAAATCATTGTAATTACTTCATAAAATAATTATTTATAATATGTGCATAAATATTTTATAATTGAATGTATTAATTCTTAATTGTAATTTATAACTTTAAATCTGAATTAAAATTTCGGAAATTTATAATTTAATTAAAATAATTATTGTAATGATTATAATTGTAGGAATTGTTATATAGTAATTTTATTTTTATTTTTAAAATTCTACAACTACCTATCTATGGTAAATAATTTTATAATAATTTTACAATAATTTAAAAAGTTACAGTATGTTCAAAAAATTATTGTATTTATAATCAATGATTACTTATTAAATGTTTTTTACACGACTTATAGCAATTTTTACAATAATAAATGTAATTATATAGTAATTAATGTAATTAGTTTAATATTACTTTATAAATAAATAATTTGCATTGGAATTTATTTTTTAATAGCATTTGTAAGTTCATAATTCATAATTTGAAAATAAATATTTATAATTGTTATTTTCTATTATAGTAGTTAAAAATTTTGTACATTAATTATTTTATCTATAGTTCGACCAAATTTTTAAAATTTTTAAAATATTTTGGTTATTTATTTATTTATGAGTTATATATTGAAAACCTATGAGTAATTACATAACTAGTTAATTAAATATTGAAAAAATTATTAGTTATTAAGTAAATGATAAAAAATACTTAATATTTGTGGTGTATAGTTTATATTTTAAATATATGTTAAATTTAATCATTATTAATTAAATGATTATCTAATTATCTAATGAAGCATGTACTTGAATTGTTTAGAAATCTAAAACTTAAAAACAAAAGGAATGAGGAAAGTTTTGAAGTTGCAATTTAATTTGTGAAGAAGTTGTAACTTGAAAACTTATCCCACATTGTTTATTCTCCAATCCTACTTTGAACACTATGTAAACAAGGGGTGTGATCATCCAATTTCACATTTAGAAGTTTATGCAAATGGGATGAACCAATTAAAAGGCTTAACCCAAAACAAAAAGAAAAATCATTCACATTTCTAAACTACCTACCTCCCCGACCTACTAAATTACCTAGCTAGGTACCTAGTTTGACTTACCCACCTAAGTCGACCTATGTACCTACCTACCTAAGTACCTACATATATGAATAGGTATTTAACCTAGGAAAGTAAGACCTACTTACCTACCTTTTTACCTAAGTAGGTAGCTAACTATGTATGTAACCTAAGTTTGTGGGCACTAACTTAATATTAATATTTTGTATTAAATTCATTTTGAAATGCCACATGGCATATTAACATTGGGCCATGTGTCATAATATAAGATCATCCAAGCATTTGAATTGAACATCCCAAATTATTTCACAATAATAATAATAATAATATTTTAAATAATTAAATATTGGGACATGTGACAACACATCTTTTGCCTTCAATATTGACCAAAATAGTCACGTTTTAGTTACATGTGACAATATGTATACAATGGAATCAAAGGATGAACTTGTATTTGTTGACTTTTTTCTTTCATTCAATACCCCTTGTCGTTTGTCACTGTCGCATGCAACTTGTCCAAGGTGAGTAAAGGGATTTTAGTCATAAATGTTGTTTGGGACTAAAAATTAGTTGTAAAAACTAGTCGAAAATACATGTTTTTCTTCTAGTGTAACCACTTGGAAACAATCCATGGCCAACACACCCAATGAACAAAAATTTCAGGACATGGTTTCATCGATAGTGTGACTATTTATTTGGATTCCAAGCAAAAAAGAAAAATAAATGAATTAATTTTACAATAGAAACGGCCAAGGAATGATTTTGACATAAAGGATGATACATACGAGTTACCTGCACTTGCTTACAATAGGGAGAAGAATTAGCTTGTGCAAGCGAATAATATAGCCAATAGTGAGGAGGAGCCAAGATCCCAACATACCCAGAAGGGTATTTGCAGCTAAAATGGATCATTTTTAGCTTCACAAGGCCATTTTTTTGCACCCTTATGGATTAAAATTTGTCCCATGTCAAATTGTTATTAAATTTTATGAAAAAATATTCATGTATGTGATTATTATATAATCTAGTGTAATAGAATCTTGGAGTTATTTGAAGTTGAATTTTCTCCACTAAATGGGGAACTATTCATCACATACTTGTTACAATGTTATAATACATAAAAGATGTGTAAATGGACTCACCATATGTTGAACTTATAATGAAAAAAATTCATTTTTTCTTCAAAACTCAAAAATGTGGCTAGTAATTTAAAATAGATGTTTGCAAATCATTTGAATGTCATGTAAAAGTTTTATGGACTTTTACATAGGCCATAAATTGACAAAGATGGTAAAGTCCATCATTATTACATTTTTATGAAAAAATATTTTTTTTTCATAAACATGATAGCATATGAGGTATTACATGGTCATGTGTCATTTCTTTTTGAAAAAGATGAACATTTTTACAAGTTTAAAACTTGTAAAAAATACATTGTGAAATGTATTTTTAAGGACTCAATATTGGTCAAGAGTGATCCACTCTAGCTTGCAAATACCTAGAAGAGGGAATGACATGAATGAATGATGAAAAGGAAACCATGCAAACCACCACAAAATGCACAAGAGATGAAATGACACTAGTGAGGAAGAACAAACCACACCACGAACTACACCAAGGTCAGAAATAGGTTCCAATGACGTGAACATGACACTTTTGGAGATTGGTTTTGTGTAGTACATCTAGAGTAAAGTCCAACGATGCCATTAAAATTCATAGCAACTGGAATTGAAAAACAAAGTAGACAATAGAGTTGATATGAATATCAATGAACAATTTTGAGTGACTTAGACCTTCGCAACTTGGAAGATCAAACTTAATTACATTAACCTTTTATTATGTTTATGCAATTGACATGATTGAAACATATTCATGAAAAGTGGCACTTAATCTTTATCTTTTGGAGCTTTCACATTCCCTTATTGTATTTGTACAAGGAGGGGACAAGGATTATGATGCATGCCTTGAATTGTCTTTTCCACTATAATTTGGGGATTGAAAAATTATCACTAATACCTTTTGACAAACATTAAGGTAGGTCACATTCATACTTATAGGATTTCAACCTGTTCATGCCATCCTTATGAACCACTATTTATTTATTTTTTTAAACTTTCAAAAACATTTGAAAAATAAGCATTCAATGCCAATGATAGTCAGTTCTATGAGAAAATATTATGGTGTACAAAAGAAATTTTAGCCAATCAATCCTACATGTGTTGTAGTTAATAATTATGGACTTTCCAAATTTTTATCATGTTTACACATTGTTGTTGCATGGGCACATTGCAAATTAAAAAGTTGATGAAATTGCCTTTCTACTTGAAGGGGGGGGTGAACACACATCAAAACACCATTAAGAACACCCAAGCAATGTCAAGTGTCAAAAAAAAAGTCTCCCATCATTTTTTTCTTGTTAGGTTAGCACAAAGAAACCCTAGAAATGAAAAGTTAGGTGGTGGCTGCTTTGAACATCACCAATGAAAAGGTCATCTATGAAAAGGTATTTAAACATGATGATGACATCAAACTAATAATGTTCAAACTTTTATCAATTTAAGCTCATTTTTGCACAAAAAATAAAAGCAAGAAAACATTTTAGAAAGAAAGAACATTGATGAAAAGAGAAGTTTTATGAAAAGCTTTATCCCAATTCTATTTGGCATCAAAATGAACTTAACCCCTAAATCTTAGTGCTGACCAATTAAATTGGTCTACTCATCAATGTATTTTAGTGTTTCCTTGACATTTAGGGGTTAACCCATTAAAATGGAGTTGATAGCACTAAAAGCTAACTTGATACCACAATCATTTTGAATCATATATATATATATAACTTGGACTAAATTAAGATTATACTTAAAATCTCAAAACTTGTTTTTCCATGTATTGTACATTATCATTAGGGTTAGAAAGAATGCACCAACTAAAATGAACAAGGTGATCAATAATTATTTTGGAAGGTAATACCTTGAAACATGTCCATGAATTCCATTTTTCCAAATTCAAGTTAATATTGTTTTGTAACCTTTTCAGGTAGAAAGTCATCCAGCAAGCTCTCTCACTAGACTAAACCACAAAATGTTTAAAACATGTATAGGGTAGGTCTATTCCCTAAGACCTCCCCTAATTTGAGTGAGGGTCATAGCCTAAGGGGGGTAGCCTGAGGGTGTGGGCCCAAAAATTAGGGGACGACTGCAAGAGTAGTCTTTCCCCAGTGTAAAGTACAAAAGGCCTTTTTACCTGAGCGGTGGGTGGAAGGTCCCTTTGATTGGCTAGAATGAACTAGCAGCCACCAATGCACCAATTGAGGATGAGTCCGTTCAACCTGTTTTGTGAATGAACATCCTCCCTGCCCGTCGAGATTTTTTTTTCCACCTCCTCTCTGCCCCGAAATTCTCTACCTCCCCCCTCCTACCTACCCCCTCCTACCTACCACCTACCAACCCCACCCCACCCCCCTCACTCCATCGCTAGAGCTCTAGAGACCTCGAGCGGTTGTGGAGCGGGAGCTGGAGCGGCTGGAGTTGGAGCGGGACCCACGCACCCACGAAAAGGTAAGATGTTTACGTTTTTTTTTTGTTTTGTTTGAAGAAGGCTTGAGAAGTCTTCTTCTTTTTTTGCAGCAGAAGAAAAAGAAGGTGATGGTAGCGTTGCTGCCGTCGCCTTCTTCTTCTTCCTCTTTCTTTACTACACTGCAACTTAGCTGCAGTGCAACAAAGAAGAAGGCCTTCTTCTTCTTCTCCTCTTTCTTTGCTGCACTGCAACTTAGCTGCAGCGCAGCAAAGAAGAAGGCCTTCTTTTTCTTCTTCCTCTTTCTTTGCTGCACTACAGCTCAACTGTAGCGCAGCAAAGAAGAAGGCCTTCTTCTTCTTCTTTTTTGCAGCAGAAGAAGAAAACCTTCTTCTTCTTCTTTTTTACAACAGAAGAAGGCCTTTTTCTTCTTTTTCTTTCTTTGCTGCACTACAGCTCGGCAAAAAAGAAGGGCTTCTTCTTTTTTCTCTTTCTTTGCTGCACTACAGCTAAACTACAACGCAACAAAGAAGAAGGCCTTCTTCTTCTTCTTTCTTGCAGAAGAAGAAGAAGGCCTTCTTCTTTCTCTTTCTTTGCTGCACTGCAGCTCAATTGCAGTGCAGCAAAAAAGGCCTTCTTCTTCTTCTTTTTTGCAGCAGAAGAAAAAGAAGAAGAACCCTAAACCCTAAAACCCTAAACCCTAAACCCTAAACCTTTTGCCCCATCCTCAATATTTTTTTTGCTTATGGTTTAGTTCATTACAATTAACATTTAATAATAACTAGTGGTCTTTTGTTTAGGGTTGGAGGTTGTAATGGGTAGGAGAAGAAGACTAAGGAAAAGCGGTGGTGGTGAGCTAGAAGTCAATAAGCAAGATGTTGTTGCGTCAGATGAGGCAATTCCTCCAAGTGTTGCTGTGTTAGATGAGGCGATTCTTTTGCCATATGTTGCTGGAGGAAATGAGGGAGTTCTTTGTTGAGAATTCAAGTTCAACTAGTTAGGTTTCATTAGTTACTGGAATAGGAAAGTAACTAGGTTACTTTCACAAGGTTGAATTACTTTCGTTACTTATTTTAGTTTGATTATTTGTGGTTTGGTCTTGTAGTTAAATACCTTGGTGTTGATGGTTTGCTTCTTTTTTCTTCATTACACAAGTTTGTGTATTTCTTGTGACAAGAACCTTGGAGAGTTCTTGATGTTGTGTT